>Ga0207421_10002082_pt1 | contig 25194 bp, 24 predicted proteins | sample SodLakKL_010_SED_4_FD_187542 | JGI IMG/M metagenome (GOLD analysis project Ga0207421, IMG submission 187542) | Alkaline sediment microbial communities from Lake Tanatar, Kulunda Steppe, Russia - 8KL_010_SED (SPAdes) (version 2) | ecosystem: Environmental > Aquatic > Non-marine Saline and... | reverse complement strand
TACAGGACTGATTGATCGGGCACAGATTGAAATAGAGCCTACTGAGAGGGCAAGGCCCACCGATAAAACAGTAGTACAAAGCGCAATGGCTAAGGAATATGCCATACCGATAGAGACCGTCAATGGTAAAGTTACAAAAGTCGCTTACGGCGGACGCTTAGTGAACCGCGATTTTGAATTTGTTGACAGGATACAGTATCTCGTTTACGGCGACAGACTTTATGACGGCAAGCCGGTGGGTACAGTAACCATATTTCTTGGCGATGTTAGAATTTCAACCAATGTGCGTGACAAAGCAGGACAGCGAGCTATTGGTACACGGATATCTGAAGAAGTTTATCACCAGGTTGTTGAGCAGGGTGAAAGCTGGCTCGATAGAGCTTATGTTGTGGGGGATGCTTATAAGGCCGCTTATGAGCCTATTCGTGATATTGAGGGGCGAATCATAGGCATTTTGTATGTCGGTATGCTGGAAGCGCCTTTCAGGGATATTTCTCGCAATCTTCTGCTTGCTTTTTTGGCAATAGTCGGCAGCGCAACAGCACTTGCCGTAATTCTGTCTTTCGTTCTGGCAGGAGGAATATCAAGGCCCTTAACAAATATGCTGGACGCAACAAAGAAACTCTCAGGCGGCGAGTTTGACTATGAAGTTCAAACCAATACCAGCGTAGAAGAACTCGACACCTTAGCTAAATCTTTTAATGAAATGGTTGTCAGGCTGGATGACAGAGAAAAAAGCCTGCGTGAAGCCAACCAAAAGCTGACCGCTTCAAATAAAAGCTATGTGGATTTAATCGGTTTCGTCTCTCATGAGCTTAAAGGTATTCTGGCTTCGGCTGTGATAAACGCTTATTCGGTTCGTGATGGACTCCTTGGTATGGTCAATTTTAAACAGCGCAAAGCCCTTGATTCGGTTACGAGAAACCTTGATTACCTTGACGCTACGGTGAAAAAATTCCTTAATCTTGGCAGGATTGAACGCGGCGATCTTTCAGTTCATAAAATGCCGTTGAAAATTAAGGAAACTTTCGATACCTCAATAGAATCGCTTTCGATGGTGGCCAAAAAGCAAAACAAGGCGGTAGTCAATAATATCGATCCCGATTTGGAAGTCAATGCCGACGCGGATCTGATACTGATAGTTGCCAACAATCTGGTCAGTAATGCTATCAAATATAGTATAGAAGGCGGCAGAATCGAGGCCAATTCGCAGGTTATAAACGGCAAGGCAGCTATCGCGGTTTATAATGATTCAACGCCTATCAACGAGCAGCAAAAAGAAAAACTTTTCAGGAAATTCAGCAGATTGGATTGCCCGGAAACAAAACGAGTCAAAGGTACGGGGCTCGGGCTTTACATAACAAAGCAAATAATAGAAAGGCACGGCGGAACAATTCGCGTTGAGCCGCAGGAAAAAGGAAACACATTCATATTCGAGATTGAAAGGGATACATAAAGTGGTCACACCGCTGGATATTATCAAAAAGAAACGGGCAGAGGCTGTCAGTCGTATTATCGGAAAGGGCTATCTTTCGACCAAGAGAGTTTATGTCGGCATGGCAACTTGTGAGATAGCGGCTGGCTCAGATGAGGTTATGCGGGTATTCCGTGATGCCATCAGCAAAGGTGGACTCACGGATGTGTACCTCAGTCAAAAGGGCTGTGTAGGCAGATGCAACCTTGAACCTACGGTCGAAATTATCGAATCAGGTAAGAATCCTGTTCGATACGGATTGATAACGCCGGAGAAAGCACAGAATATTATCGATCGGCATCTGAAAAAAGGCGAAGTTATAACCGAATGGGTCATTGATTAAAAGGAATTCAACTGTGGGTAAAGAGTATGTAGTAACATTATGTGAAGGTCCGAGCTGTATTCATAAAGGAAGCCGGCGTCTCCGGCAGCTTTTGGAAAAAAAACTCGAAAAACACGGCATAGCCGGCAAAGTTCGTACATTCCTTTCCGGTTGCCTTGGAATGTGTGCCAAAGGGCCTATAATGGTGATCAACCCTGGCTATGTCATTTATGGTGGTGTCACGGTAGATGATGTTGATGAAATCGTCGAACAGCACTTGATTAAAGATAACCCAGTCGCAAGACTTACTGTTAAGGAGAGCCACCTTTATAACAGGTTTTTCCGAGTATTCGGTGACGCTAAATTCTTCGGTAAGCAGATGCGTATTGCCCTGCGAAACTGCGGCATCATCGATCCGGAAAGTATCGAGGATTATCTGTCGCTGCGAGGCTATGAAGCACTGGCTAAGGTATTAACGGATATGACGCCGGAGGATGTAATCGAGGAGCTTAAAAAATCCGGCCTTCGCGGCAGAGGCGGAGCAGGTTTTCCGACCGGTCTGAAGTGGCAGTTCACACGGGCAGCTGAAAGTGATGAAAAATATGTTATCTGCAATGCCGATGAGGGCGATCCAGGGGCATTTATGGACAGAAGCGCGATCGAGGGCGACCCTCATACTGTAATCGAGGGAATGGCCATCGGTGCATATGCTATCGGCGCTAATAAAGGATATATGTATATCCGAGCTGAATATCCGCTGGCGATTGAAAGAATCCAAAAAGCAATAGACGATGCCAAAAAACACGGAATTCTCGGCGACAATATACTCGGTTCAGATTTTTCATTTGATGTTGAAATAAAGCTTGGCGCCGGCGCCTTTGTCTGCGGCGAGGAAACGGCACTTATTCATTCGATAGAGGGCTATCGCGGAATGCCAAGGCCACGGCCTCCTTATCCTTCAGTAAAAGGCCTTTTCGATAAGCCCACCCTGATAAACAATGTTGAAACCTGGGCAAATATTCCGGTTGTTATAATTGACGGCGGAGATTGGTTCAGCAAAGTCGGTGTCGGCAAAAGCAACGGGACAAAGGTCTTCGCGGTGGCAGGACGAATTGTAAACACCGGCCTTGTCGAGGTGCCGATGGGAACTACTCTGCGAGAAATAATTTATGATATTTGCGGCGGAATCCCGGGCAACAAAAAATTCAAGGCTGTCCAAACCGGCGGACCTTCAGGAGGATGTCTGCCTGAGGACTTTCTGGATACATCTATCGATTATGAGTCATTGGCTGAGGTAGGCTCAATTATGGGCTCCGGAGGCATGATTGTAATCGACGAAGATAGCTGTATGGTTCAGATGGCTGAATTCTTCCTTGAGTTTACACAGAGCGAGTCCTGCGGCAAATGTACGCCCTGCCGGGAAGGCACAAAACGAATGCTTGAGATACTAACCCGTATCAGTAAAGGCAAAGGCCAGGACGGCGATATCGAAAAGCTGGAGCGTCTGGGCCATATGATTCAAAAAGCCTCGCTTTGCGGGCTCGGCCAGTCGGCGCCAAACCCCGTACTGAGCACTTTGAAAAATTTCAGAGATGAATATAAAGAACATATCTATAACAGCAAATGTAGGGCAGGCCAGTGCAAAGCAATGCTTAGTTATTTAATTACAGATAATTGTATAGGTTGCGGCGCATGCCTTAGGGCTTGCCCGGTGGACGCTATAACCGGCAATAAAAAGGAAAAGCACCTGATAAACCAAGATATTTGTATCAAATGCGGCAAATGCTATGAAGTATGTAAATTCGACGCTGTCGCCAAATCATGAGGAAAATTATGAACGAAGAATACATAACAATATATATCAACGATAAAAAATATAAAGTAAAGCCTGACCAGACTATTATGCAGGCCGCCGATGCATGCGGTTATCATATACCCCGGTTGTGTTATCATCCAAAGCTCTCCATAGAGGGAGCCTGCCGGGTCTGCATTGTTGAAGTTGAAGGTCAGCGTAATTATGTAGCGTCCTGCGCATTTCCTGTAAGCGACCAAATGCGTATCCAGACAAATACTCCGCAGTTAAGACGCGCCCGCAGGGATATTATTGAGCTTATAATTGATAATCATCCTGAGGATTGTCACACCTGCGAGCGAGACGGAAACTGCGAGCTCCAGCGTCTGGCGTCTTCGGTGGGTATTCGAGCCCGTCATTTTGATGGACCGCGCAAGCAATATGAAATCGATCTTTCAAGTACATCCGTAATTCGAGACCCTGACAAATGTATTCTTTGCGGCAGATGCGTAAGAATGTGTTCACAAATTCAACAGGTGCATAATCTGACACAGGCTCATCGCGGCTTTGGCACGGTTGTGATGCCGGCCTATAATATGCCGATGAGTGAGAGTGTATGTACTAAATGCGGCCAGTGTATTAATGTTTGTCCTACGGCTTCTTTTCTGGAGAAAAATTATACGCAGGAGCTGTTTCAGAAACTCAACGATCCTGATTTGGTCAAGGTTGTTCAGTTTGCTCCGTCGGTCAGAGCAGCTATTGGTGAGGCGTTCGGTATAGGAGCAGGCCGGAATATGGAGGGTGAACTTGTAGCCGCCTTAAAAAAACTCGGTTTTGATTATGTGTTTGACACACAGTTCTCGGCTGACCTGACAATTATGGAAGAAGCAAGTGAGTTCCTTGAGCGTGTACATAATAATGATAAGCTGCCGATGATAACTTCCTGTTCCAGCGCATGGATGAAGTGCATGGAGCAATTTTACCCTGACCTTATCGAAAATATATCGACATGTAAATCTCCAATGTCGATGCAGGGTGCGATGGCCAAAAGCTATTTCGCCGGAAAAATAGATGTTGAGCCGAAAAAGATCCTAAGTGTAGCGGTGATGTGCTGCACAGCTAAGAAATATGAAGCAGCCCGGCCTGAACTCGAATTTAACGGGATGCGCGGGGTGGATATTGTAGTAACCACTCGCGAGATAGCCTGGATGATTAAGTCGGCGGGTATCGATTTTGTAAATATCCAGGCTGAAGGCTTTGATAATCCTATTGGTCTGTCATCTGGCGCGGGAACAATTTTCGGGGTAACCGGCGGAGTCATGGAGGCCGCAATTAGGACAGCTTATGAGCTTTCCACCGGCCAAACACTGGTTGACATCGAGGTCGAGGGTGTCCGCGGATTAAAGGGCATTAAGGAGGGCTCTATAACGATGGAAGGCCAGGAAATCAGAGTCGCGGTTGCCCACGGACTTGGCAATGCCAACAAACTGCTGGATATTGTACGCAAAGAACCGGACAGATACCATTTTGTTGAGATAATGGGCTGCCCTGGTGGTTGTATAGGAGGCGGCGGACAACCTTATCCGGGTGTCAATTCGATACCTATGGATGAAAATATGCTTGCCGCCCGTGCCGAGGCTCTGTACAGCAGCGACCGCAAAAAAACTATTCGACGAAGCCATGAAAATCCGTCTATTCAACAGATATACAAAGATTTTCTTGGCAGGCCGTTAAGTAAAAAGTCGCATGAGCTTCTGCATACTCATTACAAGAAGAAGCTGCCCAAAGGCATAGTCCCTGAGGCAGCCAAAATTTAACCAGAGTGGATTATGAAACAGCTTTACAGAACTGAAGCCCAAACTCCAACGACCGACTGGGTTCGAAATAGAATAAAACCCGATCAGATAGAGCGTTATATGGACAACGGCAGGTGCTTTATCGACGCCGGTCAGATAGAGCGCCATCTGCGCCAAATCAATGAGCCGGATGCCGGCCGGTTGCGTGAAATACTGGCCAAATCTTTGGATACACAGACGCTCAGCCCGGAAGAAACAGCGATGTTGCTGCAAATTGAAGATGAGCAGATGCTTGCTGAAATGGAAGAGACAGCGGCAAAAGTTAAGAAAAAAGTTTACGACAACCGCATAGTAACTTTCGCACCGCTTTATCTTAACAATCAGTGTGTCAATAATTGCCTTTACTGCGGCTTTAGAAATGATAATAAAAATGCGGCAAGAAAACAATTGAGCCTCGACGAGGTTCGGCGCGAAGTTGAAGTGCTTGCGGGCAAAATCGGCCACAAGCGCTTAATTGTGGTTTATGGAGAACATCCTGAAAGCAATGTTGATTATATGGTCGAGACACTGCGTGAAATAAGCTCGGTCAAGGTTAAAGCAAGGAAAGGCTACGGGCAGATTCGCCGCTGTAATGTAAACGCCGCACCAATGCAGATTGAAGAACTAACACGCCTGGCAGAGGCGGGCATTGGCACTTACCAGGTTTTTCAGGAAACTTACCACCCCGATTTTTACCGCAAGGTTCATCCGCCTGCAACCCTTAAAGGTGATTATCTCTGGCGGCTTTACAGTATGCACCGAGCGATGGAAGCCGGGATTGATGATGTCGGGCTGGGTGCGTTGTTCGGGCTTTATGACTGGAAGTTTGAGGTGATGGGACTGCTTTATCATTCTATAGAGCTTGAGCAAAAATTTGGCGTAGGCCCTCATACTATCTCGTTCCCTCGACTAGAACCGGCAACCAATACACCTTTTACAGAAAAACCTGAATACAAGGTAAGTGATGAGGATATCCGCAGAATTGTTACTGTTCTCCGCCTTGCAGTGCCTCATACGGGGCTTATTCTGACAGCTCGCGAAAACGCGCACATTCGACGCGAGCTTTTACCGCTCGGCGTTACGCAGACAGACGCCTCAACACGAATAGGCATCGGCGGATACACAGAGGCTGATGAGAAACAGGATGGTCCGAAACAGCAATTCATCCTCGGCGATACACGAAGTCTGGATGACCTCGTGGGCGAGCTTGCTCAGGCAGGCTACATTACATCGTTCTGCACAGCAGGTTACCGCTGCGGCAGGACAGGCAAGTGCATTATGGATTTATTGCGAAGCGGCCAGGAGGGTAAGTTTTGCAAGCTCAACGCGGCTATTACTTTTCGGGAGTGGCTTGATGATTTTGCAAGCGAACAAACCCGAAGTGTCGGAGAAAAAGTGCTGGCTGCCGAGATTCAGGAAATAAAACAAGATATGCCGAATGTATACGCGAGATTTATGGAGATTTACAAAAAAACCGCAGCAGGACAAAGAGATCTTTATTTTTAGCAATGCCGAGGATTTGTATTTAACACCCAATAGCTTATAAGGAAAAGAAATGCCGAAAACAGATACCAAACAGGATCAAGCAAAGCTTTCAGAGCTTAAAGAATTTATTGCCAAGTGCAAAGAAAAACCAAATCCGCAATCGTACCTGATAGCGGTGCTGCATAAAGCCCAGGAGCTTTATGAGTATCTGCCGCGTGATATAATGGATATGGTGGCAGAGCAGATGAATGTTCCGACAGCCCATATATGGGGAGTTGCTACATTCTATCATTATTTCAACCTGACACCGCCGGGCAAATACACCATCCAGGTCTGCCTCGGGACAGCCTGTTATGTAAAAGGCGCAGGACAGATAATGGAAGCAATCCAGGATGAGTTGAGTATCGAAACCGGTGGCGTTACAGATGACGGTTTGTTCTCATTGCAGGGAGCTCGCTGCCTCGGAGCGTGCGGTCTTGCACCTATAATAATGGTAAACGACAAGATTCACGGCGATCTTACGCCGGAAAAGGTTCGAAAGGTACTGAAAGATTACCGAAAGGCGGAAAAAAGCAAAGCCAGCTAATGGAATCTACCCAAAATCGCTTACCGGCCAAAATAATGTCAAATATTACAACAGCTGTTTACAAACGACCCTTTCGGGTATATTCTAATGTGTATAGGTCAGCCCTGCGCCCGGGGGACGGCGAAATACGATGAAAATAATGGATAGAAGTTAAAAAAGGAGATTCGGTAATGGCGAAAAAGGTTCTAATGATTGATGACGATCCGGAATTTGTCGAGGCTATTTCCAACCTGCTCGATGCGAGAGGATACACGGTGGAATCCGCGTCCAACGGTAAGGACGGCGTCGAAAAGGCAAAACAAATGAACCCGGATATCATCCTGCTGGATGTAATGATGACCACAAAATCCGAAGGCTTTGACACCGCCAGGGCAATGCACGAAGATGAAAATATAAAGGAAATTCCGATTGTTATGGTAACCGGCGTTCGCAAAGAGATGAACCTGCCGTTCGGCTTTGAGCCGGATGAAGAATGGCTGCCGGTAAAAGCAGTGCTTGAAAAACCAGTCAAGCCGGAACTGCTTCTGAAGACAGTCCAAGAAAATATCCGCAAATAATAATATTACAGCCGAAACTCTGCCCGCTCAATCGGCGAAACAAAATTTATAGGCCTGGCCGAGAAATCGGCCTTGAGCGGGGATATGCGCAATGATTAAGACACCTAAGGGTTTAAGGTTGCATATTGGTGTATTCGGACGGCGGAATGTCGGAAAGTCCTCTGTCCTGAACACGCTGGTAAAGCAGCAAGTCTCGATAGTTTCCGAGGTTGCCGGTACGACCACAGATGTTGTTGAGAAAGTAATGGAGTTTAAGCCCATTGGGCCGGTAGTTTTTATCGATACGGCAGGCTTTGATGATATCGGGGCACTCGGAGAAATGCGTATTGCCCAGTCGCGAAAAGCCATTGACAGAACCGAAGTGGCTCTATTGGTTACTGACGATTGGCGAGATTACGAACAGAAATTACTGGAAGAATTTAAATCCCGCAACATTCCTGCCGTTGTAGTATGTAACAAAAGCGATATCCGCGAAAATAGCACACTCGAAAAAGACGCCGACCGCGCCGGAGCTAAGCTGGTTGTCAGCGTAAGTGCAACCAGTCATATCGGAATCGAAAACCTGCGAAAGGCGATAATCGACGCCGCACCTGCGGAATTTCTTTCTCCACAGACAATACTGGGTGATATTATAAAGTCAGGCGAGCTTGTGGTGCTTGTAACGCCGATCGATCTGGAAGCGCCAAAGGGAAGATTGATTCTGCCTCAGGTTCAGACACTGCGAGATATCCTTGATCACCACGCTTATGCGATTGTCGTAACTGAAGAGCACCTTGAGTCGGCTCTTGGGCGCCTCAAAGAGCCTCCATCGCTTGTTGTAACTGATAGCCAGGCGTTTGAAGCAGTATCGTCCGTAACACCGGCCGATGTGCCCTTGACAGGCTTTTCTATTCTCTTTGCACGATTCAAAGGCAATCTTGACGAGTTGGTAAAAGGAGCATATGCCATAGATACGCTCCAGCCCGGCGATAAAGTCTTGATAGCCGAAGCTTGTACACATCACCCGGTCGATGGTGATATCGGCAGAGAAAAAATCCCAAAATGGCTGCAGGAAAAAACCGGCAGCCTGGATATTAATATTGTCGCAGGCAGAGATTTCCCTGACGACATTTCCAGATACAAGCTTATAATCCACTGCGGAAGCTGCATGTTAAATAGAAAAGAGCTGCTAAGTCGAATTGAAAAAGCAAGGGTCGCAGATGTGCCGATCACAAATTACGGCGTGGCCATAGCTCATCTGCACGGAATCCTGGACCGTGCAATGGAACCATTCCGAATAAAAGGACAGTTAAGCTGAATTTAGCATATCCCGAACCCTGACCAATAAAACTTGTATTATATCTCATTAGACATTACCTTTTAGGCTCTGGAATCAAAATATCTGTGGATTTTTATGAGATTTGCGATTAAACCGCTGGTTGTCTTTGCCTGCTGCATAAGCATAGGCTGCGCGCAAAATAACCCCAATATATGGGACCAGGTAAAAATGACCGATCTGACTCCGGCAGCAAACTCAGAGTCTGCTGCACTGCCTACAATAAACATCGTGATGCATATTTTCGAAACAGAAGTATCTCGTTTCAACGACCTCGAAAAAATATGGCCTATCCTCAAAACCGATCCAATTCGCTTTAATGATGAAAATCGCTTCGAACAAAATAGCTTTAGAGTCGGTTTTGGCCAGGCCGAAAAATGGCCTGACATTGCTGAGTTATTGTATGAAGCTGAATCTCACCGGGCCGAAAGAAATGCTATGTTGCTTAAACGGGGTAATGAGAATGAAATACCTGTCATCTCCTTGCCCAGAGAACGGAAAATTTCATATGTAGGCCAAGACGAATCTCTCGAGCAAATCGAGCTGGCCCGGGGAGACATTTGCTTTCAACTTATGGCTGACAGCATTCCGGGCTCACGAGGCGTTGCCCGTGTGGAAATCATGCCAATATTCCAGCCTGATGTTCACCCACTACCCGGTGTTGAAATGGACCGACTGGGTTGGCAGGAGTTTGATTTTCTGGGAATGAGGGCTGATATGACTCCCGGCGACTTTATCATTATAAGCGCCAAAAGCCCCATACAAGACGATAGAACACTGGCAGGGACAATTCTCAGCAAGTATCAGCACCATCGGCATCTGCTACGAACATTCGTGATTGTCTGCACGGATACCAATGACTGAGCCGCCACAGACAAAACCAATCGTCGCACTTGTACGGTGTTGTAGCTATGATCAGGATCAGGTTAACGAAGCAATTGATATGATTCTTGATTCGCTGGGCGGCTTAGAAAGATTCATTAAGCCGCAACAACAAGTGCTGATAAAACCCAATTTTATCGCCCCTCGGCCAAGCCGACATGCCACCCAAACGCACCCTGCGGTTATTATTGCCATTGCGCGGATAATCAAGGATTACGGCGCAAGGCCTTTTATAGCAGATTCGCCGGCCTGGAGTACGGCTTTTGAATGCGCAAGAGTACTGAAGCTCGATGAACCGCTTAAATATCTCGGTGTCCCTATCCGGCAACTTGATAAACCCGTAAAAAGAAAAATCGGAAACCATAATATAAAAATCAGCTCCGCTGCATTAGAAGCCGATGTGATTTTTAATCTGCCTAAGTTCAAAGCTCACCAGCAGCTTGTTGCGACTTTCGCTATAAAAAATATGTTCGGCTGTGTGCCAGGCAAACAAAAAGCATTATGGCATTTCCGCAAGGGAAAAGACCCACGACAGTTCTGTCAAATGCTTATCGATATCTATAGATATTTAGCCCCCGCTGTTACTCTGATAGACGGCATAACAGCCATGGATGGTCAGGGGCCAATTCAGGGACGAACCCGTCCGCTGGGCTGGCTTATCGCAGGAATCGACCCGATAGCGTGTGAAACCGTTTGTGCAAGGCTTGTAGATATGAAGACTGATGAGCTTCCGATTGTTCGTGTGGCAAAATCAATTAATTTCGGCTGCGCTGATTTTGATAAAGTCAGGATAGCGGGTGACGATTTCCCTGAACAACCCTGCACCGATTTTATCCGCGCAAATCAAATGCCGCTTAGATTCTCCCTGCCGCATATAATGAAAAGTGTCACAAAACAAATTCTACTGCTGCTCAGAGCCAAACCCAGAGACTCCGGTCAATCCGATTATTAATTGCTCTGATTGACAGACAATCGGCCATTAGCTACTATTTCATCTATGAATAGGCCTGAAGAAATAAACATACTGGGAATTGAAACAAGCTGCGACGAGACAGCGGCGGCTATTGTTACCAATGGATATAGGATTAAGTCCTCAGTAGTAGCCTCACAGAATGATCTGCACGCCAAATATGGCGGCGTAGTTCCGGAAATCGCTTCGCGTGCTCATGTAGAAAACATTTACCCCGTAATAAAAGAAGCTCTCGAACAAGCCGGCGCCACAAAAGATAACATTGATGCGATAGCGGTGGCCAACCAGCCGGGACTTAGCATTGCCCTGATCGTCGGCGTTACCGCTGCTAAGATGCTGGCTTTTAGTTGGGGTAAGCCGCTTATTGCCATAAATCATCTGCACGCCCATTTGCAATCGGCTCTTCTGGCAGAGCAGACCTTCGAACCACCGGCTGTGGCGCTTGTGGTATCGGGCGGCCATACAAGTCTCTATGACTGCTCGGAGATTTTCAAGCCAAAGCGACTTGGTTCGACAATCGACGATGCCGCCGGCGAGGCGTTCGACAAAGTGGCAAGCATCTTACAGTTGCCCTACCCCGGTGGCCCCGAAATTGAAAAACTAGCACAGAAAGGCAACGCTAACGCCATAAAATTCCCACGTTCTATGCTTGGCAGGGATTCATTGGATTTTTCATTCAGCGGCATAAAGACGGCGGTGCTGTATCATTGCAGAGGTCAGGATATGAAAGGCCAAAATTACGTTAGCCAGATGAGCGGAAAAGAAAAAGCGGATATCGCCGCATCATTTCAGCAGGCGATTGTGGATGTGCTGGTAAAAAAGACACAAAAATCGGCGGACAAAACAAAGGCCAAAACGGTAATGCTTGGCGGCGGCGTCGCAGCAAACGGCGAGGTGCGTCAGGCAATGCAGCTAATGTGCGATAAGTCGGACAGAAAACTGCTGGTCGCCGAAAAACGATATTGCACCGATAACGCCGTTATGATAGCCTCACTGGCGTACCACAAATTCAGTCGAGGACTTTTCGCTGATTTTACGCTCGAGGCAAAAGCGACCGGCTAAGGTAAAGGCAGGTGACATATAAACCCCGAGCAATTAAAAATAATTCTTGAACAGGTCAAAGACGGCCAAATCAGCACCGAACAGGCTATCGGCAAACTTCGCCTGTTGCCCTTTGAGCAGATGAGCTTCGCCTGCATTGATCACCATCGTCATATCCGCCGAGGATTTCCTGAGGTCATCTACTGCCCCGGCAAAACCATCGAACAGATAATCGCTATTTTCACTAAGCTGGCTGACAAAGGCGGCAATGTTTTGGCAACGCGCGCCGAGCCGGAAGTTTTCGAGCAATTAGAAAAAACGGGCAAATTTCCCGAGGCCAAATATGACAAAGCGGCCAGGACTATATCTTATATACAATGTCCGCTGGAACAGGCACAATCTACACTGCCTATCGTTACCGCGGGAACTGCCGACATGCCTGTGGCTGCCGAAGCGAAAGTTACCGCCGAGATTTTGGGCCAGCCCGCTGAAATCATTAGTGACATTGGCGTTGCGGGTCTGCATCGGGTGCTCGGCAGAGCCGAACAATTGCAGAGGGCAAATGTCATTATCGTCGTAGCCGGCATGGAAGGAGCGCTGGCGTCGGTGGTGGGCGGACTTGTTGATTGTCCGGTAATAGCAGTACCGACAAGCGTCGGTTACGGCGCAAGCTTGGGCGGAATTTCAGCATTGCTGACTATGCTCAACAGTTGCGCTTCTGGCGTAAGCGTAGTGAACATAGACAACGGCTTCTCCGCTGCGGTTACAGCCACAATGATAAACCGAAAAATCGACGCGGCCGCGAAAACGCTTGATGAAAGCAACTAAAATGCAGCAAATCACCGAACTTGCAAAACTACCGTCAAGACCTGCTGACTCGCATAAAGGAACATTCGGCAGAGTGCTTGTTGTCGCAGGCAGCGTGGGCATGGCAGGTGCGGCAGCGCTTACCGCCAAGGCGGCGCTTCGAGCCGGTGCCGGACTGGTGCAGGTCGCCACGGCCAAGTCTGCCCTGCCCACAGTGGCAGCTATTGAGCCGTGCTATACAACCCTGCCTTTGGCGGAAGACATAGATGGCAAAATATCCGGAAAAGACAAGCAGCAACTACTCGAAGCCGTAGACGCCTGTGATGTTGTTGCTGTTGGGCCGGGACTTGGAACAAGCCCGTTATTGCAAGAACTTATAGGAACTATCATATCGCAGAAAAACCTGCGTATCGTTATTGATGGAGATGGGCTCAATAACCTGGCCAAGCTAACCAAATGGCCTGAAAACGCCAACGCCGATATTGTCCTTACGCCGCATCCGGGCGAAATGAAACGGCTATGGCGGGGACTCTTCGACAAGCCATTACCCGATGATCGCAAAGATCAGACAATTAAGCTGGCACAACGAAGTAGTGCCGTAATTTCTTTAAAAGGCAAAGCCACTGTCGTTGCAGATACCCAGAAGTATTACATTAACACCACGGGAAACCCCGGAATGGCAACCGGAGGCAGCGGTGATGTACTAACGGGAATAATAGCCGCACTTATGGGACAAGGCCTTGACAGTTTAAACGCTGCTGTGCTAGGTGTTTATATTCACGGCCTGGCAGGTGATATCGCAGCGGAAAAATTCGGACAAATAAGCACCATCGCGACAGACTTAATCGATTATCTGCCGCAAGCATTTAAGACATTTACAGGAGAAAAAAATGACCGAAGACATTAAATCCTTCTTTGAGAAATATCAGAGTGATTTCTCTAAAATGAAACGACAGATACCGGATACCATAAGCGGTTTTGGCGGGTTGTTCTCAAATGTAATGAAAGACGGTGCAATGTCGCTCAAAGAAAAAGAACTTGCCGCAATAGCTATCGCTGTTGCTATCCAGTGCGAACCCTGCATTAAGCTGCACTGTAAAAAATGCCTTGAGGCCGGTGCTACAAAGGAACAAATTCTTGAAGCGGCATCGGTGGCTGTAATGATGGCCGGCGGTCCCGCCTTTACACACATACCCGTGGTTATAGATACTCTTGAAGCTCTTGAATAGAAAACGCTGGCTAAATTCTACTTAGCGTCGCAACAGTTTCCAACCGGCAGGCAGTAACACCGCCGCCAGAATAATTTTAATAATATCTCCAGGTATAAAAACGAACACACCACCAACTACTGCAGCTTCCGGAGCAATAAAAGCAATCAGCCATGCCAGACCAAATGCATAAATCACAGCATTACCAATCGCCATCGCCGCTGCCGCCGTCCACAGCGAACGATCCCACTGTTTTTCAGCCAGAAATCCTACCACAAACGCCGCTGCCACAAAACCGATAAGATACCCCCCTGTCGGACCAAACAGAACCGCCGGGCCGGCCTGGCCTGCTGAGAAAACCGGTAAACCGGCAATTCCCTGCATCAAATATGTTACAACCGCGGCACCGCCCCGCCTTGAACCCAGTAACGCACCAGTCATCAAAACAGCGAATGTCTGAGCCGTAACAGGCACCGGGCTAAAAGGCAGGTAAAACGCGATATTCGCACAAATACCGATAAGCACAGAAAAACCGGCAATCAATCCAATATCATAGACCGCCGCTAATTTACTATCCGCAGGCCTGAATACTTCCGCGTATGTTAATGATGAAGCCATTTTTTCTCCCGACAATTCAATTTTATTCAATGTTCAAACCAAAGTCGGCATATAATTATAAACCTGTTACCCTCGCCGTCAATCTTAACTTAAAATTCACAGCTGCCGGTTGCGACAGATATGTTAGCACACTCGCGTATCATATCAACAGATTGGCTGATACTTTCATCACCCCATGTTATCACCGTTTACCAAATATCTCAGGCTGATGCATATAGAGCCTGACATCCAGCTTAATCTGCTGGCCTCGGAAATGAATGCCGGAGAGCCCCAATAGCAGCGCTGAAAGAGCTTTTTACGGAATTTCAGGATAAGATCAAAGATAACTTTCAGATATGGTTGGCATCAGATGAAGAAGGCAACCAGTTTTCGCCTGTGCTCGAGAACCCTGAGCTTTCTTTTGCTGACCATGGACACCTACACCCATATAAACATCCAGGACCATCGGGGAGCTCTGGACACTTTGCCAAATCTGCCTCAGCCGAAAAAAAAGCAGTCGCAGGAAGCGGCACTTAAAAAGACCGGAACCGACGATCAGCCGGTCGGCGCTTACAAAAAACTTACAAAAAAATCTGACTTTTGCGGTCATTCGCAGTCATCGATTGTCTCCTCTGGAGGTCGTCAACAAGGTGGCAGTAGCGAGTTGGCGGGTCTTCATAAGTCCAGTGATATGGCACATTTAGGCATAAAAAATAACCCGCTGTCATCGTCTGACAACAGCGGGAAATTCAACGAGGCCGAAGGGACTCGAACCCTCAGCCTTCGGATCGACAGTCCGATGCTCTAACCAATTGAGCTACGGCCCCGTCTATAAGAACTATAATATACAGCCGAATCGGCTGTTCTGTCAACTTTTTTATAGCACTTTTTACTAACTTTCGCTTTTTTGCATATTTGGCCGCTATTTCGACCCCTGAGGCCTTCGAACCGTTTTTGGGTTCTTGCTGGCTTTCTTGCCGGAATGCTGCTCAAGAACTTTCACTGCCTTTTTTACATTGGCAACCTTCAAAATTCCGGTGGTTTTGCCTCCCCTGGCGCCGGCTGTCACATATGCGTATGCGATATTTATATGATTTTTTGCAAGTTTACCAGCTACATCGGCAAGAGCGCCGGCCTTGTTATCGAGCCCCATGCAAAGCACCTCGGTCTGGTTGTAAGGCATGTTTAATTTGGCAAGCACGGACTCGGCCTTTTTCGAACCGCCAAAAACAACCCGCATAACACCGTGTTCAGCCGAATCCATCATTGTCATTGCGACTATATTAACCTTTGCCTTGGCAAAGGCATCGAGTACCTGTGAAAGCACGCCAGGTTTGTTAACCATAAAAATTGAAAACTGCTGGGCGATATGCATATCATTGCCTTTCATTGTTTTAGACATATTTCAGCACAAAAGCATCTATCATAAAATTTAGCCGGCTTCGTCGGTTGCCGCAGATTCTTTATCAGGATAAAACTGAAAAATCTTATCAAGGCTAGTTATGCGAAAAACACGGTGTAACTGCGGCTCAATAGCACTTATAACAACCTGGCCACCGTAAGGCTCAAGCTTGCTGCGAATGTCCAGTAACAGCCCGAGAACCTGGGAAGAAAAAAAACGCACCTGCGAAAAATCAAAAACTATGCGTTTTGGCCTGTTCTGCTCGATATATTTTTTTATTTCCTGGCCTGCGTATGCAATCGCCTCGGCATCACTTACCGATGCCGTCTTGAACTCCACAACTCCGGCCTGACCAATACTGCCAATCTCTAAACTCACTTGCGGCTGGCCTTCTTTCATAGCCTATCCTTAAACAATCCAAACAAAACATAACTTAACAACTATGCTCTATCTTTACAATATTTCGGGAAATTATCAATCACTAAATTCATCCTGCTTCCAGCACGAAACAAAATGACCGTCACCTTTACTAACCTCATTCAGAGCAGGGCTTTCTTGCATGCATCTTTCATCACAGAGCGAGCACCTTGGGTGAAAAGGACAGCCCGCCGGAACATTACTCGGACTGGGGACCTCACCTACAAGGCCAATTCGCTGCTGGCGCCTTTTCAGTTCCACCTGCGGAATAGCCGACATTAATGTCCGAGTATAAGGATGCAGCGGGTTTCTGTAAAGCTCCTCAGCGCAGGCTTTTTCTACAATATGGCCAAGGTACATTACCGCAACTTCGTCACAGAAAAACTCCACAACCGCCAGATCATGAGCTATGAATAGATAAGTCAGCCCGAACTCCCCCTGTAAATCTTTCAGGAGGTTTAATATCTGCGACTGGATTGATACATCCAGTGCACTTACAGGCTCATCACATATTACCAGCTTTGGATCCAGCGCCAGCGCCCTAGCCACGCCAATACGTTGCCTCTGGCCGCCGGAAAATTCGTGAGGATAACGATTTCTATAACTGCCGCCAAGGCCAACTTTTTCCAGCAACATATCGATCCTGTCGATAAGCTCGCTGCCTCGAATGCCCTTGTGGACCTTAATTGCCTCACCGACGATATTGCCAATCGTCATACGCGGATTCAAAGAGCCATAAGGATCCTGAAAAATTATGGATATATCCCGCCGAAGCCCCTTCAACTGCTGCCCTTTGGCCGCCAAAACATCAACACCCTCAAACGATATCTTTCCTGATGTAGCCGGTACAAGTCTAACGATAGTTCTGGCAGCCGTAGTCTTGCCACAGCCGCTTTCACCGACCAGGCCAAGCGTCTTGCCAGGCTCAATTGCGAAGCTTATGTCATCAACGGCTTTAATATGTCCGACAGTCCGCCGCAGCAAGCCTCTTTTGACGGGAAAATAAGTGCGCAACCGGTCAACGCTGAGCAGATATCCGTTCGTGGTTTTTGCCGTATTTTCTTTCATATTCTTTGCGTTCCTGTTCACTTTCATAACCCTTTACCAGCCAGCAAGCAACTTCTCTGCCAGGGTTGATCTCTCTCAACATCGGTTCACAACTTTTGCAACGCTCATCATCGCTTCCCAGCGGACACCGTGGATGAAACTTACATCCGCTCGGAAAACTCAGAGGCTCAGGCACCATTCCCGGTATTGTAACCAGGCGTTTGGGTCTTTGTGACAATTTTGGCAACGAATCCAAAAGTCCACGAGTATAAGGATGCAATGGCTCAGCGAACAAATCATCCGAATCAGCTTTTTCAACTATTCTTGAGGCATACATCACCGCCACCTTATCCGCACGCTCTGCCACAACACCAAGGTCATGCGTTATCAGCAGTATGCTCGTATTAGTCTGGTCTTTAACGCTGTCAAGCAAATCAAGTATTTGTGCCTGTGTCGTAACATCAAGAGCGGTGGTCGGCTCATCGGCAATCAATAAATCGGGCCTGCAACTCATCGCCATAGCTATCATCACTCTCTGCCGCATGCCGCCGGACATCTGGTGAGGGTATTCACCTGCTCGTTGTTCCGGGTCGGCTATGCCAACTTTTCGCAACATCTCTGCAGCATCAACCCAGGCCTGGTCATAGCTTTTTTTCTGGTGCAGCATTATAGCCTCGACTACCTGATCTCCGACAGTATAAACCGGATTCAGGCTGGTCATAGGCTCCTGAAATATCATCGAAACTTCCTTGCCGCGTATTCGCCGCATCTGTTTTTCGCTGAGTTTATAAATATCCCTGCCGTTAAAATATACAGTCCCAGCCGTAACCCTGCCCGGAGGGTCAGGTATCAGCCGCATTATAGAGAGAGCCGTTACGCTTTTACCGCAACCGCTTTCACCAACAAGCGCATAGCACTGGCCCCGCTCAATGTTAAAACTCACATCCTGAACAACTCTCGCAATACCTTCCTCAGTATAGAACTCAACGCTAAGTCCCTGTATGGTAACCAGTTTATCGTTAAAGCTCATGCGGCCTTCCTTAACTTCGGATCAATTGCGTCGCGCAGGCCCTCGCCCACGAGATTATAAGCCAGCACAGTAAAAAATATCGCAAGTCCCGGAAAAACACTCAGCCACCATAAAAACCGACCTGTCGTAGTAACACCGAGGCTAAGCATTTGTCCCCAGCTTGGCGTCGGAGGCGCCACTCCAAAACCCAGAAAACTAAGCGCAGCCTCAATGAATATCGCCCCGGCTATACCAAAAGTCGCATTCACAAGAACGGGTGCGACACCATTGGGCAGCATATGGCGGAACAATATACTGCGAAGACCGATCCCCTGTGCATGGGCCGCCTGAACAAAATCCTGTTCCCGCAGCTTAAAAAACTCCGCGCGAATAAACCGAGCATCCATCGTCCAGCTCGTAATTCCGATGATTATCATTATGTTCAAAAGGCTCCTTGGGAAGAACGCCACCACAGTTATAATCAGAAAGAACTGCGGTATTGCCATCATTATCTCGATAAATCGCATTCCGACAAAATCAACCCTGCCTCCAAAATAACCAAGCACTGCACCAATAACCACACCAATAACGACAGATATTCCTACAGCCACAAACCCAACCGAAAGCGATATCCTGCTGCCGTGAATCAGCCTGGCCAGAACATCCGAGCCAACATCATCGGTGCCAAGTAAATGCCGGCGACTGGGAGGCTGCTCACGAACCGATAGATTTGTTCTCGCATAGCCGTATGGTATTGGTGCAAATACTGCGTTCTCAGCCCTGCCGGATTCAACCATCGCATGGTAATTCGTAGCGTCGAGCCTTCTGGGCACAAACAGATAGAGCAAAACCAGGCCGACAACAATCACACCAGCACTGATCATAATCTGCTTCAGCAGCACTTCCCCGCGTTCTGAAGGGTCAACCCGCTTTTTATTTCGACGAATCAAAATAAGCTGAACAACCGCCACAACCCCTGCCAGCAAAACCCCGTAATCTATCGCTCCGAGATGGCGAAATAACGGAAAATAACGCTGCCCCTCAATCTCAACAACATACGGCTTATCATTTGCAATGAACGGAGCGAATATTGCCACAATAAACAGAAATATGATGAACATCCCTGCTATAACGCTGAGCCTGTTCTTTACAAACTCACGCCAGACCAGCTCACCATAAGATATACCCCACTGAGATTTCGGCGTTTGTTTATTCGGCATAATAGTCAGCTTTTTCCCTCAAAACTTATCCTCGGATCCACAATCGCATAAGCAATGTCAGCGAGCAGCAACCCTATCAGATTCAACAATCCTGCGATAACAGCCACAGCCATCACAACATTATAATCCCTCGTAGTTACGGCCTCGAAAGCAAGCAGTCCCATTCCCGGTATGCTGAATATCTGCTCTATAATCACCGAGCCGGCAAACATAGCAGGCAACAGCGTCGCCATTATTGTAATAACCGGTATCACACTGTTGCGAAAAGCGTGTCGCCATAAAACAACACTTCCGCTTAGTCCTTTAGCTCTGGCAGTGCGAACATAGTCTGCTCTCAGATTATCAAGCATACCCGCACGCACCTGTTTTGTCAGATAAGCAAAACCCGTATAACTTATACACACAACCGGCAGCACCAAATGCCATATCCTATCGAGCAGCCAAGGGAAAAATGCCAGTCGATCCGCATAGTTGCTGCTAATCCCTGCTGGCGGGAACCAATCCACAAAAGCCGGGCCGGTAAAATAGCCTATCAGCATCTGCCCGGCCCACATAACAGGTAATGACCACAACATAAACAACACTACCGATGTCATCCGATCTACAAGCTTTTTATGCTTAACGGCTGAGAGCACGCCCAGCGGAATTGAAATCGCATAAATAATCACAAACGCCGACAAATTCAACATCAGAGTTATAGGGATTCGTTCTGCCAGCAGTGAAGAAACGGGTCTGTGATGTTTTATCGAATCACCGAAATCCAGCCGAACAACCCGCCAGAACCATGTGGCGTATTGCTCATGCAGTGGCCTGTCAAGTCCGTATAGCTGACGCTGAGCCTCAACCACAGCACCGGCTCGCTCGGCATCCATCTCACCGCCGGGACCAAGCGCAAGGCTGACAGGATCGCCCGGCGCAAGCCTGCTTATGGCAAAGACCATTATCGTAATGCCGATAAGAGTCGGTATCATCAAAAACAGCCGTCTTACAATATAAGTGCCCATATAATATTCTCTGGTAGATACCTGCTATAAATTTCTAATCATATCTCTGTAACTCTTTTGGCACATACCACTCGTGTGGGTCTATTCCGAGTTCATACCTCTTAACATTGTGAAATCTCCTGTGGAGAAATCGCTGCTCAGGCCGAGTATAAACAAATGTATATGGTTGTTCTTCATGAATTATACTGTGAAACTCATGGTATATCGCATTGCGCTCCTGGCGATCCATAGTTTTTCGAGCTTTCTCAATCAGAGAATCCGCTTCAGGGTGGTCGAACCCTACATAATTCGAGCCGCCGCCTCCTATCTGCGAAGAATGCCATATCTGGTAAGGATCCGCCTCAACTGCTCCCTGCCAAGCAAGATTAGTAGCGTCAAACTGGCGATTCTGCAACCTCTCAATAAATATCGACCATTCATAAGGTTCGATTTGGACATCGATTCCAAGTTGAGCTGCCTGATCTTTCACCAGCCTGGCCATTTGATCGTGGAGCGAAGTTCCGCTAACAATCATATAGCGAAATCTAAATGGTATCCCATCCTTATCACGAATTCCATCACCGGTGGTGTCAACCCAGCCGGCCTCATCAAGCAGTTTGGCCGCTTTTTCAATATTGTATTCCCATGGCTCAATATCAGGGTTTTTCTGATCACCATGGATATAAAAAGGTCCTGTTGGAACCACCGCGTCAGGGCTTCGCAACAAGTCTCTGCAGATACTCTCCCGATCCAGCATAAGAGTCATCGCCTGGCGAACCCTTTTGTCTGCAAAGAACGGCCTGTCCTGATTCCAGGCTATGTAAAAGTACCCCGCACTCGGAGTCCAATACGAAAGACACTTAAAATCCTCATTAAACCGTTCGTTTTCTGAAAGCTCAGTAAACTGCTCCGGCAGCGGACGCATAAAGTCCGCCTGCCCGCTTCTTAAGGCTTGCAGCGCGGCGGTGTCGTTTAGGATGAATCGATAAACCATCTGTCGAAGATTAGGCAGCTTGCCCCAGTAATCGTTATTACGACGCAAAACAACCTGTCTGCCGACATCCCAACGATCAAAAACATAAGGCCCGCTGCCGACGGGATTAGAGATATTGCGGTTAAAATCCTGCGGATCATCGAACTCGTAAACATGTTTTGGCAGTATAGGCATTCCGCCTGTCATCTCGACAGACTTAAAATAAACTCTGCTCATTACGAACTTAACCTTACGTTCCTCGAGTTTTACAGCCTTTTCGACATCCTGGAAATAACTTGCCAGAGAAGCGGCGTTTATCTTCGGATTCATTATCGTGTCAAATGTAAATACCACATCGTCGGCCGTTACCGGCTGGCCGTCGGAGAATTCAGCGTCCTGGCGTATCTTGTATATAATTTCCAATCCGTCATCGGAAACTTCATAGCTTTCGGCCAGCAACGGTCTAAGCGTAAGTTCGTCAGGATCATATTCCAGCAGAGTTTCAAAGATATTACCCGAGGTTATCCACCTGGTTGGTACATCCGAGGAGGTATGAATTGGGTTCAGTGTAGAAGGCTCTATTCCGACACGCCAGATGAGCCAATCCCCGTCGTCGCCCGGATGCTTCTGCCTTGAGGCAACTTCAGACTCGCTGTCGCCTCCTGCTTGAAAGGCTCTGTCGCCCCCTGAGCGTTCAAGGCTAACCGCCAACTCATTGAGACGATTGTAGAGCCGATCCGACTGAACCATCTGCAGGTATTGCAGAAATATCAGCAGAATCAGAAAAAAAAACAAAAAAAATGTCATCAAACCTGAGCGTCCGTTCATAATATGGCTCCAAGCACTATTTCCTATCCGTCTGCACGGCCTTATTATACCTTATTTATACCGGTTTTGTTCTTAGGGCCAAGGTTATTTGAGGCGTTTTGAACCTATGGCTGAAATACTAAATATTTCTAACTGTCCTATCGGCAATTCGCAGCACCATACTTGCAAATTAAAGAGACAAAGCTTTTAATATGAACAAAAGGAGTAATTGATGAGAAGTTCCGATATTTTTCGCTATATCCGCTTGCCATACTCATTTGCGTTTTAATCGGAACAATAAACGCTTCAAGTTCAAAAATCAGTGTCTAATGATGATTTAAAGTCAGCTTCCAGGCCTGTCAGGAAGCGATCGAGGTGATCGAGGGTTTGGCCCTGAATAGGAAAACTGCAGTGCCTGCTGAAGCGTGCCGGCCTCATCACCATCGCCAAGGAGCCTGTCATGCTCTTCCCGAAGTGCTTGAAAATCCTCATTTTCTATTGCGCGCCTGATTACAGATTGCTCTAAGCTGGTTCGTCTGCCCACTACCGATCGCTCTATTTCAACAAGCGCAGACGCCAATTCCCTCAATTGCCTCTGGCTGTAATAATCCTGTCCTTCAATGAAAGCCTGCATGATGTAACTGAACAGCTGGCAGAACCGCTCAGCTGAGGCTTGCCCCTGTTCGCTGTCAGTATTGATTTGGTCGTTTAATAGTTTCAATATCGCACTATCAACCAAGGGCCTTTCAACCTGCCAGTTTTCGTACCGTTCCAGCCGTGTGTCCACCAAATCAGCCAACAATTCGCTTCCCTGTGGCACATCTATCCCAGCGGCATAATTGGCTATCAACTCAACGACCTCATCCGCTGACTCATCCACAATTTCACTCATTCGCTGCGTTACTTCTCTTGCTGTCTGCACATGTCGCGTTTGATTAAGCTGTTGAATCATATCTGAGCTCGATACGGCACGCACCGCCCAGTATCTTACGACTGGGTTGTCGCTGTCAAATCCTTTCAAAGCCAAACTTGCCAGGCGTGCGTCGCTGATTTCTTCGATTAGAATAAGCAGATTAGCTTTTCTCAGGAACTCTATGCGCTCATTATCGGACACAACTTGATCCAGAGCGTTGGAGAGGGCATCATTTATTGAGGAAAAAAACTGTTCTCGATATTGAGTCTGTGCGCTTTCGCGGTTTGAGCGTGCCCTTTCTATTATCGCCGCCCGAATACTCGAAACCGACGAGTAGTCCTCTGCGTCAATCAGAGCATTAATTGCTTCGTTTACAAAGCTGTCAATAACTTCGAAGTCTCCACCGCTGAGCACCCCTTTGTCTCGGACGCGGTCAATTTCGGCCAGATCCAGCCCAAAAGCCAAATTTCCTGCTAAAAAAACCACAGTTAAACAAAACACTATCCCTGCATTTTTCATCATACAATTATCCAAACTAACCTGATTTATCAAAACATCTACCGGCCTGTAAATACCCTTCGCAGAACCGCAGAGTTCACTATTTGCGCACTCATTATCCAATAATTCGCTCTTATTGTCAAGATCGCTAATTCAAGTGTTTAGCAGGGTATTTTGCTAAGGTAATGGGGGTGTGGAAATTGTAACCTGATATAGGTGAAGATTCGAACCGGCGCCCAAAGTAATTTTGTTTATCGCAGAGTTCATTACCGCAGGGGGCTGCTCATATATCGTCTCTTGAATATCGCTGAAGCCACTGGCCCGGACATTTTTCTTCCGGGCACTCGTACCACACAAAAACTGAACAGCCTTCGTAATTTTTATTTACCGTAGACATCTTGGCCCCGCATTCAGGGCAGATATGATTACGGGTGGCGCGATGAAATCTCTCGAAAAATCTCGTTTGGTGGGTTTTTAGTTCCATGGTGTCGTTCCTTCGAATCGCATATAATACTTCCGGATATTTAAACGGACAAGCAGAATAAAATCTTAATCACTTTATTTCTACGGATAAAAATTATACGCATATCTCAACCATATATGAATAAGGAAAAGCCGCGAACCGCGTTAGCATTTACCTTAAAAAATTGCAATTTGAGCTGCAGCGACCGGCAGAGCGTACCAACATTCGGTCGGATGCGCCGGCTGGCTTTAGGCAGCATTTTATGCTTTGGCAAAAAATGTTTGAGCTCTGAGCCGAGTCGGCTGCAAATACTAAAAATATGTTGGTACTCCCAAAATATACTGCCGTTGACTCTTTTTAGGTAAAATTTTGGAATTTTTTGTAAGGCTCCACAAAACCTGGGCTTTTAGCCAGTGGAATCTCCAGCTATAGAGAAAATGATCACATCGCAAATGGCTTTTTCCAATAAAAGCTTGACATAATATTAGAAGATATTATATTGCATTTTTAGTATTTTAGGGCAGGTAGCTCAGCTGGTAGAGCAGTGGACTGAAAATCCGCGTGTCGCCGGTTCAAGTCCGGCTCTGCCCA
>Ga0207421_10002081_pt1 | contig 25195 bp, 19 predicted proteins | sample SodLakKL_010_SED_4_FD_187542 | JGI IMG/M metagenome (GOLD analysis project Ga0207421, IMG submission 187542) | Alkaline sediment microbial communities from Lake Tanatar, Kulunda Steppe, Russia - 8KL_010_SED (SPAdes) (version 2) | ecosystem: Environmental > Aquatic > Non-marine Saline and... | reverse complement strand
TAGAGCCTCCCGACGTCGTTGTCTACGATGTAGCTGCCGATCCCCCGCGCCGCGAGCTCCGCCGCTACGTCCACATCCGCCGAGCTCGGGACCACCTCCCCGGTCGGGTGGTTGTGGATGACCACGTCCGCGTCGGCGGCGTGCCGCAGCGCCGCGGGAACCGCGCCGGCGTCTCCGCGGGCTACCGCCCGGACCGATTCAACCAAGCCCTCCTCGTTCACTGTTCCAACAAAGAGAACCTCGCGGCCGCCGACCGAGGTGATCTCACGCCGGATCGTGTCACGGGCCTCCGCGGTTATTCGCTCGTGCGCGTCCATGAGCCTTCCTTGGAATGGGCGTTTCCAGCGGTCCGCCGTTCCCGGGCCCGGGCTCCGGAGCTCCCGGGCGCCCGGCTGTCCGCTCCCGGGCGCCCGGAGAACCGGCTCCGGGGCGAGGGCCCAAAGCCGCGCCGGAACCCGGGGCCCGCAGCCTCTGAGCCGGCGCCCGGCGCGGCGACCCGCAGCCGGGGGCCGGGGCGGGGGCCGCACCGGACCCCGAAGCCGGGCCGGAACCTGGGACCCGCAGCCTCTGAGCCGGCGCCCGGCGCGGCGACCCGCAGCCGGGGGCCGGGCGCTTGTCACCTGGGGCGCATGATAGCCGCTATCAGGCCGAGTCGCAATCCGATAGTGCGGTACGAACGGTGGAATGCGAAGGCGCGCCGAGACGCGGCCCGGCCGAGGCGGAGACGCTACGCGAAGGGGCCGCGCCGCGCTGCGCTGACGGCCTGAGTGGGACGCTAAGCGACGGGGCGGCGGCGCGGAGCGCAGCTTTGCGGTGCCGCGAGCGGGGGCGCCGGCACGGGCGTGCTCCGCGGTTGGGCCAAATGCGTGAAGGACGGGAGGGGCGCCCGTCGGGGCGGCCGGCGGTGTGAAGCGAGCCCAGACGGCCGAGGACGGGGGAGCGGAGGGGCCGGAGGCGGCGGCCCGGGCGGCCGGGCGAGGAAGGCGGAGGACGGCGGGGGGGGAGTGTACAAAAAGTCGGGTGGATCCCGTTTTTCGAACGCCCGCGTGCGGACGGAAACGCTCAGTCACCAAACCATAGATCGTAGCTCGGAGGCCCGCAGGGCGCTGGGGTATCTGCCGGCGGGCTATCCGCCGGCGATCTGGACGGCGGGGCGGGCGCCGGTTCGCATATATCGTAGGAACACCGCATGCAATCGCCTGAGATTGAACGCGGAAAGGAACAAGCCGCTCTCAATCTCAGCTCCGGATCGGCCCCGCAGGTGATACCGTCGGAACCGGTGTGCGTTTTTTGAGGCTCCGAACGGCGTTTCGACCTCGATACCGCGGAGAGATCGCATCCGCTTGCCCATAGGGCTGCTGAGGTTCTCCCGTGCCTTCCTTCGATATCGCCGCAGGTCGACACTGATACGCAGCCTGCGAGCCTTTCCGCGAGTACAGTGTTCCTTCACCGGACAGGCGCTACATACCGCTTCGTCTGCCTGATAGTGTCGGTAGGTATCGACGTACCCGGTTCGCCGGTTTTTTCGCTCTCTTGTGTCCACAAATCGCAGCGGCTTGCCTTGAGGACAGATCCACTGATCGTTCTCCTCGTCGTAGGTAAACGACTCCGCCTCAAAGGCCCCACGAGTGCCTTTCACGTCTCGGTCCCAGCCGGGATACTTCACATAGGAGTCGATCTGTTCGGTTTCGAGATATATGTAGTTTTCAAGTGTTCCGTATCCGGCGTCTGAACAGACCCGCTCAGGATATTGTCAAATTTAGTGGATGAGGCATACCCGACGGAGATCCGTTTATGCTGCCGACTCGTCAACGAGGTTCCCGTCGACGAATCGACGATTCTCTCGGACGAGTTGTAACTTCTGCCATCCCTGTACTTTTTCGCCAGGTCTTCTGCGCCTCCTCGATCAACTTGAAGGTCATCGTCAGTGTGGCCTCTCGGCTCCCACATCCTTTTGTCTTCTTCGTTCTCAGTCGGACCGTCGCGAACACGCTTTCGATTACGTTGGTACTGCGAATATGCTGCCAGTGTTTCGCCGGAAAGTTGTAGAAGCTCGTAAGCGCCTCCCGGTCTTTGCGCAGGCAGTCGGTTGCCTTCGGGTACTTATCCTCGAAGACGGATATGAAATGCTTGAAGGCCGCTTGGGCGTTGTCTTTCGTGTCGGCCATGTAGATGTCATGTATCATCTTCTTCGCTCGGCCCTGGACGCTCTTCGGCATCTTATCGAGTACATTCGCCGTCTTATGGACCCAGCAACGCTGTGAGGTGGAGGTTGGAAAAACTTCCGGCAGCGCCGCCCATAGTCCGAGTCCACCGTCACCGATGACGAGTTTCGGATCGACGGTCAGTCCGCGCTGCTTCAGCGACATGAGCGCTTCCTTCCAGCTTTGCTTACTCTCTCGGTATCCGTCCTGGAGAGCGAGTAATTTCTTCTCGCCTTTATAGTTAGCGCCGATGACCACGAGAATACACGATCGCTCTTCATCCAGCCGGACGTTGAAGTAGATCCCGTCGGCCCACAGATAGGCGTACTCACTGTCGGTGAGCTCGCTCTGACGCCACCCGTCATACTCTGCCTGCCATTGCCGCTTTATTCGCGTAATCGTGGTGGCCGAAATATTGTCGACCTCGTCACCGAGCAGTGAGCGCAGCGCCATCGGAAAGTCGTTGGTAGAAACGCCGAGCAGATACAGCGTCGCCACCGAACCGTCGAATGTAGGTGTGCGGCGCATGAACTTCGGCAGCACAGCACTGGTGAACTCACCATGCTTCGGATTCTGCTGTTTGGCCCTGCGTTCATCCACACGTGGACGTCTCACTTGCAGAGAACCGACTCCGGTCTTGATCGATCGCGGCGGAGCATGTCCGTTCTTAACCACTACCTGGTGACCGTCGGAATCAGTGAGATCCGAGAACTGCTTCACGTGTTCCTCGACTTCCGCTTCCAGCGCCGCCTGCAAAATCCGTCGTGCTCCCTCTCGTGCTTCCTGGTGAATCAGCTCCAACACTTCATCTTGTGTTGGTACGTCACTGCCTTTCGATGTATTCTGCCCTCGGGGCATACATTCCTCCTTCGAATAGAATTCGTTCTTCTACTCCGAAGGGTATGCCCCTTTTGCTTCTTTATCCACCAACTTTGATTATATCCCACCCGCTCAGGGGTCTCATCTAACGTGTTTCGCGCTTCTTCGAGCACCGCGGTGAAACTCACACTGTCATTAGCATTGTTGCTTACATCATATCCGACGACAATACCGTTCTCCGCGGCAATCCCGAGATTGTAGCCCGGGCGGATCGTTACCTTGTCCTTCATCATCATCGCGCTCGAATCAGGATCACTTCTGGCCATGCTGTTTCGCCCGTCAAGTTGTTCGAGTTGATCCTGATATCGTCCCCGCGCCTCGAGCCGGTCTTTTCCCCGGCGTAGCTGTTTCTTCTCCTCGGTTGCCTCGCTGCGCTCTTTCTCTCCGGCTTTCAGTCGGCGGTTTACCCGCTCTACCAGATCGTCAAGTAGTTCAGGTGTCAGCTCATCAACTCCCGGACCTTCTGCCGGTTCCTGTTCTTGTTCTTCTTCTTCCTCGTTGAGCCGATCGATGAGCTCAAGCAATCGCTCCAGCTCCGCTTCGGCTCTGCTCAAGTAGCGTTCGGCGTTCTTGCGCCACACTACTCGATGCGGATTGCTGTTCGCTTCCATCTTTGTATGGTCGATGTAGAGTTCTTCTTTGCGTACTAGGCCCGCTTGAATCGCGAGTCCAACTACGTCTCTGAATATGTCCTTGATTGTCCCGTTCAGTCGCCGGCGAAAGTCCGACAGGGTTACAAAGCCTGGCCGCTGTTCTCCGGCCAACCACATAAACTCAACGTCCCGGGTCAGTGCTGCTGCAAGCGGGCGCGCGGTGTACACCTTTCGGCACCAGCCAAAGAGCCACACCTTCAGAAGCATTGCCGGGTGATATGCACTGGCTCCGCCGCCGCGGTACTGCGCGATGAGTTCGCTCAGATCCAGACGTTCAACCACCGCATCAATGAAGCGAACCAGATTGTCCGGCCCAATCAGTTCATCGAGCGACGGAGGCAAGAGATAGCGTTCGCCACGGCGGCTCGGTTTGAACACTACCTTTGCACTTACAGAGCTTCGCTCACCAGTTTCCGACTCGTCTCCGAGATCTTCGAATAATTCATCTGTGTGCGCCAAACTGCTCCCCTCCCGGCAGCTTGGATTATCTCACAAAACGGGGACTTTTTGTACACTCCCACGGGGGCAGTGGCGACGTGCCGACGACGCGGCGCGCGGGCCGGAGCCGGGCGGTGGGGACCGGACGCGCCGGCGAGGCGGTCCCGCTGCGCGCCGCAGTGCGCGAGGCGGCGTGACCGGTCGGGAGGGAGGCGAGATCTAGCGGGGGAGCTTCGGCGCGCTGCGGGACGGAACCCCCGGACGGCCTGACCCCGGGACAAGCCGCGGGGAGCAAGGGGCGGCACTGACGCGGTGAGGCGGGGGTCGGGCCGTGGGGGGTGCGGCTTGGACCGGGGGCACGCCCAGATCTTTCAGAGGGATCGTCCAAAGACAACCTCCGATGGGAGCTTCCGGCGCGAGGCTCCGGAGACGGAACCTGCGAGTGCTTGAGAAACGAACAACAATCCTCGCCTCACGCTCTGAGGAGTGGGGTGGGCCTTGACACCGGGGGGCCTACGTGGTACCTGAGCGTACCGTGAGTACCCGAATACCCGTAGGTGTGCTCGGCGCAACGGGCACTGTAGGACAGAAGTTCGTTCATCTTCTCCGAGACCACCCGCTGTTCGAGGTGGCTGAGCTGGTAGCCTCGCCGCGGAACGGGGGAAAGCCGTACGCGAAGGCATGTCGCTGGCATGAGCCGGAGCCCATGCCGGATCATCTCCGGGACGTTCGACTGACGACGGTGGAGGATAAGCTCTCCAGCCCGGTGCTGTTTTCGGGGCTGGACTCGAGCATCGCCGGAGAAGCGGAAGAGGCGTACGCCGACGCGGGCCACGCGGTGATTAGCAACTCCAAGAACCACCGCATGGATCCGGACGTTCCGCTTGTCATACCGGAGATAAACGCTGACCATCTGTCGCTTCTTCCGAGTCAGGACCGGCGCGGCTGGATCATGACAAACCCGAACTGCTCGACCATGTTCTTGGCTATCGCCATCGCTCCTCTCTATCGGCGCTTCGGTGTCGAATCGTGCACCGCAACGACGCTCCAGGCGGTGTCGGGCGCGGGGTACCCGGGTGTGCCGTCGATGGACATTCTGGGGAACGTCGTGCCGTACATCTCGGGAGAAGAAGAGAAGATGGAGCGGGAGGCGCTGAAGATCTTGGGCACGCTCCGGGACGGAAGCATCCAGGAGGCGGTGTTCGAGGCGAGCGCGACGTGCACCCGCGTCCCGGTGTTCGACGGCCATCTGGAATCGGTGAGCATCCGGCTCCATGCGGAGCCCTCGCTGGATGAGCTTGCGGCATGCTTGAACGATTTCCGCGGGCCGGCGGACGTGGCAACACTGCCTTCGGCGCCGGAGCAACCGATCCGCGTGCTCTCAGAGCCGGATCGGCCGCAGCCTGCCAAAGACGTGACACGGGAAGGCGGTATGGTAACGTGGGTCGGCCGCATCCGTCCCTGCCCGGTCCTGGGATACCGCTTCATGGTCCTGGGCCACAACACTATCCGCGGCGCGGCCGGGGCGGCGATCCTGAACGCGGAGATCGCGCACGCCCGCGGCTATATCGAATAGCGGCGTGCTCGAACGTATACTCGTATGGTCGTACTGAAGTTCGGCGGGAGCTCCGTCGCCACCTTGGAACAGATCGATCGCGTTCTCGACATCGCCGTGGGCGAGCTGGGGCGGGCGCCGGTCATGGTGTCCTCGGCTATGGGGGGGACCACCGATGCGCTGGAAGAGGTCGCGGCGTTCAGCAAGCGCGGGCAAGAGGAGCAGGCGCTCACCGTGCTCGAGGAGCTTCGCGAGGCCCATCGGGGTGCCGCGGAGTCCATGGCGGAGGAGCACCGCGCCGGCGCTCTTGCAACGGTGGACGAACTCTTCTCCGAGCTCCGCGCGCTGGTCCATGGCGCGGTTCTGATCCAGGAGTGCTCTCCCCGCACTCATGACACGATACTCAGCTTCGGCGAGCGGCTGGCAACCACGATCATAGCTGCTCGTTGTGCCGATCGTGGGATCCCGCACTGTCTGCTCGACAGCCGGAGGCTCATCCGCACCGACCAGAAGTTCACTCGCGCCGCGGTGCTTCGGGACCAAACGTATCGCCTGATCCAAGAGTCTGTCGAGCCGCACCAGCAGAAGCTCCGGATCGCTCAGGGGTTCATCGGGGCGACCGAAGAGGGTGTCACGACAACGCTCGGCCGGGGCGGAAGCGACTACACGGCGGCCATTTTCGCGGCTGCGCTCGGGGCTGAAGAGCTCCAGATATGGACGGATGTCGACGGGATCATGACGGCCGATCCTCGGGTCGTTGATGCAGCCCGGCCGGTGGCTCAGCTTACGTACGAGGAAGCCGCGGAGCTTGCCTACTTTGGAGCCAAGGTAGTGCATCCGCAGACGATCCAGCCGGCGGTGCAGCGTCGGGTGCCGGTTCTGGTGCGGAACACCCGGAACCTCGATTCCTCCGGAAGTCGCATAACGGGCGAGCCACTTCCAGGAGGCGTTCGCGCGCTCGCGTTCCGCGGGAACACCGTGCTCGTGACCGTACAGAGCTCTCGCATGCTGGACGCTCACGGTTTTCTAGCTCGGCTGTTTGCTATCTTCGACCGGCACCGGGTGAGCGTCGACCTGGTGGCTACCAGCGAGGTAAGCGTCAGCATCTCGGTCGACAAGTCGGCCGAGCTGGATTCGCTGAGGCAGGAGCTGTCGGGGCTCGGACACGTAACTATAGCGCAAGATGTCGGCATTCTGTCGCTCGTTGGACTGGACCTCTGGAAGGATTCACGGGTGGTGGCGCGGGTTTTCGGCGCGCTGACCGATATCCCGATCCGCCTGATCAGCTTGGGCGCTTCGGAGGTCAATCTCAGCCTTGTAATCCCCGAAGAAACGTTGGCGTATGCGGCGCGGCTACTCCATTTCGAGCTTTTCGAGAAAGAGGGATCCGGCCAGTAGCGGCGCGTCGTAGACCCCGGACCGTAGACCCCGGACCGTAGACCCGTCCGGCGGAGCCTTCGCGGTTGAGGTGCGTGATGAACGGGTCGCCCGCCGGCTTGGTGACACAGAGGCCTTGCGAAGGCTATACTTGCACTGTCGGCGACGGTCGGGTCTCCGGCTCGGGAGTGAGGGCCGGTGGTTGGAAGCTCGACTGACGCGTCAGCCAATACTTGGAGCAAGTAGGAGCATTCCGTGGATAGACTGTTCGACAGGTTGGGAGAGCTACTCCGTTCCACGCTCACGGACTCGGACATGCGGGATGAGCCGCTTGACGAGGAGCTCTCAGAGGCGTGGGAGGAGCTCGAAGGCTACATGTCCGGCCAGGAGGATCCAGGCCCCAATAGGAGGGGCCCTTCCGGCGGCTCCCGCCGCCACCGCACCGGAGCATACGGCTCCGGCGGGTTCAGCACATTTGAGGCGGATGAGCTGCGTAAGGATTTCGCCAACCTGGAGATCCCCTTCGGTGCGCCCCTGTCGGAGGTACGAGCCGCCTACCGGCGCCTCATGCGCACATACCACCCCGACCGTCACGCGTCCAACCCGGAGAAAGCTCGTATCGCCACGGAGATCACTCAACGGCTCAACCAGTCGTTTCGACGGATACTCGAGTACTACGGGCAGTCCTCCAAGCACCACGCTTCGTGATCGGGAGGGGCCAATGCCAGGAGGACGCTTGTCGTCATCGGGACGGGCCGGTGCCAGGAGGACGCTTGGTCTTGCCTGACCTCCTCTGGTCTCGTCGGGCTTGCCTGCTCTGGTCTTGTCGCTTCACGTCTCCTCCAGCTGATACTCTTTAATCTTCCGGTGGAGCGTCTTGCGACCGATACCGAGCACCTCCGCGGTCTTACTCTTGTTCCCTTTCTGTTGGAGAAGCGTTGCCCTTATGAGCTCCCGCTCGGCGTCGGTCAGGTTGGTTCCCACCTTGAGCTTGATTATCTCCGATTCCGACTCGCGCGCGACTGACGGAGGCAGATCGTCCTCAGTGATAATGGTCCCCTTGCACATGACCACCGCGCTCTCGATACAGTTGCGAAGCTCACGCACGTTTCCCGGCCAAGGATAGCTGTACAGTCGGCTCCGAGCCGCGTAGTCCACGCCTTCGACGTTCTTCCCGTTCTCCCGAGCGAACTCCTTCACGAAAGCGGAAACCAGAAGCGGAATATCCTCCTTGCGCTCCCGGAGCGGCGGGATACCGATATTCACGACGTTCAATCGGTAGTACAAGTCCTCACGGAATCTTCCTTCAGCAATGGCTTGCTTGAGATCGCGGTTCGTGGCGGAGATGATGCGGACATCGACCTCCAGGGTCTCCTCGCCCCCCACCCGTTCGAACGTCTTCTCTTGAAGCACCCGCAAGATCTTGATCTGCACGCTTTGGCTAATTTCGGCGATTTCGTCCAAGAAAATCGTCCCAGTATGCGCGAGCTCGAACCGACCGCGCTTGCGGGAGACCGCCCCGGTGAAGGCGCCTTTCTCGTGGCCGAACAGCTCGCTCTCCAAGAGCGATTCGCTGAGCGCGGCGCAGTGCACCTTGATGAACGGCTTGTCCCGGCGATTAGAGAGATTGTGCACCGCATCCGCGACCAGCTCCTTGCCGACCCCACTCTCCCCGGTGATGAGCACGGAGGCCTTCGTTGGAGCTACCTGCTGTACCTTCTCGAAGACCTGGTTCATCTGCGAGCTCTTTCCGATGATGCTCCGGAAGTGACGCTGTTGCTCGAGCTCCTCCTGCATCCGCCGGTGCTCCAAGACCAGCTTTCTGTTGGAAAGAGCCCGCGACACGAGCAGGCTGAGCCGATCCAGGTTCACGGGCTTAGTGAGGAAGTCGTACGCGCCGGCTCTCATGGCCTTCACGGCGCTCTCGATGGTCCCATGTCCGGTGAGGATGATCACGGGGACGGTAGGATATGACTCGACAACCTTCTGCAGGAGCTCCTCACCCGAGATCTTGGGCATCTTGAGGTCAGCGATCACGAGGTCGGCCTCTTCATGCTCCACTTTCTCCCATGCTTCTAGACCGTCCTTGGCCAGGAGAATGTTGTAGTCATCGAACTCAAGCGCTTTACCGAGCCCCTCGCGGATGTTCTTCTCGTCATCGGCAATCAGAACGTTGAACTTCATGTCGCGTCCCCCTCATAGCTCAGAAGCCGCGTCTCCCGCTGCGGCACCGGTAGGGTGATGGTAAACGTAGTACCGACTCCCTCCCTCGAGCTTACGGAAACCTCTCCCAAGTGCTCCTTGATGATCTTGTACACCAGGGTAAGGCCGATGCCGGAGCCCGATTCCTTCGTAGTGAAATACGGTTCGAATACCTTCTGCATCGTCTCTTCATCCATTCCAACGCCGGTATCCTTGACCTGCACCTCTACCTCGTCGCCTCGCCGGAGTGTGCGGATTATGAGTTGACCTCCGTCCGGCATCGCCGGAATAGCGTTCTTCACGATGTTTAGAAGGGCCTGCTTGAAATAGCGCTCGTCCAGCTGGAGCGCCGGAAGTGACTCTTCCAGCTCCAGAACGAGCTCGATCCCCGCTTCTTCGATCTCATACTGCGTGAATTCGGCAAGGTCCTTGATAATGGGGTTGAGCTCCCGCTCTTCCAAGGATACGTCGATTGGCCGTACGGCGAAGAGAAAATCGACCACGATTCGATTGAGGCGATCGACCTCCTCGTTGATGACGTCGAGATAGCTCCGCACGTCGTCTGAGCTCACCTGAGATGACTTCGAAAGTGTTTTGTCGACGAGCTGGAGATGTATCCCGATCGAACCGAGCGGATTCTTGATCTCGTGAGCAACACCGGCTGCCAAGGTTGTGAGGCTTGCCAGACTCTCAGCGCGGCGTAGCCGAGCCTCACGATTGCGCTGCTCTGTCACGTCCTCCACGTGCACGATATTGCCCTGGATACTCCCGGCACGGACAAGCGGCATCACGCTAATCCAAAGAATCCGCGTCATGCCGCCCTGCTCCAAGGTGAACTCCTCGTCGGACACCGACTCCTGGTTTTCCAGTGTCCTCTGGAGAAAGGATGCGATCTCTTCGTCTGCTACAGCTTCCCACGCAGTCTTCTCGTACAGGTCACCGCCGGAGAGCGGTATCAGACGGTCGATGCACTTGTTGTAGAAGAAAACCACGTGGGCGTCGTCACACACCAGGAGACCGTGGTTCAACGAGTCGAGCACGACTTCCAAACGCTCGTTCTCGGTCGCCAGGTCGTTGATTAGCTGACGAATCTGCGACTCGTCGAGCTTCGGAAGCATTTTGAGCGCGCGCTGGACGAACTTCTTCACGCTGCCCCCCGGTGCCGCACGGCGTAGTAGAGCCGCTCCAAGAGAAGCTCTATTGAGATATTGTAGGTGTCGGCGCGCTCATATTGCCTGTGGATCAGACGCCGCAGAAAATCGGCGCGTCGCGTTTCCATTCTGCCGTCTCGAAGGCGATCACGCAACAAGGTCAACATCTCCTCCAGGAAGTGACGGAAGGCTTCCCGTTCCGGCGCCGCGCGGAGCGCCTTTGCAAGCTCACTGACCGGACCGGTCTCGTGTTCGGGATCCTGAGGATCTTCCGCTGCCCGCAGAAAGCGCGCAGCGTAGTTTCCCAAATCACCTGCTCCTGGAAACTCGTGCCCAAGGAAGAAGCTCCTGATCGTCTGAGGCTGCTCCGGTCCGCGGAACACCCGCTGTACTACTTCGCCCGCTTCCTGCACTGTCCGTTCCCGAAAGTGATACTCTCGGCAGCGCGAACGTATGGTAGGCAGTACGGCCCCGCGCCGCGAGGTTGTGAGCACGAAGTGGAGATCCCGAGGCGGCTCTTCCAAGATCTTGAGGAGCGCATTTCGGGCTGACTCCCCAAGCCGATCCACGTTCTCCAGGATGACTACCTTGCGGCCGCCCCCGGCAGTATGCGCCCACGCGGTCATACGGCGCACCACGGAGACCGGAACTACGTCGTGCGGAAGCGCGTGGATGACCCGCGTGGCGCAATCCGTGGTCTCGTCTACGGTCTTCCCATAATCCGGCGGTAGCTCCCCGTTCGGCACGAGCGGCTCCATGGTCTCCTCACACCGCGCGAGCTGATCAAGCGCTTTGGCGATTCGATTCTCCTCCCCCTCCCACAGCACGGAGTCCAGACGCCGCAAGAGTTTCCGCACCGCCCGGACATATAGGAACCGCGCAGCACGCGTACCTTCCCGTTTCAAAGTCTCGCCGGCTGCAATGATCTCCTGAATGAAATAGCGGTCCCCTGCAAGCAGAATCGACGGATGAAGCAGCGGGCGCTGAAGGACACACGAATGACAGCCACACGTCCACTCTGCTCCGTGGGCGCACGTGAGGCCACGAGCCAACTCGAGCGCGGTAGACAGCTTCCCACTGTACTCCGGTCCCACGAACAGCATGGAATTGGGGACTCGGTCGTTTCGGTACTCCTTGACGAGACGACCGGTTGCCGTCTCCTGGCTCAAGATATTCTCGAACATAGTTGCCTGCACTCCCCTGCGCACTTCTCGAATGCATAATAGCGCGAGCACGCCGTACACGCCACCGGACGCAGGGCGCGTACGGCCGCCCTCGCCGAGCATCTCCGCCGCGGACGGCTGACTATAACTAACCCCGAGTATCCGAGAGGCGGAGGGGCGCGGTCACGCACAGCGCCTACGTCTCCGCTCACCCCCCGAGTATCCGAGAGGCATAAGGGAGGAGCGGAAGAAGCGCCTCAGCAAAGATGCTGTCGCGGAAAACCGGCCCGGCATTCACGAATGGTTGAATTTGCAGGATTAGAAGAAGCACGAATACCATGGTCAAACCTTCCACGACTCCCAGAAAGAAACCGAGCGCGTGATCCAGGTTGTCGAGGTTGATCCGCTCGATCAGCCGGTTCAACGCACTCTCGAAAAGCTTCACGAGAAGATACACGATGAGAAATATGCCCAGAAACGCAATCACCTGACTCCATGCCTCGGCCTTCACATACGCGTCCACCACCGAGGTAGCGGGAGCACTGAAGAGGACAGCGCATCCGATTCCCAAAATGAGGGCGGCCATCGTCATCAGCTCATGGACGAATCCACGGAAACCAGCCCGGAACGCCGCAATAACGACCACGATCCCGAATACGATGTCGATTGCCGCGACCGTCATTCCGTGCTCTCCGTCCCTGCGATGCCGCCTGAAGCTACTACCCCCCGGCGTTGCGGCGCATCCCTTCTCCGCCGCCCGACTTCTCCATGCGTGTTGACACTACCAGTTCCCCCGAAATCGCCGGCACTCGACGTCACCACTCCGCCCGCCTGAAGGACTATGTCGGCGATTTTGTCGGCAGCGGCCTCCGCCGAGAATTCCGCGGTAGCCTCCGACATACGGCGCCGGAGCTCCTCGGCCCCAAGGAGCTCGACAATCTCCCGAGCAAACCCGTCCGGAGTAAGGTTCCGGCCGAAACGCACCCGCGCCGCCCCCGCGCTCTCAAAAAGGTGCGCGTTACGGATCTGGTCGCCACGGCTGGCTGTGCGATCCAACGGCAGCAGCAACATCGGTTTTCGCAGAGCCGCAGCCTCCCACAACGAGCCCGCACCCGCGCGCGATACAACGAGGTCCGCGGCGGCCAGGAGATCGGATAACTCCTCCCGAAAATAGCTGCGAGCAAAGTAAACCCCTTCAAGCCCGCCTCTACTCACGCCCTCGCCCCCCGGCGCGGCCGGCAGCGCCTCGTTTCCCGTCCCCCGCTGATGGACAACCGCTGCATGGCGCAGGAGCTCCGCGCGAGCCCCGTCCACCAAGCGATTGATCTCCCGGGACCCCAGGCTTCCGCCAAGCACAAAGACGACTGGCTGTTTCTTCGAAGCACCAATCAACCTGCGCCCGCGCTCCGCGTCTCCGGCCAGCACGCTCCGGCGGACCGGGTTGCCCGTGACAATCGCCTCTCCGCCGCAGCCCCTTCCGAACCGAGCCGCCGTAGACTCGTAAGGGACGCAGACGAACCGACAGAAACGCGCGTTGATTCGTGTTGCAAGGCCCGGATCGGCATCCGACTCATGGGTCAAGGCCGGGACTCCCTGCAACCATGCCGCCACCGTGGGTGGAACGCTTACGAACCCCCCCTTGCTGAACAGGACACGCGGTTTCCGTTGTTTGAGGAGCGAAATCGAACGTAGGAGAGCCGCCCCCACCCGGAACGCGTCAGAGGCGTTCTCCCACGAAAGATACCGCCGGAGCTTGCCTGCGGGAATAGCAACGTACTCGATGCCCAATCGGTCGGCGTAGTCACCGACGATTTCACGCTCGATTCCCCGGCGGGAGCCGATCCATACGATCGGCCCGTCGTAGCGGGAGCGAATGCTTTCGATCACGGCAATGCCCGGGACGACGTGACCGCCTGTCCCGCCACCGGTAAACGCGATTCCGCCGACCATGTTCACCCTTGAAACGAATAAGCTAAGCCATCTAAATTGCACGAGAGTCTACCATGGCGCAGAAAGCTTATTCAATCTTCAGGCAAGCGCCCCATCCCAACGGCGGAAACCACATCCTTTTCGGCCGCCTTTTTCGGGCGACCTCACGGACGGTACGCACTCCGTTCACTGTGGCGTTGGTTCTGCCGCTACTACTCCTGGCAGCACCTTACCTCCAAGGCATCCCAACCGGCCAGGCGGTGGACGAGGTGCTGGACGCGCTGTCTCGCTATGCCCGTCAGGAATTGGAGGCGGACGGTGAAGCGGTACGATTCTTTTCGTCCGACCCATCTCTAGAGCTCATACCGTTCAGCGGTGCTACCGATCAAGTCGAGAGTTCGCTTCGTACCGTCGACCCTTCCATTGGGGTCGAAGCGGTCCGGGTCCTTCGTACCGGAGACGAGTGGCACCGCCCGGAGCACCTCGAGCAACTCTACGCCATTCTCACGAACGTCGAAAGCATGGAGGGAATCGAGTATTACTCACAAAGCCGCGAGCGGATGCGCACCTTCTTCCAAGAAAGCTATCGTATCGCCGGGCCCGACTCGAGCGAGCGCGTCCCGCCGGACTCAGCGACCGACCCTTCGCTTTCAGACCTGTCTGAAGGCAAGCACACCTTCTACGCGTTTCAGCGCGACTCGTCGTTCGGCTCCAACCGGTACGAGGTAGATGTCCGCCGTCTCGGGCAACAGACGCTGGCACTCACCATGACTAACCTCACTCGCATGTACTACGGGATCTTCCCGGCTGTCTCGCCGGAACGATTCCGCGCAGAGATCATCGTGACCGCAGCCAACGACGGATTGGTCATCTACGGAACAACCGCGGTCGGCGTCATCAGCCTCTTCGGAAGCGAAGAACGAGCCCGCGACAGTTTCCGGAACCGTATCAATGCCCTTCTGGATTGGTTCGAAAGCCGGATCGAGCGTATCGTCACGCTTCAGGCGAGGGTCTTGTGCGCCCTCACCCCGCCGTCAGTATCCCTCACCCCGCCGTCAGTATGTTGATCAACACTTGAACCGCGCCGATTCCCGCCCCTAGGAACGCGCCGAACAGGTTTATCCATTTGAGGTGACGAGATATCACCATCATGAGAAGCCGCTCCACATCCATCACGTCCAGGCTATTCACTTTGGCTACTACCAGTCCGTGGATGTCGAAGGCTACGACGAAATCCGGCAACTTAGCATCGAGGGCTTGGACCGCCTTTCGCGTTACGAAGTCATCCAGCGCTGCCTTGTGCTGCGGCTGAATGCTCACCATCGCCCTCAGCCCTTCTCGCCGTACCCGCTGCAGGAAATCTCCAATCCCTTTGACGACTTGCTCCGACAGACCTTCCGCCGATCCCGGGCGCTCGAGCCACTCGCGAAGAACGTCCAGCGCGTGCTGAACGAGTCTCTCTTCGTCCCACCCGGTGATCTGTTCCAACAGCTCCCCGAGCGTCTTCCCACTGTTCTGCTCGAGGAAGCGCGATACAGTATCGAAGACTCCTCGCTGTACACGCTCCGAACTCAGGATGCGGAACACCTGATCGACACCTTGACGAGCATAGTCCACCGGATCAATTCGCAACCGCTCCGCCGCATCCGCAAAGCCCGAGTCCTGCAGCCGTCGGAGCCCGTCGACCGCCAGCCGAACCACTCTCCGCTTGTTGGCCGGCACCCGGCCGCTTCGGTCGACCGTCTCAACAAAATCATCCACGATCTCCGGCATGCGATCCCCAAGCGCCTGATCATACTTGGCGGCGGATACGATGAATCGCTGCAACACGTTGAGACGATCCAAAACGTCGCGGAGGATGATCCTCCCTCGATACGAGAGCTCCTGTCGCACGTCGGGTGTGCGGAGCCATGAGACGAAGTGTTCGAAGAGCGGATCGTACGCTTGGTACAGCACCTGCTCCACGGTCTCCACCAGTTCATCCGATAGATACTCGCGGAGCCATACGTTGCGCTCCATCTGGTCGGTGATCCATTCCTCCACAATGTGGTGCACAGACTTCGAGAGCGGCCCTGCAATAAGATCCCGCGCGATCTCCTCGAGCGCGCGAGCCGCCCGATCGCGGTCCGGCACGAGCTGCTCAACTCGTATCTTCGTCAGCCCTGCAACCACATGTCTTGCTACAACCCGTACCAGCTCCTCGAAACGTTCGCTCCGGAAAAAGCTCTCGAGAATGCCCTGTGCCACTGTCATGAGCTCGTCATCGAGGATCTGTGTTTCGGTCGTCGGCAACGTCTTCCCGTCAGTGGTGGCGTCCTCTCCTCCGGTTTCGGCGGTACCGGCCGCTCCGGCGGCTCCTGCCGATCTAGCCGCTCCAGCCGCTTCGGCGGCTTCGGCCGCTCCAGCTGCTCCAGCCGCTTCGGCGGCTTCGGTGGCTTCAGCTGCTCCAGCCGCTTCGGCGGCTTCGGCCCGCCCGATTCCGTTCGCGGCGCCGCCGGCGTCGCCCGGCGTGAAAACGCTGGACGTCAACCTGGCAATCTGGGCCCGCAAACCCTCCTGGAAATCCTCCCGAGCAAGCTGTCGCCGGATCGCGTCCTCGGTAAGCAGCCTACTACTCACCATCCGGCCGATGCTTTCGGCAAGCTCCCATCGCCTTCTCGGAATAATCCCGGGGGTAAGAGGGATCCGAAGCCCGAACACGCGTTTTTCCCGCAACGGCCGGAAGAGCATCCGAATAGCGATGTAGTTAGTTACGTAGCCGATCATGGCCCCAACGAGTGGGGGGAGCCCATACCGGAGTGCGGTGAGCGCCGCCTCATTCATGGGTAATGCACCTCCCGGGCTCGTTCAGCCTGAGCCTGGGTATCGAACAGGTCAGCTTCGCGGTCCGATATCCACGCCTCGTCCTGTCCTTCCCGCGCGACTCGCAGCCACCGAACCGTCCGGTCTTGCTCACGTTCGACGGACGCCCTCCGCCCCACTATGCGCACCACTTCTCCCGACCGGACATGCCCGACGATCGCGCTGCTCCGCTCGGGTCCGGCGTGAAGGCGAGCGTACGGGAACGTTACCAGTGCCCACTCAGGATACTCGCGTACCGGAGGCACGCTCGGCAGAGTAAGCTCTCCCTCGTCTCCACCGCATCCGGCCGGAGTAACCGATAAGGCCACCATCACGACCATTAGCCTTATCCGTAATCCCCGTCTTCTCGTGTGCTTCATTCGAAACCCACCATACTTCAAACCCCTACACCGCGCAAACGGCTTGACGGCGCTCGCATCGACCGCCCGCGGCAAGCGAGCCCGCGCTGCGGATCAACCGGTCCGCCAGGAAGCCGTCCCGGATCCCGTTCTTTGGGAATGAAACCGAACGGCAACCCCCCGGCTCTTGCTTCCCGCGGCTCCGGAGCCTCCGCGCCGAGAAACCGAGTCCCCGGTCAGCCGTCGTGACCAACGCCGCCCATCTCTTCGAGTGCATTGATCTCGTCGCGAATGAGAGCTGCCTCCTCGAATTCGAGTTTCTTCGCGTGCTCAGCCATCTGCTTCTGAAGCACGTTGACGAGCTTCTTCCGCTCCGTCGGAATCAGAACGTTGTAGCCCTTCTTGAGAACCTCCAGCGAGGTCCGTTCCGATTTGGCTCGCTCGTCCTTTTCGCGCACGAGCATCTCGTGTACCGCCTTGCGGATGGTGGTCGGCTTGATCCCGTGACGCTCGTTGTGCTCGAGCTGGATACGGCGCCGCCTTTCGGTTTCCTCGATAGCAGTCCGCATCGCCTCCGACTCCCTGTCGGCGTACATAATTACGGTCCCGTTTTCGTTCCGTGCAGCTCGCCCGATCGTCTGGATGAGCGAAGTGGAGGACCTCAGAAATCCGATCTTGTCGGCGTCCAGAATAGCGATAAGCGAAACTTCCGGAAGGTCCAGCCCTTCGCGCAGCAGGTTGATCCCTACCAGCACGTCGAACGTCCCCTGCCGGAGCTCGGTCAGAAGCTCCACTCGCTCGATTGTCTCAATCTCAGAGTGCAAATAGCGCACCTGCAAGCCCATGTTGGCCAGATAATCCGTCAGGTCCTCCGCCATTCGCTTGGTGAGCGTCGTCACCAGTGTGCGCTCGCCGGCCTCTACACGCTTGCGGATTTCGCCGTAGAGATCATCGATCTGTCCCTCAGTCTTCCGGACCATGATTTGCGGATCGACCAGGCCTGTCGGCCGGATGATCTGCTCCACGAGCCGTCTGCTCCTCGAGCGCTCGTCCTCTCCAGGCGTTGCGCTCACGAAGACCGCGCGATCCAGAAGTGACTCGAACTCTGCGATGAACAGCGGACGATTGTCGAGCGCGCTGGGAAGGCGAAAGCCGAAATCCACAAGATTCTGTTTGCGCGAGCGGTCACCGGCGTACATACCGCGAACCTGTGGAACCGTGACGTGACTCTCGTCGATGAACGTCAAGAATCGGTCAGGGAAGTAGTCGAGAAGCACTGCCGGGCGCTCGCCTTCGGCGCGGCCGCTCAGGTGACGCGAGTAGTTCTCGATTCCGGGACAATAGCCCATCTCCTCCATCATCTCCAGGTCGTACTCGGTGCGAGTCTTAAGCCGTTGCGCCTCGACGTGCTTCCCCGCATCCAACAGCTCCTGGTAGCGAGCGGCAAGCTCATCCCGGATCCGGTGCGTCGCCTGCCGGATCTGGTTTTCCGGCATCACGAAGTGTTTTGCCGGATAGATCATCAGAACCTGTCGTTCTTCGAGCACCTCACCGTTGAGCGGATCAAAAACCACAACGCGCTCGACCTCATCCCACCCCAGCTCGATGCGGAAGGCCTGCTGCTCGTAGTACGCAGGATAGACTTCCACAACATCGCCCCGGACTCGGAACGCTCCCCGGCTCAGCACCGCGTCGTTCCGCTCGTACTGGAGCGAGACGAGTCGACGAGCAATCTCGTGCGCGTCCGTCTCCGCTCCTACGTCCACCCGCAACCGCATGTCGCGATACTGAGTTGGGCTGCCGAGCCCATAGATACACGACACCGTGGCGACGACGATCACGTCGTTCCGTTCGAGTAAGTGCGTGGTCGCTGCCAGCCGCAGGCGGTCGATCTCCTCGTTGATGTCGGCGTCTTTCTCTATGTAGAGATCACGCGAGGCGACGTAAGCCTCAGGCTGATAGTAGTCGTAATACGAGACGAAATACTCCACGGCGTTATCCGGGAAGAAGCCCTTAAACTCACGGTAGAGCTGCGCCGCCAGCGTCTTGTTGTGCGAGACCACGAGCGTCGGCAGCTGCGTTGCCTCGATCACCTTCGCCATCGTATAGGTCTTTCCGGATCCGGTGACCCCTTTGAGCGTTTGGTATGGCAGCCGGGTGCGCACCCCTTCAGTCAGCTGCTCTATAGCTTCCTGTTGATCCCCTGCGGGTTGGTAATCCGACGTCAGGCGGAACTTGTCCATGCTCTCAGCTCCTCTTGTCGATTCGGTGGGATCCGCGGTTGCCGCGCCGAAAAGTCGGCCAATCCCCCTACAGCATCCCGCCGCCGTACGGATCCTCATCCCCCGTCCGCCGGTAGGTAACGGCTTCCAATAGGGCGTCACGCCCGATCATCTCTTTCTCCTCCAAATCCGCAATGGTCCGGGAAATGCGCACCACCGCGGCGGCAGCTCGATACGACAACTCGAAGCGGTCCACAGCTCTTCCGTACTCACGACGTGCCGCATCCGTCAAGGGACACAGCACCGGGAAGAGGTCCGCCGGTATATCACGGTTGAGCAGCGAACCGCCGCGGCTCCGCCCCACACCACCACCGGCCGCCTGGTGGCCACACTCAATCCGCGCCCGCTGCACTCGCTCCGCCCGCATGACCGCCGTGCGAAGCGCGCGCGTGTCGCGCTGAGAAGGGCCGTCCAGGACGCCGGCCCGCTCGCCCCGAACAGCCACGCGAATCTCCACGCGCTCCAGCAACGGCCCGCCGAGCTTCCGCCAGTAGCGACTCAGCTCGGCGGTACTACACATGCACGGACGTGAACGGCTCCCACGGTTTCCGCACGGACACGCGTTGGCCGCCATGATAAGCTGAAACCGAGCTGGGAAACGGTAGACCGCGCGCGCTCGTGCCAGGCGAACCTCGCCGTCTTCCATCGGCTCGCGCAGGGCCTGGAGGACATCCCGGCGAAACTCACCCGCTTCGTCCAGAAAAAGCACACCGTGATGGGCCAAGCTCGCCTCGCCCGGCCGTGGGTTCACGCCCCCGCCCACAACCGCCTCGAGTGATGCAGAGTGGTGCGGGCTGCGGACCGGAGGACGAAATAGCAGCCCTGAGCCCTCTTTGAGCTTCCCTGCCACCGAGTGAAGCCGCGTAGCGGCGACTGCCTTGTTCCGGCCCAGGTCCGGAAGGATTCCCGGAAGGCGACGGGCACACATGGTCTTCCCCGTCCCAGGCGGGCCGATGAGAACCGCATGGTGACCACCCGCCCCGGCGACTTCCAGGGCTCGCTTCGTTTCTTCGCACCCGATCACATCACCAAAATCGCCGGTTTCTCCTGCGACGCTCTCCCCGACAATGTTCTGCCGATCGCCGGCGCACGGATCCGCACAACTCGGTATGCAGGTTCCCCATTCGACAGACGCGGGTTCGCTTCGATCCCGGAAACTTGCCGCGTCCCGGAGCGACTCTACCCCACAAACTCCCAGCCCAGCTGCCTCGGCCTCCCGAGCATTAGCAGCCGGCACAACGCATTGGGTCAGGCCCGCCGGCTCCGCCGCCAACGCAGCTGCAAGAACGCCGGGGACAGGCCGTACCTGGCCCTGTAGCGTGAGTTCGCCCAGAACAAGCACGCCTTGCTCCAAGGCATACGGCCCCGCTCCGCAGGCTCCCAAGACTGCCAGCGCGATTGGCAGGTCAAATGCTGCACCGGACTTTGGCGTGTCCGCCGGGCTGAGGTTCACCAGCACCCGTTTCTTCGGATACTCGAAACCGCTGTTCCGGATTGCCGCACGAACGCGCTCGCGCGCCTCTTTGACTTCGGCGCCCGCCAGCCCGACTACGTCAGTACCCGGGATTCCTGCCCTCAGGTCAACCTCGACACGAACGAGAATACCGTCCTGCCCGTCCAAAGCAAATGCATATACCATAGCTCGCCTCCACCCACTAGTACCGGGAGCCGAGCACCAATCCTTGTAAAAATTAGCGCAATCAGCGTACGACGCCTCTCGTTGAATGGTTCAGCCGCACCGAACCTACGAAAACGGATTGCCGTCCTCCAAATCCGCAATTGCCTCCTGCACCAGTCGATGACAGCGTTCGTTGCCTTCGTTGCCGGCGTGCCCGCGGACCCATATCCATGCCGGATGCAACAGTTGGTCCAGCTCGTGCAGGCTCTGCCACAGATCGCGATTCTTCACCGGCCGGTTGCTCGCCGTCTTCCAGCCGTTCCGCACCCACTTGTGAATCCACTCCTCAATACCCTTCTGCACGTACTGCGAATCCGTATGAACAGAAATCTTGGAAGCATCTCGCTTTCGGGCCTCCTGCAAAGCGGCAATGACGGCACACAGCTCCATTCGATTGTTCGTCGTAGAAGCCTCCGCGCCGGCTCGCTCCACGACGTCACCGTTTTGCTCCAATACAAAGGCCCACGCGCCCGGACCGGGATTTCCCTTGCATCCACCGTCAGTGTGTATCTCAACTCTTATCATCATGACCCCGCTGCTTACTCCCTCGCGCAGTTTGCATCAGCGCGCTCGATAGACTACACTAAGCAGCCTACAGGACACCAGGAGATTTCTGAACGAAATCCGGCAGGAACTGGCCCTGCCTTAGGAGGCGCGCGTGATATATCGGTACGACCCGTCAAATGACCCCGTCGCCAAACGGATTACCGTACTTCGGGTCGCACTCGCGCTCGCGGTCCTCGGAGGAGCGCTTCTTGCACGGCAAGCGGAAGCTTCCACGGCTGCACTCGTAATCCTGATTGGCGGCGGCATTCTTTGGCTGATCATCACCATTTCGTTGCGGCAATATCGCAACACGTTCGTACAGACCACGGACGATGAGCTCATTTGTAAGCCCCCCCGTGGCGATCGCATCCGGGTGCCTTGGGATGAGATTACTCACGCCGGTAAGATCGTATATGAGAATGGCTCACAGCTGCTTTACGCCTACGCCGAAGGCATGGATCAGTATCTCGCCATACCCAACACGTACGCCGATCGTGATGAGCTCCTCGAGGAGTTCGGGAATGTCGTCCCCTTGGTCAACCTGGATGCCCGAAGCGGCGAGTCACCAGCGGATGTCATCCATCGACACCTGCGTTCCGCCCCAACCGGCCCGCAAGAATGACCTGCTACTGCCGGCAACCACATTCGGCCACTGCTCCCTCGGCACCGCGGTCCGCAGTGCGCCAATACCAATAGGCGATCGAGCACCGGAGGGGGCGGACGCTCACAGTTAAGGCGTCGGAGTTTAAACGCTGAGGCACGAATACCCGGGAACTCCCTGCAGCAAACGCGCCCAGTACACGCCGCAGGCAGCCATTCGGCTACTCACAAGCTCAACCCCGGGGCCGCTTACGACGCCGGTAGGTTTGCCGGACGGCCCGGCTTCTTATGCATGCGCACGTGGATTCGCCGGAAAAGCTCGTTCAGCGACGCCTCGCTCTCTCCCATTCCCAACGCCAGGTAGGCACCTTCTCCCCGGTACCTGACCGGCAAGAAGAGCGGGCGTCCGAACCGGTCGACTTCGCCGGCTCGGCACGAATCCGAGGTCACTCCCAGCTCACTGAGACGATGCTCCGCGAAGTAGATCGCGCGACTGGAGAACACGTTGTGATTCAGTGTCGAGGTCTCCGGAATCTCAAAGGAAGCCGCACACTCTTGGTCAATCCCCAGCCAGTGGGAGACCGTCATGGAGCCGTCAGTCTGGTACGTTAACAGCAGCGCGGCAACCGCCCCGGCATAGCGGCTCAAATCCATTATCCCTCTAACAACCCCGGTCTCTCCCTGGGGATAGTTCCGGAGGAAGTCATCGAAGTCGATCCCATCACCACAGGCAACCAAGCGCCGCTTCTGGGCGCCGGCTTCCTCATCCGTTTCCCTCGAGCGCGGCGGCTCACCGGAAAGAGAGGCAAGTCGTCCGCCACCCAGCGTCAACACCCCGGACAATTCCTCCAACTGCTCCGGCGACACACTTGGCTCCGCATGCCGGCGCGGCTGTTGCCCGGGGTCGCCCCGGAGGTGCCGGTCTCCGCCTTCCCCACGACTCCTTTGGGCCTCGCCCTCGTAAAGCCGCTCGTTAATCCGAACAAGCCCTTGCTCCTGTATAACAGCTGTCTCCCGCCGGCTCAGCATTTCGGTCAGCTCCGCCAAGCTTGCCCGCTCGCCGGCGACCGCCGCCTCCGTGTAGCGAGCATGAGTGCCGGACCGGTCAGGTTCGGGCAACGTCGCGGCCGGCTCAGTCTCGCCCGCCTCCGCTTCCTCAAGCGCCTCCAGAGGTTCCGGTTCCTCAGTCGCCTCGGCAGCCTCCACCTCCTCCAGCTCTTCAGCAGGCTCCGCTTCCTCGGCAGTCTCTATCTCGTCCAGCTCATCGACCACCTCGAGCTCCCGGCCCTCTTCGAGCGGCTCATCGACACCGTCCCCGTCCACCGGCTCCAGCTCTTCGGCATCGTACTCCTCCGCCGCCTCCAGCTCTCCTGCACCGTGTTCCTCTGCCGGCCCGAGCTCATCCGTCTCCTCCGCCTGCGAGATCTGTTCAAGTTCCTCAACCGTCCCTGCGCCCTCAGTCGCTTCGAGCCCTTCGACCTCTCCGGCCGAACGCAGGGCGGAAAGGAGAGCTGCAGAATCGGTCTCCTCCTCGTCGAGCTCTTCGGCCGCCTCTTCCCCCCTGGCCATCCTGTCGCCCTCGGTACCTCGCACTCCGGCCGTCAACAACCTATCCGCCCGTTCTCTGACATCGGCGACTGTTTCACCGGAGTCTTCCTCAGCGACCCGTCCTCCGCCGCCTATACGCTGCACCGCCTCGAGCAGTCGTTCGAGCCGGTCCTCGATTCGCCGCATTTCGGAGGCTCCCGGCTTCTCGCTCGCCCCAACAGCTCCCGGTCCCAGTGTCTCTACGATCTCGTCCCAGCTGCGTGAAGCCAATTCCTCAACCGTCTTACGCTTTCGTTGCCGCACCCCACGGCTCAGCTGCTTCACCACTTCCCGTTTCCGATTGCGAAGCTCCCTGCGCCACCTGTCCAAGTTCAAATCCTGCTTGCCTTCTAGGTACTCCCGCAGGAGATGGAGCTGGAACCGTTTGACTCGTTCCGCAACAACAAGCTCCGGATCCTGTCGCAGACTCAACAGCAGGAAGACGATCAGAAACACGCTGAGAAAGACCGTGGCCCCCAGTGCCGTTTCCAGAACGGAGCTCATGACGAACTCCCTTTCCGGAACCGCCATGCCTACCGCCCCGACAATCTCGTTCTCCAAACCGAGGACTCGAAAACGTCGATCCTCTTCATCCTCCACGCGCAGAGTGTCGGATACAACTCGGGCAGCCGACACTCCGTCCAAGGCCGTAGCAAATGCGGTTCGCAGCTCCCGCGGAACGTCAAGAACAAGCGCAGACTCCGAGACTACCTCTACGTTACGGCCCGGCTGCATAACTCCTTGAGCCGCCAAACGGTTCTCCAACGAGCGGAGTCCGATGTAGATTAAGGCAGTACCGCGACGAATCCCTTCCTCGTCGTACGACGGTGCTAGATAGATGAAACGACCACCATCGGGTTCCATCGTCAACTGCGGCGATTCTATCGTATCCTGTAGGAGTTCCAATACCAGGGCATTCCCGTCCATCTCCTCAACAGCTACATACTCCCGCCTGGTGTCCGTCCCTTCGTAATCCTCCTCGCGACTGCTGTAGTATAGTTGGTCGCCATCCTCACTGACGATCCGGATATAGTCGAATCCCGGCTCCTGCGCCACAAACCGTTCCAGAAGACGCCGCCGCTCCTCGATCTCCTCTCTACTCTGGTTGGCGCGAAAAACGGTCCGGAAGGCACCCTCCTCAAGCAGCAGCTCCGTCTCTCCCCTCGTGCGCTCGTGGTATGCGGTGATTTCCTGTGAGGCAGTCCGAAGGCGCTGGTGGTACTGTGCCTCGACCCGAGGATTGTGAAAATGAGTTTCAACATAATCGAAAAGGCCGGTTACCCCCGCGAACACGAACCCGGCCACCAATAGCACCGCGCAGAGGAGGCTAACGCTCAGCTTCTGCCCCGTCTTCATAATTACCTGCGCTTTCCTTTATGAGTTTGCCGCACCATCCCTCGCGCAGCACGTCTTGCACAGCGACCGAAACGACTGACGCCATCTGCGTTTCAGGTCGAGCTTAGAACCTCTTCATGCAATAGTAACACTATCGGCAGATAATTGTGTACCAAAAAGAGCCCCGGTAGACCGGGGCTCTCTGAACACAGCGCGAGATTTGCTCTTTTGTTCACGTAGCGCGACCAAACGCCTCACGGTCCGGCGAGTCGAGCACCGGAAAGCGTTCCCTTCCAGCTTGCCGAGCAAGCGAAGGTTCTGGTTCTACTCATGGCCAGCCTCTGCCTCCGGTACTCCCTGATCGGTCCTTTCACCGCCTTCTGCGGCTTGTTCCCCGCTCTTCTCCTCGGCCCGCC
>Ga0207421_10002080_pt1 | contig 25200 bp, 20 predicted proteins | sample SodLakKL_010_SED_4_FD_187542 | JGI IMG/M metagenome (GOLD analysis project Ga0207421, IMG submission 187542) | Alkaline sediment microbial communities from Lake Tanatar, Kulunda Steppe, Russia - 8KL_010_SED (SPAdes) (version 2) | ecosystem: Environmental > Aquatic > Non-marine Saline and... | reverse complement strand
CCCATTTTGCATGAAATAATTCCCCATTTTAAACCGGCTTCACCTGGTGCTGGATCCGCAGGGCGTTGTTCAACTACACAGGCCAAATCCAGAATGATATAATTATTAAGAGAAAGAGAGGAGGATCGATAATGGATCTTGCTTTGGCAATTGTGCTGATTATCGTGGTTATAGTGGTTGTTATTTTTTTTAGAAGCAAGGGAACCGGTATTGCCGGGCGCACTAAGACAGGATCTTTGCGCCAGGAAGCCCGCCGCCAGCTTAAGCTTCCTCCCGAACAGGCCGATCAAACTATCGACAGGCAGATCGAGCGCCTGAAAGAACGTTACCCGGGCCGTTCCGAAGAATGGTACCTGGAGAAGATAATTTATGACTTAGAACGTGATCAGTGATCGGGTGAAAGAAATAATAAGGAGGGGAAGTTATTTTGAGCAGGGGCAGGAAGGTAGTCCTGGGTGTTGCGGTGGCTGGGATAATTTCACTGGTTGGAGTTGGCGTTTTCGGTTATTCATTTTTGCACAGCGGTCTGCCGGTATATGAAGCGGAAATGAAACTGGAAGGGCTGCAGGGTGAGGTAGGAGTTCACCATACCCCCCGCGGAGTGCCTTATATAGCGGCAGTTCATGAAAGCGATCTTTACTTTATGCAGGGCTACCTCCATGCCAAGGAACGGATGTGGCAGATGGAGCTGCAGAGAAGGGTGGTCCAGGGGCGCCTGAGCGAAGTTCTTGGGGAAGATCAGCTGCCGGCAGACCGCTTTCTGAAAAAGCTGGGCCTGGATCGTATTGCAATGCAGATGCTTAAAAATACTTCTTCAGAAGGAAGGACAGTGCTGGAGCATTATGCTTGGGGCGTTAATGCCTATCTGGATAAACATCCTCCTTCCCTGGAGTTCCGGCTACTTGGATTTGAGCCGGAGCCCTGGGCTCCCCGTGACTCAGCAGGCATAATCAGTTTGATGGCTTTTGACTTAGGCTCCAACTGGCGAGCGGAAGCTTTCCGTCAGGCCCTGTCCGATGAAGTCGATCCCGCCCTGTTGGAGGAAATACTGCCCCCTTATGAGGGTTGGGAAGATCCACGGGTTGTGGATTCTGAAAAAGCGGTTGAAAATATTGATGCAGGACAAAGCAACGCTGACAAACTGGTGTCTCTTTTAAGAGCTACCAGTTTGGACCACATTTATGGCCTGCCCCGACTGGGCAGCAACAGCTGGGTGATCAGCCCGGAGCAGTCTGCCACTGGAACCGCGGTTCTGGCTAATGATCCTCATTTGAGCCTTGGCCTGCCTTCGATATGGTATGAGATCGGCCTGACCCTGCGGGAAGAAGAATGCGATATGGATCTTTACGGCTGGTCGATCCCGGGAGCTCCCGGAGTAGTTATCGGTCATAACCGCCACATAGCCTGGGGTTTGACCAATACCGGCGACACCCAGGATTTATTCCTTGAGGAGCGCCACCCCGACGATTTTCACCGTTTTAAATACGAAGGGGAATGGTACGAAGCTGAAGTGGAAACAGCAGAAATTGCAGTCGACGGTCGTGAAGAACCGGAGCTGGTTGAAATAGTTTATACCCGCCACGGTCCTCTTATTTCTGACGATCCTCCGATGAGCATGCGCTGGGCTGCTTATGATGCTGAAGCCAGCACTTTGGATGCTGTACTAAAGATTAATGAAGCGGAAAACTGGGATGAATTTAAAGCAGCCCTTGCTTATTTTCTCACCCCGGTACAGTCCATTGTTTATGCCGATGTGGAAGGCAATATCGGTTTCAGGGTGGCCGGCAAACTGCCGATCAGAAAGGAAGGGCAGGGCATAATGCCTTCGCCGGGCTGGGAGGAAGGTTACGGCTGGGAAGGCTTTATCCCTTTTGAAGAACTGCCCGAACTTTATAATCCCGATGGAGGCTATATTGCCACCGCCAACAACCGGGTTGAGCCCGATGATTATCCCTACCTGATCAGCCTCGACAATGCACCCGGTTACAGGAAGCTGCGGATTAGTGAAGTTCTGGGCGAATCCGGAGAAATCAGCGTGGAAGATTCAAAAATGCTGCAGACCGACTGGTATAACCGCCATGCTGCTGAAAGATTACCTGGCTTCCTCCAGGTGCTGATGGAAAACAGCTGTGGGCTGCGAATGATCGATCAACAAGTTGTGGATGTATTACTTAACTGGACCGAAGAACCGGTCAATGCCCGGGATTCTGCCGGGGCGGCCGTCTTCCAGGTCTGGTATCTCAATTTGATGGAAGAAATATTCAGGGGAAAAATGAGCGATGAACTTTACGCCGAATTTCTGAAGCAGGGTTATATTGCTTATAACGCCCTGGAAGCCGTTCTCACAAGAGAAGAATCCGGCTGGTATCCCGGAGGCCTTGAAGAACCGCTGATTAATACTTTTAGCAGCACCGTGGATGAGCTCATTGAAAAAATGGGCGAAGATCCTGAAAACTGGCGCTGGGATCAGCTGCAGTCCATAACTTTTAAGCATGACCTGGGCGCAGCCCCCCTGATCGGAGATCATCTTTTTAACCGGGGCCCCTATCCTTACGGGGGTGATTTTATGACCGTCGGCCGGGCCCGCTATGCCCTTGACGATCCCTTCAAAGTGATCAATGGGGCGGGCCTCCGGTTTATTGCCGTGATGGACAGGGAGAAAATCACGTCCGAGGTGGTCATAGCGGGCGGCCAGTCCGGGCATCCGCTAAGTCCGCATTACAGCGATCAGCTTGAGGCCTGGCTGGAAGGGGATTACTTCCGGGTTCAGATTCCCTGCGATCCGGAGCTGGAATGGGAAGATAAATCCCGCTTCATGCCGCCGAGTGAGTAAAAGTTTTCAAATAAATAGAAGCCGGCAGCCTATTCTGCTTCCAGACCCTGCAGGAATGCTTCGATATTGACGGCCAGGGCCCGGGGATTGTAACCGCCTTCCAGTACGGCAAAGAGGCGATTGCCGCATTTCTGGCGGGCAGAACGGGCCAGCAGGGCTCCAATTCGGTGGTAGTCCTTTATGTCCAGCATCCCGCCCCAGTCGTCAATTCCGCGATCAAACCCTGCCGAGACGGCGATGATATCGGGGTTGTATTTGTCCAGATCGTTTTCCAGTGCTTCCAGGAAGAGAGTGGAAGCACTTTCGTGGCTGTGCCAGAAAAACACGGCATCGTTCCTCTTGAAGATATTGGCGGTGCCGTCCCCAAAATGAAGGTCGAAATCGACAATCAAGGCCGAATCGATCATTTTTCGGTCAAGGAGAGAGCTGACGGTTACGGCGATGTTGTTATAATAACAGAAGCCCCAGCATGAATCGGAAGAAGCATGGTGGCCCGGTGGCCGGCATAGGGCAAAGGCATGTTCGCCGCCTGTGGCGGTTTCCGCCGCCGCTTTGGATGCCCCGGCCGCCAGCAGGGCGGTATGGTGGAGTATTTGGTCCTTAGCGATACTGCGCCAGTGCCTGGGGGTATGTACAAGGAGGATATCATCTTCAACAGCCGGCTGCGGTTCGTGGATGGGGTATTTTCTTTCCAGGACAGCCAGGGCAGGTTCAAGCCTTCCAGGTTCAGCGGCCGGATCAAAAGCATAATGTTTAAGAAAGTCGGGATGAAAGTAAATCTTCATATTTTCTATCCGCTCCTTGGATCATAAAGTTGGCTTATTCAGCCGGACCGGGGTTAATAATATACTATTTAACATAGAGACCCGCAAATCCTGCTGTTATGACATCAATCCAACCAGGTAGTTTTGGTGGACAGTACTTTTATCATAGAATATAATTTATGTGGACAATAAACGAATTCTCCGTTTTGGATTCTGCATTAGTTTACAATACTGCCTGATCTCAGTTGCAGCAGAAAAGCCGGATGTTTTAGCCCAGGTTAAATCTTAATTGGAGCAAGGGATTATCACCTGCCTTGCAATAAACGAGGAGGGATGGTTTGTGTCGAAAGATCCAATGTGGGTTCCCGGTAAAGACCGGGTAGAGGCGGCCAGGATTATGGATTTTACCCGCCGGGTCAACGAAAAGTTTAACAGGAATTTTTCCTCGTATGAGGATTTGTACCGGTGGTCGATTGAGGAAAGCGTTTCATTCTGGGAGTTTATGTGGGAATACGGGGAAGTAATTTATTCCCGGAAGTACGATCGGGTGGTCAGTAATTTTGACAGTATGCTTGACTGCAAATGGTTTGAAGGAGCCAGGCTTAATTTTGCCGAGAACCTGCTCCGCTATAGGGATGACCGCACGGCTATTATCTTCAAAGGTGAAGGTCAGGAAAAGGTGTCTATAACCTACAGGGAACTTTACGAACAGGTGGCAAAGTTAAGCCGTTCCCTGAAAGAAATGGGTGTTCGAAGCGGCGATCGGGTAGCGGGTTATATGCCAAACCGGATTGAAACCATAGCTGCTATGCTTGCAGCGACCAGCATCGGTGCGATCTGGTCTCCCTGTTCTCCTGACTTTGGAGTAAAGGGAGCCCTTGACCGGTTCGGACAGATCGATCCGAAGGTGTTATTTACCGCTGACGGTTATTTCTTTAAAGGCAAGACTCATGATTCTCTTGGCAGAGTACAGGATTTTAGCAGTCAACTGCCCTCTTTGGAAAAAATCGTGGTAGTCCCTTATACAGAAAGCCAACCCGGCCTGGACCGGTTGGATAATGCTGTTTATTACGATGATTTTCTTGGTTCCGGGGACGGCGGGGAGATAGAATTTGAACAGCTGCCCTTCAATCATCCCGTATATATCCTCTATACTTCCGGCACTACCGGCCCGCCTAAGTGTATTGTTCACGGCGCCGGCGGCACCCTGCTGCAGCATCTGAAAGAATTGGCCCTGCACACCGATTTGAAAAAAGAGGACACCATATTCTACTTTACCACCTGCGGCTGGATGATGTGGAACTGGCTTGTCAGTTCCCTGGCCCTGGGATCGACAATTCTCCTTTATGACGGTAATCCTCTCTATCCGGAGCCGGGGGAGTTATTCCGCCTGGCCGAAGAAGTCGGGTTAAATATTTTTGGTACCAGCGCGGTATACCTGGCCAACCTGGAAAAAATCGGGGTCAAACCGGGGCAGCAGTTTGATTTGTCTCCCTTGAAGGCGATCCTTTCTACCGGTTCGCCGCTTACAGACCCCGGTTTTGAATACGTCTACCGGGACATTAAAGAGGATCTTTGCCTTTCTTCCATTTCCGGGGGGACGGATATTGTTTCCTGTTTTGTTTTGGGCAATCCGACTTTGCCGGTTTATAAAGGGGAGATACAGTGCCGGGGCCTGGGTATGAAGGTAGAAGTGTTTGACGAATACGGCAATTCAGTAATTAACCAGAAGGGGGAGCTGGTCTGCACTGCGCCGTTCCCCTCTATGCCGGTATACTTCTGGAATGATCCCGGCCAAGAAAAATACAAGAGCGCCTATTTTGATGTGTTCCCCAACGTCTGGCACCATGGGGATTATGCCAGGATAACTGAAACCGGCGGAGTGGTGATCTATGGCCGTTCAGATGCTACCCTCAAACCGGGCGGAGTCAGGATTGGCACCGCTGAAATCTACCGCCAGATCGAATCCTTCCCCGAGGTTGCCGACAGCCTGGTGGTCGGACAAAAATGGAACGAAGACCAGAGGGTAATCCTTTTTGTGAAAATGGCTGCAGGCCGTGAACTTACAGAAGACCTGCGGGAGCGGATTAAAAAAGCAATCAAGGTAAATGCTTCACCCCGCCATGTTCCGGCAAAAATTATTGAAATCGGTGATATTCCCTACACCATCAATATGAAAAAAGTCGAAATAGCGGTCAGCAAGATCATTCACGGCCAGGAAGTGCGAAACCGGGAGTCGCTGATCAACCCGGAATCCCTGGACCTTTATAAAGAGATCCCCGAACTGCAGGACTAAAAAGATAAATCTAGTACTAATTCCTAAACCCTTTGTACATTATGACTGCCCGGGCCTTAAACCCGGGCAGTCAAGCGTTGTTTAGATTAACCGGGAAGGGGTTGGAGTTCGGGTGGATGGTAGTTTGGCCCCGTGAAAAGCTTAATTTTTTTTGCGCCTTGGCGGGCGGGGGCCGTAGTACTGGTAGTAATGGACCTTAATGTTTCCGTGGTAGAGTTTGCGTCTCTTGGAAGCTTTTTTGCCGAAGAGAATTTCAAAGCTTTCGTGGGCGGTAAGGATATAAAAGGACCAGGTGTCGAGTTTTTTAAAGATCTTGCCCATTTCCTTGTATAGTTTCTCCACTTCTTTTAATTCGCTCAACCGTTCTCCGTAGGGCGGGTTGCAGATAATTTTGCCGTAATCCTTTTTTGAACTCAGCTCCGATAAGGGCCTGGCCTGGAAGTGGATCAGGCGATCGACTCCCATCCGGGAGGCATTCTTTCGGGCAATATCAATCACCTTCGGGTCGATGTCGGTTCCGGTAATATCGAGTTCGCGGTTGTAATCAGCCCGCTCATGGGTTTCTCTCCGGGCTTCATGCCACAGTTCCCGGGGGATGTTTGGCCAGGTTTCGGAAGCAAAGGTCCTTTCCATGCCCGGGGCGATATTTTGCCCGATCAGGGCTGCTTCGATAGGGATAGTGCCGGAGCCGCAGAGAGGATCGATCAGGGTGATCTCCGGTTTCCAGCGGGCGATCTTAACCAGGGCGGCAGCAAGTGTTTCCCGGAGCGGCGCTTCGCTGCCCGCTGCCCGGTAACCGCGTTTATGCAACCCGGGGCCGCTGGTGTCGATGGTCAGAGTGGCCGTGTCCTTCAGCAGGGAAACTTCAATGCGGTAAAGGGGGCCGCTTTCTTTGAACCACCTGGTGCGATAACTTTTTTTCAGACTCTCGACCACGGCTTTTTTTACGATAGCCTGGCAGTCGGAAATGCTGAACAGGGTGGATTGCACCGATTTGCCGTCAACCGGGAACTCTGCGTCCCCGGGCAACAGGTCGGGCCAGGGCAGGGCCTTTGTTTTTTCGAAGAGTTGTTCAAAGGTAGCCGCTTTGAATTCCCCTACCTTGAGGCGGACCCGGTCGGCGGTGCGCAGCCATAGGTTGGCGCGGCAGATGGCCTTTTCGTCGGCGCTAAAAGTAACTTTGCCGTTTTCAACTTTAACGTCATTGTAGCCCAGCGCTTTGACTTCTTCGGCTACAATCGCTTCCAGCCCGAAGGTGGAGGTGGCTATCAGTTCAATGTTGGACATGGTATTATCACCGCCCGGGTTATTTTAGGGATTATAAACAAATCTGGGTTGCAGCTGTGAAGGTTTTGTTAAACCGGCTTTGATTTCAGCTTGCTGTTCACAGGCAGGTAAATCCGACCCTTTAAAATGTTATCATATAAACAGACATGCTTCCAGCTTATTTGCCTTACAGGCAGGAACACCATAGAAAAAATAGAATGAAGCTATCCAGGAATACCTGTTACTGGCACAGGCTGAAGAAAAGAAAGCAGGTGATGGTTATGAAATGGAGTATACCTGAAAACTGGATTAAAATCACGGCAATAGATGCCCATACAGCAGGGGAGCCCCTGCGCATCTTTACCGAAGGGTACCCGGATTTGCCGGGAGGAACGATCCTGGCCAAGCGGAGCTATGCCCTGAAACATTACGATCAACTACGCACGGCCACAATGTGGGAGCCACGCGGCCACGCCGATATGTACGGCTGCGTGGTTACCGGGCCGGTCACCGAAGATGGTGATTTTGGAATCCTTTTTCTCCACAATGAGGGTTACTCCAGCATGTGCGGTCACGGGATTATAGCGGTAACCAAGGTGGCTCTGGAAACAGGGTTGGTCGAGCTTCCGCCGGGCAAAGAAGAGATCCGGATCGATACTCCGGCCGGGAGGGTAACTGCCCGGCCGGAATGGAAGGAAGGCCGGGTGGCAGAGGTATCTTTTCACAACGTGGCTTCTTTTGTCTACGCCCTGGATCAAACTGCAGCAGTTCCGGGTGTGGGTGCCGTGAAATATGACCTGGCTTACGGCGGAGCTTTCTATGCCTTTGTAGATGCCGATTCTGTCGGCGTTGAACTTGATGAGGGCGGTTTTCGCCGTTTAATTGAACTTGGCACCGGAATTAAGCAGGCGATTATAAAGGACCGGGATGTCAGGCACCCTTATGAAGAGGACTTGAGCTTCCTTTACGGGGTAATCTTTATCGGCAAAGCCAGGGACACTCGCAATCACAGCCGCAATGTATGCGTGTTTGCCGATGGGGAAGTGGACCGGAGCCCTACCGGGACCGGGGTAAGTGCCAGGGCAGCGCTCCATTATGCCCGTGGTGAACTTCAACCCGGACAGCCTTTTGTGGTGGAAAGCATCCTGGGGACCTGTTTTACAGGAGAAATAATGGGCGAGACAGAACTGGGCCCATATAAAGCGGTAATCCCCAAAATCAGCGGCACGGCTAATATTTGCGGTTACAACACCTTGCTTATAGATCCCGAAGATCCGCTGCGGTACGGTTTTATCCTTCGCTAGCCTGACAGATGGATGGCTATGGTTCACCAAGGGTATATAATTAACTTAACCAATAAAGGAACTATTAAAGAAACTCGATTGCAGTTAAAGGCGATCGGATTGTTTTTTACTCAGCCAGGGCAGAAGAAAGGAGCTAAAGATATAATGAAAGAAACTATTGAGGGCATGATTGAAGATTATGTTGGTAATTTCGCAAAATCCAGTCGGACCGACTGGAAGAAGCCTTTGATCGGTTATGCCAGCGCCGATGATCCGCTCTTTGCCAGGCTTAAGGAAATAGTTAGGCCCACCCATGAAGCTCCGCAGGATTTTCTGGCAGAGGCCAGGACGGTCATCACTTATTTTCTGCCTTTCCAGGAAGAAATTGAGGAAAGCAATATAGAAGGGCGCTACAGTTCGAAACTGTGGGGCATTTCATATGTTGAGACAAACTGCCTGATTAGTGAAATGAACAAGGAATTAAAAAGCAAGCTAACCGGGATGGGTTGTCAGACCACTTATGTGCCGGCTACCCATAATTTTGATAAAGAAACCCTGATGAGCGACTGGTCGCATCGCAGCGCCGCATATATTGCCGGGTTGGGTACATTCGGTTTGAACCGCATGCTAATTACTGAGTACGGGTGCTGCGGCCGGATCGGCAGCCTGGTAACTGACCTGGAGGTTGAACCTACGCCACGATATAGCAGGGAACTGTGCCTGTACAAGACCGATGGGTCCTGCGGCCGGTGCGTAGAACGTTGTGTTAATGATGCTCTGCATTTTGATGAATTTGACAGGCACCGCTGTCACGAGATGCTCCTGGAAAACGGAGAAAAGTTAAGCGATCTGGAAAGTCTCGCCGATGTGTGCGGCAAATGCATGGTGGGGGTTCCCTGTTCTACTGCCATACCCCGGCCGGTAGCATAAGTATTGATGGAGGGTTTAAAATGGACGTCCGGAAACCGTTTTTAGCCTGTAATGTTCATGCCTGGCTTGCCCTGGTGGTGCTTTTAGTGGCTGCTTTGCTCTTATCTTACGGCTGCATGCCGGTTGGCCACGAGGGTGGGGCTGAAGAAGAAGCGCAGGAAGCGGAGACTGGAAACAAAACGGAAGAAGGCCTGGATCAGGATCAAACAGATCGGGGCTTTATAGATAGCGAACAGCTGGAGCCCGTGGAAGGTGAAGTGGTCCTGGAAGAGTGGAAGGCGATGCGCCTGATTATACCGGCCATTGATCTTGATCTGGATGTGGCCAGTGATCGGGACAGCTATGATCCGGACGAAGCGGGAGAGAAGCCCTGGCAGTTTTCTTCGGAAGATTATAACAGCTGGATCAAGGAGCTTATGGCTTTGCTGAACGAAGGGCCGGTGCATTACCAGTTCAGTTCCCTGCCGGGAACGGAAGCCGGAAACGTGGCCATTGCCGGCCACAGCCCTTCCCCCTGGTATCACTTTTACGATCTCGATCGCCTGGAGGAAGGAGACGAAATCTACCTGGAAACAGCCGGTTACCGGTTTGTATACCGGGTAACGGGACAGGAAATTGTCGATAAATATAACTGGGCTCCTCTTTTTGAAACCGATTATCCGGCCCTTACTTTTCAGACCTGTCACCCAAAAGATTATGAAGGTTTTGATCACCCGGAGCGGCTGATGGTCAGGACGGAGCTAAAGGAAGTTTACCGGCTTCCTGCAGTTTGTAATCGATCCGGTAGATCCCCTTAAGGATAGTTTCCTGCCGGAGATTTAGATAAATTTTCATGCCTCTTCAGGTTTGACACAGGTGAAAACCTGGACCGGATATGACCCTCCTTGGCCACTTTCAGGTGGCGGGTGGGATAAAGTTCGTCCTGTATATCAATTATATATAGAGGTTCTAAAAAAGAGCCGGTATCTTTATGATGTTGCCTTTGGTACAGTTATTTTTGGGTCATCTCTTTGAAATCGTTGATATCTTTCTTGATTACGTCCAGAGAACTGTCCCAGAAGCGGCGTTCATTAAGGTTGATGCCCACCATTTTGGCCACTGTGGAGACTTTGCTTTTACCGGTTGAGGCCAACAGTTTTTTATAGTTTTCCAGGAATTTTTCCCCTCTTTGAAGGTAAAGGGCATATATGCCCAGGCCGAAAAGAAGGCCGAAGGCATAAGGAAAGTTGTAATAATTGTTTCCGGCCATGTAGTAGTGAGGTTTGTTCAGCCAGGCGTAGGGGTGGAGGTAGCTGTGGTTGAGAGCATCCCCGTAAGCTTCTTTTTGCGCTTCGGCCATCAGAGTTTTTAACTCTTCAACGCTGAGGGAGGACTTCCTTCTGATTTCAAAAAGTTTTGTTTCAAAGAGGTAGCGGCTGTAGATATCAACGATAACCTGGCCAGCGTGGCTGATCCTGTTTTCGATAATGGTAAAAGCCTGCCCGGTACTGGCTTCTTTTAAAGCGGCGTTGGTTACCACTGTTTCGCTGAATATGGAAGCTGTTTCTGCCAGAGGCATGGGGTAACTGGAATTAAGGACACTTTCTTCATTCAGACAGTAGCCGTGATAAGCATGGCCAAGCTCATGGGCCAGGGTAATCATATCGGAGAAACTGCCTGTATAATTGCTCAGGATCCTGCTTTCTCCGACGGGATGGATGTTGGCACAGAAAGCCCCGCCCCTTTTGCCTTCCCTTGGTTCGGTATCGATCCAGCGTTCGGAAAAGGCTCGCTCGTACAACTCAGCCATATCCGAACTGAACCGGCCAATATTGCCAATGATAAAATCACGCGCTTCTTCTAAAGAAAATTCCATTTCCACTTCACCCAGGGGGGCAAACAGGTCGTAAAAGGGTAGTCCGTTTTCATGGCCCATCAGCCGGGCCTTAGTTTTATAAAAATCGTGGAAATGGGGAAGAAAATCTACCATTGCTTCGAGCATTGTGTTGAGGCTCTCTTTTTCCAGGCGAGAGTTAAGGAGGGTTTCATCGAGGGGGTGATCGAAACCGCGCCTGTCGGAGAGGGTGAGAACCTCTCCTTTGATCCCGTTTAAAGCTGCCGCCACCGGTTCTTCAATGTCTTTGTAGGCTTTTAATTCCGCCTCGTAACCGTTTTTCCTGATCCGGGGATCTTTCTTGAAAGCCAGGTTTCTAACTTCCGGGAGGGGTAATTTTTTGACCTCACCTTCGATTTCAACTTCCACCATCAGGGTGGAAGTCAATTTTTGCTGCAACCTGGTCCAGGCCGCCGATCCGGTTTGTTTAAGTTTGGCTATGATCGTTTCCTCTTCTTCCGTAAGCAGGTACCGGCTTTTTTCAGCCAGCTCACTGAGGTAGAAGAGATGCTCTTTCAGTAAAGGAGAGCTTTTTGCCAGTGAATCCAGGTTTTCCTGTTCCCCCAGCCACTGCTGGAATTTTACTTTTGGACCGGTTAGCCGGGTTGCTTCCCGTTCCAGTTCTTCAACTGTTTTAAGCCCTGTTTCATTGCGGGCGTCCACACTTACGGTGAGCTGTGTAAAAGCGTATAGCTTAATATATAGCTCATAAAAATCAATCAGCTTTTTGATGAAATGCCCCGCTTTTTCCTTGTCACTGTCGAAATCTTTCTTTTCCCAGGTTTCCAAATTGTCCAGGATCTGAGTCAATCTTACCCGGTCCTGTTTGAATTGATCATGCTCAAAGCCCTGGTAAAGGCTGCCCAGGTCCCAGTATTTGCTCATCAACACAGCTCCTTTACACTTCCTAGTTTTAGTGTTTTAGGTCTACAGGTTGAACATCTCGTAACCACAGCTGGGGCAAATAGTTGTCACCCGCTCATAGGCGTCACCTTTACGCAACTTTTCCAGGTCCTGTTTTTCTTTTTTCTGTTGAGTGCCGCAGCGGTGGCACGTAGTATGCCCGCATTCAGGACATCTGGACCAGCCTTCGTCAACAGTTCCTGTATGTCCGCATGAACTGCATTTGACTTCTTCCACCATGATCACCTTCTTTTTCATTTGCTTATATGGGGCAGTATAAATAATCTATAGTCCGATTATACCGAATTCAAGGAAATAATTAAATGATAAATTAAATAATAATGATTATGAAAACAATGAGCCGTTAAATACAATTAAGAAAGGGGACAGGCGTATTTTGGAAAAAGCCTCTCCCCTTTCTTAATTTTGAATCTTAAACAACTATTACGAACCGCTTTTAACTGATTCTTCTTTTTTCCCCGCCCCGTTTTTGTAGACCAGCTTTGGCTTTTCCATCATTACTTTTGTATCCGGGGGGACCGATTCTGTCAGCCAGACATTGCCCCCGATTACTGATCTGGCCCCGATGACAGTGTTTCCTCCCAGGATGGTGGCTCCGGAATAAATAATTACTTCATCTTCGATATCGGGGTGCCTTTTCTGTTTGCGCATTTTACTGCCGGCATCCCTGGGCAGGGATAGGGCGCCCAATGTTACACCCTGGTAAAGGCGGACGTCACGGCCAATAGTGGTGGTTTCACCAATAACTACTCCAGTACCATGGTCAATAGCAAACCGTTCACCGATTTTGGCCCCGGGGTGGATGTCGATGCCGGTTTGACCGTGGGCATATTCGGTCATGATCCTTGGGAGCAGGGGGACGTTATACTTATACAGCACGTGCGCCACCCGGTACACTGTGATGGCAAAAATTCCGGGGTAGCTGAATATTATTTCGTCATAGCTGGCTGCGGCCGGATCGCCGTCATATGAAGCTTCGACATCTTTAGCCAGGGTGTTGCGGATTGATGGAATTTCTTCTAATATTTTTAAAGCAATGTCGTAGCCTTCCTCACTGCATTCCCGGCAGCTCAGGTTGTAGCGATAGCAGTCATGGCGAATACTGCTGATTATCTGTTCCGACAATAAGCTGAACAGCTGGGTTATAGACTGCCCCAGGTGGTAGTTCAGGTTTACCGGGTCCAGTTTCTCGGAGTTAAAGTAGCCCGGATAGATGATTTCAAAGAACTTGTCGATTATTTGAATTACCGGCTCCTTGGAGGGGATCGGGTCGTAATCGACGTGACGGTTGCATTTTTCTTCGTTGCAATTGTCGACAATGCTGCCTATAACGCGGGGCAGCTTCTCCCGGTATTTCATCAAGATCTCTTCCTCGTTTAAGCAGTGGCTTTCGTTTATCAATTTACGCTTATCCATCGTTATAAACCCTCCCGCCTGGATTCTATCATGCCTGACAAGGTTGAAGTGATTAGCCGGCCGGTTGCTATTTAATGCTTAATCTGCGAACTGCAGCAATTTCTAAATAATAACCGCGGCAGTCAGATAATTTACTATTAATCTAATATAAATACTACCATATTTTGCGGAGATTTAAAAGTGTAGCTATCGTTTCTAATAAAGAACTACATTGACATAGAATAACACAGAAGAACTGTCCTTCTGTGCCGTCCCGCTGTGTTTTCTCCTGTGATGGCTTCCCCAGGTTTGGCTTAAAAACAAGAAAGGGGAAGCAAAATACATTTTATTTGCCACCCCTTTAGAAACCCTGCAAAGGTTGTTATTTAATATTACCCTTTTATTGTTCTTCGTTTATTTCCATATCTTCCATCTCTTCTTCCAGTTGCATCTGCTGTTCCATCTGCTGCTGTTGTTGTTCGTAAAGTTCTCTCAGTTCTTCTTCCGTAAACTCGAATTCATCTTCGGCCACGTTTTCTTCCATGTACTGATCAATATACTGTTCCACCAGGAGCTGTTCACTGATATCGCTTTTAAGTTCATCTGCAGTGATATCCGCTTCTTCCAGCTGCTCTTCCAGCATTTCTTCGCCGCCTGCTTGCTGGGCAAACTGCTGGTAGTATTCATCCACTTCATCTTCTCCTACCGCGATTCCTTCATCTTGCGCCTCTTGTTCAAGGAGAGTTACCGCAATTATATTATCCAGCAGATCCGGCCTCATCTCTTCCATCATTTGCTCGGTTTCTTCACTTTCCGGGTCCATTCCCTGCATTGCCAGTTGCTGTTTTTGCTGTTCTTCCATCATCATAAGATCTTCTTTCAATACTTCATCCTCGTTAACCGTGGCAACTACTGCGCTTTCATCGCCATCGCCTACAACGTCGAGGTGAGCTTCAACATCGCCCTGTTCTTTTAACTCCTCCACGTGTTCCATTAAAATTTCATTTTCCTTTTGTTGCCGCAGCTGCTGCTCAAGCTGGGGCTTTGCTTCTTCAAAGCCGTTTTCTTCACCTGGTGTATCGGCAATGTCTGCAGGCTCATCGTCTTCACCCCAGCTGGTCAAACCGGCTCCTCCGCTAAAAAAGGCGCCGAAAGCAAACCCTACCACCAGCACGGCGGCAATAATCATAACAATCTTTTTGTTGAACATCCTCGTAATTATCCCCCTGTCATAAAATAATCATCTTTGACGATTTATCATTAATTAAAGTGAAAAACTAACCGCAACTTTGGTGCATGGTAACAGTAATATATATTAATATCAAGGGTTATTAAGTAAACTTTTTATAAATGAATTTACCTGGTGCTATTCTTTTTTCAAATCGGTCCCATCCGGGTTAATGCTCCAGTCAGCCGCTTCTGTTGTGTCGTTCAAGGCAATGTCGGCGGTATATGCGTGGTTTTACTCAGCGCTTACAGTTTGTATGACACAGACTTGAGGTGTGATCAAAATTTGATACTTAAAAAGGATTTTGATCACAGCAGGACATTAGAGAGGAAACGGGGAAAATATGTTAAATCGAGAATGTATGGCCAGCCGGAAAATATACCAATAAATGGTTTAATGCCAGTGAAGAGAGGAAGCCGAAATGACTTTAAAGTATGACCCCCTATATCACCCCTATCCGTCCCGCAGGTCGGTAGTTTACTCGCAAAAAGGGATGGTGGCCACTTCTCAGCCTCTGGCGGCGCAGGCCGGACTGGACGCAATTACAAAAGGCGGCAATGCCATCGATGCTGCCGTAGCGGCGGCGGCCTGCTTAACGGTAACCGAACCCACTTCCAACGGTATTGGCGGGGATGCGTTTGCCCTGGTGTGGGCACAAGGCCGGCTCCACGGCCTTAATGCCAGCGGCCCTGCCCCGGGGCTGATTACCGCGGAGAAAGTTAAAAAAACCGGCTTTGCCAGGATGCCCGGTCTCGGCTGGCCGGCGGTAACTGTGCCCGGGGCCCCTGCAGCCTGGGCAGAACTAGCCCGGAAATGGGGCAAATTGTCGCTTGAGGAGGTTTTAGCCCCGGCCGTTGCTTATGCCCGGGATGGTTTCCCGGTTTCTCCGGTTACGGCGGAAATTTGGGATAGAGCGGTGCAGAAATACAAAAAGGCCCGGGAGGAAAGAAGCATAAAGCCGGAAAATGGCGGAATCGCTGGGGGAGAAGAAGGGTTCCAGGAGTGGTTTAATATCTTTGCCCCGGGTGGCCGGGCTCCTCGAGCAGGAGAAGTACTCAGGCTTCAGGATCACGCTTCCACGCTTGCAGCTATTGCCAAACAGGGTGCGGATATTTTTTATCGCGGTGAAATTGCTGAAAAGATCGATGCTTTTTCCTGCAGATCCGGCGGTTTTCTGCGGGGAGAAGATCTGGCCAAGTATGAACCGGCCTGGGTGGAGCCTTTAAGCTCAGATTACCGGGGCTGCCGGGTATGGGAACTTCCTCCCAACGGCCAGGGGCTGGTGGCCTTGCTCGCTTTGAACATTATCAGTCAATTACAAAACGGTGCGGCTGCAGAGGAAGAGTTGATCCACCAGAGAATTGAAGCCGTTAAGCTGGCTTTTGCTGACGGGTTTAAGTATATAACCGACCCGGTTAAGATGAAAATTTCGCCTGAAGAGTTATTAGAGGATAGCTATGCCCGTTCAAAGTGCAGGTTGATTGGCGATAATGCCGCCTTACCCGAAGGGGATAACGGGGATGGAGGAGGAACGGTGTATCTGGCTGCCGCTGACGGTGAAGGAAACATGATCTCTTTTATTCAAAGCAATTACGAAGGGTTTGGTTCGGGGCTGGTGGTGCCCGGAACCGGCATTGCCCTGCAAAACAGGGGCAGGGAGTTTTCGCTGGATCCGGCTCATGCCAATTTCCTGGAGCCGAATAAAAAGCCCTACCATACGATCATCCCCGGATTTTTAACCCAAGAAAGCCGTACCCTTGGGCCGTTCGGCGTAATGGGGGGATATATGCAGCCCCAGGGCCATGTCCAGGTAATAGTTAGAATGTTAGACGAGCAGCTAAACCCCCAGGTAGCCCTTGACGGCCCCAGGTGGAAATGGGTGGAAGGAAATACTGTAGAGGTTGAGCACTCGTTTCCTTTGCATCTGGTCCGCAGGCTGGCGGCCCGCGGCCATAACATCATCTATTCCCATGACCTCTCCGGGTTCGGCCGGGGCCAGGTAATAATGAAAGACCCGGATAGCGGTGTCCTTTGCGGCGCCACAGAACCCCGGGCCGACGGCACCGTCGCCGCCTGGTAACCCTGTATTGTCGATAAGGGAAGTTTATTGACTTTGTCAACAACTGCAAGAGCCGAGTTTGCCTGTGGTATAATATAGAAAACTTGTTTTCGGAGTTTAATACATGAGCAACCTGGTTAAAATTGAATTACAGTCTATTACAAACAGATTAAACCCCGTCCTGGAGCGGTACCCGCAAGTTGCAGGGGCTTATATCTTTGGATCGGCCCTGGATTACTGCCGCCCGGACAGCGATATTGACGTGGGTTTAATTATAGCAAATGACGAAAAATATGAAGACCGGGACAGGGAATTGTTGACTGAGAAGATTATTTGCGATCTTTCACCGCTTAATGGACACCGATTTGATGTTGTTATCTTGAAAAGCAGTGAAGCGCTTTTTTCTTTTCGGGTTATCAGCAGTGGCGCTTTGGTGTATGTTAAAGATTTAGAGGTTGTTACTGATTTTATAGAAAAAGTCAGTCTCAAATACCGGGAGGTTTATCCCCGCTACCGCCAAGCGTTGGAGATGATTGTTTCGGAGGGGTAATCGTGGTTTTCGATAAAGAACGGGTCTATGAAAAAATCGCCTTTATTCGAGAGCAAACTGCCGATATCCGTTCATTGATCGGTGAAAAGCCGTATGCGGAAATTATAAGTGACCAGTGGATCATAAAAGGTCTTAAGTATTCGCTCCAGACTTCAGTTGAAGCATTGATTGATATTGCCTATCACCTATCAGCAAAGCATTATAAGCACGCGCCTGCCGATGCCAGTGATGCACTACAGTTGTTGACGAGTAAAAAAGTTTTGCGAGATGATGAATATGAAAAGTATTCCGCCATGGTCGGTTTCAGGAACAGGGTGGTACACGGTTACCAGCAGATCTCAAATGAAAGAGTATACAGTATCGCTAAAGAAGAACTTCATATTTTCGAATCTTTTATGGCCCAGGTTTTAGCGTTATTGGAAAACGAATCAAAAGACCAATGAAGAAGAGATAATTGTAATTTTTCTATCTGTCAGGATATTCATAGCTTTACCAGTTAACCAGGTCGAGCTCAAGCTTTCCAAAGACTGCTTCGCCCGCCCGATGTTTCAGCTCGTAATCCTCTATTTCTATTCCGCTATCGAATCTTTTTGAATTAAATGATATCGATTGTTGATGATTGAACCAGGTAGTGAATAATTAAACATAATCCCTCTCAAAGCTGAAATACCTTGAACTAACAGAAGAAAATACCATTTACAAAGAGAAACTGTCTTGATTAGTCGAGAGCGAGACATAGCCCCTGTTCCCATGTTATACTTATATTACAGTTGCTGTATTCGGGGCTTTACCTGGTGTGTTTAGAAAAAGCTCCCTCACCTTTTAAAAAGGATATTTGCCGTGTAATAATGAATTAAACAACATAGCCATAGCAATTGATCAACAAAACTCTGGAGGTGTAAGATTTGAGCTACCTCTACTTTCCGGGATGTACCCTGAAAGATAAATCAGCTTCCGTAATGGAAAAAACAGCCTTACTGGCAGCCGCTGAGCTGGGATTGCCTTTGGAAGAGATTGACGAATGGCAGTGCTGCGGAGCAGTTTACCCCCTGGCCGATGACGAGCTCATAACGCTGGTTTCGCCATCCAGGACCCTGTTTGCCGCTAAAGATAGGCCGGTTGTGACCTTATGCTCTGCCTGCCATCACGTGCTTAAGCGCACCAGGGAAAGGCTTGCTGCAGACAAAGATGCCAGGGATAAAATAAGCAGCTTCCTGGAGGAGGAATATCCCGGTGAAATATCGGTTCTGCACTACCTTGAACTTTTGCGGGATGAGCTGGGCTGGGATGTCTTGAAAGATAAGATTAAAATGCCCCTGGAAGGACGCCGCCTGGCGGCATATTACGGTTGCATGCTGCTGCGCCCGGCCGAAGAAATGGCCTTTGACAACCCTGAAAGGCCCCGTATTATGGAAGATTTCCTGCAAGCTTTGGGAGCGGAAGTGATCACCTTTCCCTTTCGAAACAAGTGCTGCGGGGCATACCTGGCGGTAACTGAGAAGCAGGTTATGGAAGACGCCTCAAACAATATTGTAAAAATGGCGCTGGAGTACGGAGCGGAAGAGCTGACCACCGCCTGCCCCCTCTGCCGCTACAACCTGGAGCAAACTCCCGCCGCTAAAGAAGGGAAGATAAAAATATCATTCTTCAGTGAGCCTCTGGCAGAGGCATTAAACCTGGAAGTGCAGGAGGTTACAAGTTAATGCAAAATCAGGGTAATACAGTAAGCAAACTTCACAGCGAAATCAAGGAAAGAAGCGGTCAGGACTTTTATAATTGTATACAGTGTGGGAAATGTACCGCCGGGTGCCCGGTTTTATCTGCCATGGACCTGCTCCCTCGCGAGGTTTTACTTTGCCTGCAAATGGGTGAAGAAGAGAAACTTCTGAGCAGTAAAACCCCCTGGATCTGCGCCTCCTGCTTCACCTGCGGAGCCAGGTGCATAAAGGATATCGACCTTTCCCGAATCATGGAAGCGATCCGGGCAAAAATACTGCGGCCACGGGGAGCAACGTGCTTGAGCCCCGGAGAGATACCCAAGGAGCTGCTCGAAAAGCTGCCGCAGCAGGCCCTGGTGAGCGGCTTTCGCAAGTTCACGCGCTGATTAAGCGGGCCCGTTCCGGGTATTCCCCGGAACGGGGCTATGATGGCTTTCCTTTGGACCTGTTATTTCCGAATGCTTTTGTAAATCAACCATACCCCTAACCCGATTAGGCCAATAATCCAGATATAGTTCATGAAACCGAAAAACCCGAGCTGCCTTTCCGGCAGCACAACAATAGTTGCAAACAATAACAAACCAGCTGCAGGGAAAATAGGCCAGTAACGTTCTCCCCGATCCATCTTCCTGAACCAGAAGGTATGAATAACAAAAATAGCCAGGAAGCTTAAGCCCAACCCAATAAAAAAGTAAGCCGGATGTAAATTGTCATAGGAGGCGTAAATTGCGACTGCCAGGATGACAGTTGCCGGAATTAGGAAACCAATATTGCCGTAATATTTTGTACCTCCTCTGTAAGCATAAATAGCAAAGAAAACCAGTGAGATTAAATAAAGTATTGACAGATCCGGGAAAAGGCCGATCTGGCTGAGTAACAGTACTACACCCGCTACAATCAAAATAATCCCGAGCTTGGCGTTATCGTTCACTGTAATTACTCCTTTGATTAAATAATATATTGGATAAGCTCTGTTGTCCACATTTTCTGAGTTAATGGATTATTCATTAATCTCCGGACTTTCCTGATGGGTTTAACGATGCTACCCCTCCGGAAAACCGATTTTTCACCAAACATTATTTTTCGGTCTGTTTGGAGCCTTTAGCTGTGCTATCCTTCAAGTATAATACCCCTAAAACAGCTTCTCAGGCAAGCTTTACATACCCAAAGTTAAAAATTTTTTTACGGAAGCTACCATAAAGTTAAAAACCGGTTTATAATATGACGGAATATGTCCGGGATTTAAGCCGGAGAAGGAGATTGGGTTTCATGAACAAATTAAAGAAGTATCTTTGTTTGAATGTTGTGCTTCCAACTCTTTTACTTCTTATGATGAATGCAGGAGCTGCGGCAGCGCCTGCCGATGATCCCGCCAAACTTGAAGTTTTCATGGACGGGGTTATTTACAGCCAGATGGATGAAAATAATATTGTTGGTGTCACCCTGGCGGTGGTCCAGGATGGGGAAATAATCCTGAGCAAGGGTTACGGTTACGCTGACCGGGAAAACCGGATCCCCGTCGACCCGGCAGAAACCCTTTTCCGACCCGGCTCAACCTCGAAATTATTAACCTGGACCGCGGTGATGCAGTTAGTTGAGCAGGACCTGATCGACCTTGATGCTGATGTTAATGAATATCTGGACTTTAAGATACCGGACCGGCTTTACGGGCAAAACGGGTCAGAAGCGCCGGGATCAATAACCATGCGCCATCTTTTGACCCATACACCCGGGTTTGAAGATCGGGGCGAAGGTTTATTTGTCCTCGACCCTGAAGAGATGCTCAGTCTAGAAGATTCCCTGAAAAAGAACATCCCCGCCCGGGTTTTCCCGCCGGGTGAAGTGATGGCTTACTCCAATTACGGTACCGCCCTGGCCGGTTACATCGTGGAACACTTATCCGGGATGCCCTTTGCTGAATACGTGGAAAGAAATATATACGAACCGCTGGAAATGGAGCGCAGCACTTTCAGGCAGCCGCTGCCGGAGAACCTGGAACCCTACATGGCTAAAGGCTATAACTTTTTCAACGGGACTTACTACCGGGGCAGCTTCGAATATATCAGTGCCCTGCCCGCCGGCAGCATGAGCAGTACCGCAAAAGACATGGCCAACTTCATGATTGCTCACCTGCAGGATGGCCGTTACGGAGGTGCGCGTATCTTAAAAGAATCTACCGCCAGGAAAATGCACAGCCGGCAATTTGCTCAGCACCCGCAGCAGGACGGGATGACTTTTGGTTTTATCGAGCAGAGCATTAACGGCAGGCGGGCCATCAATCACGGGGGCAATACTTTTTTGTTTGCCACCGGCTGCTACCTGGTGCCTGAAGAAAACGTCGGCCTCTTTGTCTCCTATAACGGCGGGCTTGGTTGGGAAAGGGAGTTTTTGTTCACTGCCTTCATGGATCGCTATTACCCTGCCCCTGCAGCAGATAAACTCACTCCCCCGGAAAAAAGCAGGGAGCGGACTGCCGCACTGGCGGGTGAATATTTGCCCAACCGGGCCAACTTTACATCGATGGAAAAACTGTTCAACCTCCTGTTCGGCGTCAGGGTCGGAGTGGACCAGGACGGTTACCTGCTCGTCAACCTGCTCGGATATCCCCAGCATTTTGTTGAAGTAGAGCCGGGGATATATGAAAGGCGTTATGACCAGGGGACCGACCTGATCAAAAAGATTGTATTCGTTGAAGACAGCGCAGGCAGGATCATGATGTGCGCCGAAGGGCCGGTATTTACTTTTACCAGGGCTCCTTGGTACGGAAGCGGGATCACGGCCGGACTTTTGGCCGGAAGTAACCTGCTTTTGGTGTTAACAGCGATTGCCGGGTGGCTTTATGCCTCGGCCGGGAGGAAGCTTCGAAAAGAAAAGAGCGGCGCGCCCAGGGCAGCCCTGGCGGCCCGGTTAACTGCCATTATATACTGCCTTTGCGTGCTGGTCTTGCTGGGTACCCTGGTGGGTATAATAGCGGACATTGACCCGGCTTTCGGCGTGCCCCGCATTTTCCTTGAAGAACCGGCCGGCCTGGATACTCTTTTAGCCCTGCCCTACATCATAGCAGCAGCGGTGGCGGCCATGTTAGGGTTTGCAATCCTGGGCTGGATTAAAAAATACTGGACCGTGGGAGCGCGCCTCCATTACACTGTCCTTGCCCTGAGCAGTCTGGGGATGGCCTGGCTGATGTTTTATGTGAACCTGCTATGACCATTCCACAACACAAGGGGTCGGTTCTTTTGTGTACAGTTAGGGGGCAGCTCATACTAGAAAAGACATGACACCTCTTTACCATTTTTCAGCAGGAAAAAAGCATTAACGGTAGAAGGGAATCCCTGGACGGTAGTTTTTCCACAGGGGGGTTAGTTTATGCTATTTAGATCATGTATCTTGATCATGGCAGCCATGGGACTGCTGTTTTTTATGCCCGGGTGTGAAGCGGAAGAGGCAGTTGAATACGAAATAATCCTGGCCGCCGAGCCTGAAGAAGGAGGGGAACTCAGCGGTGCAGGGGTTTATGAAAAAGATGAGCATGATGAAGTTACGGTTGAAGCTGTCCCCGGTGAGGGGTATGGATTCGAAAAATGGCTGGAAGAAGGGGAAGAAGTCAGCCGTGATAAAACCTATAGTTTTGTGCTTGAAGAAGACCGCGAATTGACGGCGGTTTTTGCCGAAGAAGAAGGCTTTGAGGTAACCGTAGAAATAAAAGACGATGCCATGGGTGAAGTCAGCGGCGCCGGTACTTACCGGGAAGGAGAAAGGGTGACCCTGACTGCGGAACCGGCTACCGGTTACCAGTTCATGTACTGGTTGGAAGACGGCATGATGACCGGTGAAAGAGAACCAACCTATGATCTGGTTGTTGATAACGATGTGGATGTAGAAGCCGTGTTCGCCGTGGACAGGATCATGCCGCCTGAATTTGTTTTTGATCTCTACCACCGGCTCGCCGATCCCGAAGAAAACACCTTTATTTCGCCTGTAAGCATTTATCTGGCCCTGTCCCTGGTCTATAACAGTGCCGAGGGAGAAACCCGGGAGGAAATTGCTGAACTGCTGCAGGTGGCAGATATGGACTTAGAAGAGTTTAACCGGAAATGCCTTGCTTTCAGAAACTCCCTGGAAGGTGAAGAAGACGGTATCGAGGTGTCCATTGCTGATTCTGTCTGGTTGGAAGAAGGTTTCCCGGCCCATGATCAGTACCTGGAAACCCTGGAGAACTACCACAGGGCGGAAGCCAGGATGGCAGACTTTGCCGATCCGGAAACTACAGCAATGATTAACCAGTGGGTTTCCGATCAAACCGAAGGGATGATCGATGGGATATTCGAGGATAACCAGCCGGTCCCTGCGCAGTATTTTGTGCTTATCAACGCCATCTATTTCATGGGAGCCTGGACTGAAGACTTTGATCCTGAAGAAACCGAGGACAAAGATTTTACCCTGCCTGACGGCTCCACTGTTGAAGTGCCGATTATGCAAAGGGAGAGCGAAGAGATGACCGATTATAAGTACCTGTCAGAGGAAGGATTTGAAGCGGTGCGCATTCCTTACGGGGGCATAGAAACCCCCGGTCAGGAAACCCGCATGGCCGTGTATGTTTTTGTGCCGAATCACGGCTTGGAAGATTTTTATGCGCAGCTTGACGCCGGCAGTTGGGAAGAATGGATGAATAGCTTTACCAACCGTGACGGTACTGTCGGTCTTCCCAGGTTTGAGATAAGGTATGAAAAAATACTTAACGAGATCTTAAAAGACATGGGCATGGAAAGAGCTTTCGAAGACCGGGCTGATTTTTCCGGGATGTCCCCGCAAGGGGAACAGCTGCTGCTTGATCAGGTTCTGCACGAGGCGGTTATCGAGGTGGACGAAAAGGGAACTGAAGCCGCTGCGGTAACTGCCGCTTTAGGCCTGGGAGATGCTCCGGAACCCTTTGAGGTGATTGCCGACCGGCCTTTTTTCTTTGTGATCAGGGACGACCATGCTGAAAGCATCCTCTTTGCAGGCGCAGTTACCGATCCCCGTTAATGTAACAATTCAAGACCTGATTCCACCCGCTACCCGTTCCAATAGGGCGCCGGCAACTCATAATGCCGTCGCCCTATTTTTGACGTGCCGTCGCCCTCTTTGATATGATTAGCATATCTACTACCGAAATGGTAAATATGCCATAGGGAGGCAGGCATTAATGGAGAAGTTGAAAGTTCCCGCAGAAAAGCTGAGGTTGCTTTATAGACCGGGAGAAGAGCTCCCTGCTGATTTTGTTAAAGAAGAGGCTGAAGATACCATCGTCGGACAGAACCGGGCTTTGCAGGCCCTGGAGTTTGGGTTAAACATAAAGAGCGAGGGTTTCAATATTTACGCTGCCGGGATGCCCGGTACCGGAAAAGAGACGGCAGTTACAAACTACATTGACAAAATTGCTTCCGATACTCCCACACCATCTGACTTATGCTACATCAACAATTTCAAAAACCCCTACCAGCCCCACAACCTGGTCCTGCCGCCGGGACAGGGTTCAGTGCTGGCTAAAGACGTAAAAAAACTGGTTGACGCAGCCCGCCAGGAAATACCGCGGGCTTTTGAAAGCGATGAATATGTTTCCCAAAAAGACAACATCTCCAAGCAGTACAATGAAAAGAAACAGGAGCTGTTTAACCAGCTGAACCAGAAGGCTACCGAAAGTGGTTTTGTGATCCAGAGCACAGCCGGGGGTTTCCTTTTGGTTCCTCACAAAGACGGAAAACCGCTTCAAGATCAAGACCTGCAGGCTCTTTCCGAGGATGAGCGGAAAGAGATTTTTGAAAAGAAAAGCGAACTGGAAGAGGAACTGAAAAGCACAATCCGGGAAGCGAGAAACCTGGACAAGAAGATGGCGGAAGAAATCGAAGAAATGGACCGCAAGGTCGCGCTTTTTGCTGTTGAGTACCTTTTCCAGGAGCTTCTGGAAAAGTACAAGGATTTACCCAAGGTTATCAAATACCTCAAGGAAATGCAGGAAGACATGATGGAAAACATCAATATTTTCAGGCAGCAGCAACAGCAGCAGCAACAGGCGCTGCCTTTCCCCATGCCTTTTGACCA
>Ga0207421_10002079_pt1 | contig 25201 bp, 21 predicted proteins | sample SodLakKL_010_SED_4_FD_187542 | JGI IMG/M metagenome (GOLD analysis project Ga0207421, IMG submission 187542) | Alkaline sediment microbial communities from Lake Tanatar, Kulunda Steppe, Russia - 8KL_010_SED (SPAdes) (version 2) | ecosystem: Environmental > Aquatic > Non-marine Saline and... | reverse complement strand
CTATTGGTCGTCATTGTCCGGCTTGACCGGACAATCCAGTGACTTTGACATTGACTTTTTCTTAATTCAAATTCAACGCCGCTGGATTCCCGCTTCCGCAGGAATGACAATCAAAAGCTCAACGCCTCTGGGTTCCGGCTCGGAGGCCGGAATGCTCGAAGAGGCGAGCGGGCGACGGGGCGAAGAGGCGAAAGACCAAAACCAAACTCAAGTTAAAGAACAAGATTATGAGCACTTAATGGATTTGAATTAGCTTTGAGCTTTAAGCTGGTGTTTTCCAGCTCTGGGGTCGAAATGACGAACTAAACGAAATATGACGATAGGCGCTAAACAGTTACCAATTCAATTTTGTAAAAACCAGGAAAAATTGGGTTTTTCAGGCTTTGTGCAGGGAAAAGGCTGTCTAAAAAGAGTGCGTTAAAGGGGTTGAACGGACGTGGGCGTAGTTAGGGGAGAGTAATATGGTGTTAAAAAGGTGGTTTTGAAGGCAACTCGCGGTTGGTTAAGTTATATGCATAGTTTGAGGCACAGATTATGTTGATCAGGAAGGTATAAAACGGTCAAACTTTGCATTTAACTATATGTTGGGTGAACAGTGTTGAGTGGTTAGAAATTTTCAAAATAAAGATAAATTCCGGTTAATATGTCTGCACCCGAAGTATGACCGCAGCGACAGGCTGAGAAGCAGTCTTTAATTGCTACTTTTCCCTCTATCAGCCGGTTAAATAGCTGTTCGAAAGCCAGACTGAGCTTCCCCCGCCGAGCAAACTCAAGTTGCCAGCGGCTGGTCAGGGTAGTTTTGTTTTTTAGCCGTTCGAAAAGGTCGCCGGGCAGCTTAACATTGCTGCAGTTTAGCCGTCGGTCAACGAAGAGCATTCCAGCGCAGATGTCGTCAAAAGAAGGGGTAAGTCCCTCACCGTCGCCAAAGTAATTTAACAGCCGGTTAAAATCAACCTGTTTTTCATTCAGCTGTGCGACTAAAGCGCGTCCGGCGCGGGAAATAATTTCAGGCGGAGAGTCAAAATCGTTTGTCAAGAGGCAAGAGCTGTGTCGGCTTTTATTAACCTGGATTTTGAGACATTTGCGCAGGGGGGAGAGATCAATATTTTTTAATTCATTTGCTGCAGGAGGAGGTGGTGGCTCGAAATGGGTCTGAAGCTGGAATTGTCGCGACCCAATTTGAAGCTGGTTGGGCTCAAGTGTAGCCGTCTGGTCAGTGCGGACTTCAGAAATAAGTGAAGCGGGGCTCAGTATTCCCAGCGGATGTAGGGCGGGACGAGCGGAGTTGATATTTACCAGGTAATCATCCAAAAGAATATCGAAGGAGTTTTCGAAGAGGGCAGAGACACGTCCCCACAGAGGTGATGTGTCCTTGAGTAAGAAGTCGCTGCGAGTATTTAAGACGAAATCGTCAGCAGATCGAATATCTTGGTCGATCGCGGTCCTCGTCCTTATGCAGGGCCCACCAGACGTCCTCGGAGCGAATGGGCATGTGGGTCAGGTCGGCACCGGCGGCGTAGTAAATTGCGTTGCCGATAGCGCCGCAGAGAGCAATCATGGGGTGTTCGCCGACGCCGCGAGCCCCGTAGGGGCCGTCTATTTGAGGCGTTTCAATTACTATACCTTCAATTTCCTCGGGGACGTCCATAGAAGTGGGAATTTTGTTGTCGGTAAAGGAGGGGTTAAGCAGGTGTCCTTCGTCGTCGTAAGCGTAACCTTCGCAGATGGTTGTTCCTAACCCCTGGATCAGTCCACCGATCACCTGGCCGCGGATATTGGCGGGGTTAATAGCTTTTCCAACGTCAAAAGCGGAGGCGACTTTAAGGATGTTAAACTCACCGGTTATTTCGTTGACTTCAACGACAACGCCGTGGGAGCCGTAAGTCCAGTCCAGGGCCGGCTCACCCTGGCCGGTCTCTTTATCAAGATTGGTCAACCCCTGGGCCATGTAGCGTCCGACACCGATAATCGGGCCGCCGATACCTTCGCCGGTTGGATAAGCATACCCAACAGCAAGTTCTGAGAAAGTTACGGATTCTTCGGGGTGATGTTTAATGTAAATTTCGTTTTCGTTATGGTCGAGGTCACAGGGGTCGGCGCGTAGGACTTCAGAGGCGTCCTGGTAGGCCTTCTCAAGCAGATCGCGCGCAGCCTTAATGCAGGCGTTACCGGACATCAGCAGGCCCTTGGAAGCGACTGTCTGCCAGTCGTAGGGCGCCTTGTCCGTATCCCCTTTAATGCTCAGGTTGATACGCTCCGGCGGGAAGCCCAGTTCCTCAGCAATAATCTGGGTGAGGGCGGTGTAAGTTCCCTGTCCGTATTCCGTTAGAGATAGATCGGCATTTATAGAGCCATCTTCGTTCATGCGCAGTTCGGCGGCGGTTGCAGTGAAGGAGGGCATAGCCGGCGCCTTGTGCAGAGCGGAGACGGATTTGGCGATCTTCATTCCCGTCTCTTCCTGTCGCTTTTTTTCTTCAGGCGTGAGTTCGCCATAATTTATGGCCTCAGCGGCCGCTTCCATGCACTTAGTTACATTGCCGGTGTTTTCCACTATCTTCTCGCCGGTAATCGTAATGGAACCGGGTTTGAGAGCGTTTTGTTTTCTAAATTCAAGTGGATCCATATCAATAGTTTCAGCAAGTAAGTCCATGTGTCGTTCAAGACCCCAGGAGAACTCAACGTGTCCGAAACCACGGTAAGCAGTGCCGTAGGGTTTATTTGTGTAAATCGTATAAGCATCGACGTGGGCGTTGGGAATTTCGTAGGGGCCGGAAGCCGAGTAAGCCGATGCCCGTGTGACATTAACGGCATAATCGGCGTAAGCGCCGGAGTCCCAGAACATTGTCATTTTTTGGGCCACGAGGTCACCGTCTTCGGTAACACCGGATTTAATCCGGTAGGTTAGTCCGCTGCGGCAGGGAAGTAGACTGAACTCTTCCTCGCGGCTGGCTTCCAGTTTTACCGGCCGGCCATTAGCTTTTTTAGACAGACAGGCGGCCAGAGGTTCGACACCAATTCCCGCTTTACCACCAAACCCGCCACCAACGTAAGGAACTTCTACATGAACATTTGTATGGGGCAGGTCAAAAGCGACGCAGAGAAGATTGCGGACGGTGAAGGGGGACTGACATGATGTATGGACATCAAGCTCATCCTGTTCCTTCCAGCTTGCCACGGCGACGTGTGTTTCCATCGGTACGTGCTGGACGTTGGGATTAGTGTATTCCCGTTCAATTACGTGGTCAGCCTCTTCAAAACCTTGTTCTACGTCGCCTTTACGGATCTTAGTGTGGTTGGCGACGTTAGTGCCGGGTTGAGGGGAGAAGGCGGGCTCAAAGTAATCGTAGTCGTCCAGTTCGGGGTGAACAAGCTTGTCGTCATCCTCAATAGCTTCGAGGGCGTCAAGAACAGGTTCTTCAACTTCGTAATCAACGTCAATTTTTTTCACTGCTTGCTCGGCCAAACCGGGAGATTCTGCGGCGACGGCAGCAACTGCCTCACCGTGGTGGCGGACACGTTCCCGGGCGAGAACATCCTTATCGACCAGGTAGAGACCGAGTTTGTAATCAAATTCTTTTCCGGTTACAACGGCGTGGACACCGGGGATGGCTTCAGCGTCGGAGGTGTCGATGTTATTAATTTTTGCGCGAGCATGAGGACTGCGTTTGACGGCGGCGTGGAGCATGCCGGGCATGCGCAAATCGCCGGTGTATTTGGCCTTTCCAGTTAATTTTTCAGTTGTATCAACTCGTTCAGTTCCTTTACCAACGTAGTTAAGTTCTTCCTGGGGAGTGTCTTCACGCATACTTTAACTCCTCTCTTTCATCGAGTTGGCCTGTTAAATCGAGGACTGCTTCGATTATTTGTTCGTAACCGGTGCAGCGGCAGAGGTTACCTTCAATCGCCTGTCTAATTTCATTTTCACCGGGGGTTGAGTTACGGCGGAGCAGGTCTTTGAGAGACATAATCATTCCGGGAGTGCAGAAGCCGCACTGCACGGCGTGATGTTCGTGCAGGGCCTGCTGTAAGTCAGATAACTCACCTTCACTTGCTTCGCCTTCGATAGTTTCAATTTCAGAGCCGTCGGCTTCGGCGGCCAGGACAAGACAGGAATTTACCGGCTCGCCGTCCATAATTACTGTGCAGGCGCCACATTCTCCGGCGCCACACCCTTCTTTTGTGCCGGTCAGCCCGAGGTCTTCGCGGAGAAAGTGAAGCAGATTTCTGTGTTCATCGACCTCACGGCTATATTCATTACCGTTGATGGTTAAATTTATTTGCATAATAACCTCCCGTGGAGAATTGTAAAATTACGAGTTAGCTCAACTCTTCGTCGAGTTCTCGGATATACTGTTTAATCATGAAGTTTCGGTATTCGGCGGTAGAGCGAACGTCGTCGATTGGTGAAATAGCCTCTTCGGCTGCACTGCAAAGCTCGTCAACGTCAGTGCTGGCGTCAAAACCGGTCAGCACTACCGGGGTAGGACCGCAGGCGCCAATTGAGACTCGTGTTTCCGCATCTGTTTTAACCATTGTAACGCTGGCCAGAGAAAGGTCATGTCCCTTGATACGTTTAAGTTTACGGTTGGCGCCGCGGGCGTCAGCCATTTCAACGGGGACGCGCACCCGTTCGACCAGCTCGCCAGGGGCGAGGTCGTTTTGTTTTACGCCGGTGATGAACTCCTCAAGTGGTAGCGTTCGCTTGTTTTGTAGCGAACTGATTTCAACTGAGGCGTCGAGACAGAGTAAAGGCCGTGCGGCGTCAGCGCAGGGTGAGGCGTTGCATATATTGCCAACAACGGTCGCCCGGTTGCGGACCTGGTGCGAGGCCAGTTCCGAGGTAGCCTCAACTATGAAAGGATACCGGTCTCGGACGACAGTGTGGCTGGAAACTTCGGTGCAGGTGGCGGCGGCATTTATTATTAGTCCGTCGTCGGAATCAAACTCCACACCGTTGAGTTCTTCAATGTTTTTTATATCAATAACAGCGTCGGGTTGTTTCATGTCATTGCGGATATCAACCAGTAAATCGGTCCCCCCGGCCAGAATTTCGGCCCGTTCTCCATGTTTTTCAAGCAGCTCATGGGCATCGGATAAGGTCTCGGGAGCAAAATAGTTAAAAGGGGTGCGCATGGGATTATCACCTTTCCAGAAGACTTGATAGGTGTTTGTTGACAATAAATATATCTTGATTGTGCTGCTGCTTCAAGGGTTTTTGAGTATCAGCAGAACCTTCCAACGCATCTTTCTCCCTTAATGGGTGAAAGACAAAGAGGGGTGAAGGACGGAGATGTTTCGATAGGTTCTGAGTGTCAGAGTAAATACTGCGGTGGATTGTAAAGGCCGTTGGAAATTTCAACCAGATCTTCAATACTGTGTGCGGCAAGTTTGTCGGTTGTAGCATCAGCCACATTTATACCCAGGTCGTCAGGTGTTTTAACCTTTCCCTTTGTGCGCAGCCGGTCAGTTTCAGCAGTGCGTTCACGTTCGCCCACCTCGGTGTCGCCGGCGACGGCGCGAACAGCGGCCATCTGTTCTTCCATGGAGTTACAGCGGTCGAGGTAGGCGATACCTTTTTCAGTGACGATGTGAGTCATCTGTTGAGCGTCAATCATGACAGGCGGAGCTTCGAAGTGACCGGCTTCATAGAGGTCATAGGCGTCTAACTTTTCCCGGAAAACGGGTATGCTTTTCTTTTCGCTGACGGTAGGAGTGACCTGGACGACAAGTTTCCTGCCGTAGTGGTTGTCGTAATGAACAGCGCCGGCTTTGGCGAAAGCTTCCGTCTGATGCCGGCGTCCGGGAGGAGTTGAGCCAAGGTTGGGGGCGCCTCCAAAGCCGGCGATCATGCCGTCGATGGCGGTGGAACTGTTACCATATTTGTCGATTTGCAGGGTGGCGCCGGTAAAGCAGTCAATACCATACAGGCCGGCAACGTGGGCGTTGCAGCGGCCGGAACGCATGAGTCCGTTACTATCGGTGGGGAAAACGTCGGGTCGGGCCTGGACGTATTCGTTAGTCCCGATTTCGCCGCCAAACGGATAAACTTTTTGAGCGATCCCTTCCTCAATCGCCGGGATAAGTGTTGGGTGGGGATTTAGAACCCAGTGCGAGCAGACTTCGCCGCTAAGTCCAATTTCACGCCCGTAAGTGGGCAGAAGTAATTCAACAGCGGCAGTGGCAAATCCCAGACCATGGTTTAACTTGCTTACTTTGTATTCTTCATAAATCCCCTTGATTATCATCATTCCGGTTAATACCTGGAGGTCGGTAATCTGAGCGGGGTCGCGGGTGAAGAGCGCTTCGTGATGGTAGGGTTCTTCAGTGACAACTATGTAATCCACCCAGTCGGCCGGTATATCAACCCGAGAAAGAGAATCTTTTTTCTCGCTCACCTGGGCGATAACAAGTCCATTTTTAAAATTAGTGGCTTCAGTTATCAGCGGTGTATCTTCGGTATTAGCGCCGGTGTAAAGGTTTCCTGATGGATCACAGGCGTCGGCGACAACCATGGCCACCCGCGGCGTGAGGTCGACAAAATAACGGCCATAAAGCTCAAGGTAGGTGTGAATGGCGCCCACATTGACCTGCTGGCTATTTACTGCTTTGAAGAGCTTTTTCGCCTGGGGTCCAGAGAAGGCAAAATCCAGCCGGTTGGCGATACCTTTTTCAAAAACTTCAACATGTTCGTCGAGGACCAGCGAGGATTGAACCATGTGGAGGTTGTTTACTTCTTTCGGGTTAACTTTACTCAGTGCTTCAGCTAAAAAATCCGCCTGTTTCTGGTTGTTGCCTTCAAGACAGACGACGTCGCCCGGTTTGATAGCAGTTTCCAGCAGTTCAACTGTTTGCTCTGGTTTGACGAAAAGTTCAGTGTCGAGCTGACGGGCAACAGCTTCACGTCGTAATCTGTAATCGGCAAGCAGCTTATCGTGAGAGCTCATGTTATTCCCTCCGTTTGGGTTTCACAGGTCAGTTAAGTAATCCTGGTAGCTTTCTACATTACGGTCCTGGAGATGATCAAACAGGACGGGATAATTGGATTCAATTCCCTCGTGTTTTGTTAGTGGTTTAACTGTTGCGGCAATAATTTCTTCACCGGCTCTGGCCAGATGGAGACGTCGTCCAGCCGGAGACACAATCATGCTGTGGCCGAAAAATTTAGTTCCGGCACCATCTTCGCCGATCGCGTTTACGCCGATGAAGTAGACGTCATTTTCGTAGGCCCGCATACGATTGCTCATGTCCCAGATTTCAAAACTACGCAGCAGTGCGGCGGGCCGGACAATTATTTCGGCGCCTTTCAAAGCGAGGATTCGTGAGAGTTCCGGGAAGTCGCCGTCGTAACAAATTATGATGCCAATTTTGCCAAGCCGAGTCTCAAAAACGGGAATTTCCTTGCCCGGTGTTGACCAGCCACTGTTTTCAACCCGTTCGGTAGGAAACAGGTGAGTTTTGCGGTACCGACCTTCAATTTTGCCGTCGGGACCGCAGAGGAAGGCGCTGTTGTAGACAGTGTTTTTATCTTCGCCGGGCTCATAAGAGGAGACAACGGCGTAGCTATTAGTTTCTCGAGTCGCTTCAAGGACTGGCCCCAGACCCTCTTCCATGGACGGGGGGAGGACGTCGTGAAGTTCGGGTGGTTTTACTCCGGGAGTAAATCCGGTTGTTATTGATTCGGGGTAGACAACAAGTTGAGCGTTAAAGCGGTCGGTGGTGCGCCGCTGGTAGCGGGCCACCTTGCGGGTATTTTCTGAAAAATTATCCGGCTCTTCAATTGCTATCTGAGCGGCGGCAGCGACAAATTCTTGCATTATAGTTACCTCGCAATCATTAGAGTATGTTTGTTTTGTTTTACCTGTTGAACAGATAGATTTTAGGATAGGATTATAAACAATTCTCAGGAGACGGTAAAGTTCCGCTTCCTTTTACCTTCGCTGGAAAAGCTGATAAGATTATACGGATTTAAAACTTTAGTAAACAGGTTATTAAGAAGTTGTGACATTAGAGGAGAGTGATTGTCTATGCCCACCCTGGCTGGCGAGGACGAAATTCAGTTGGTCTCGGTTATCATATTAACACGAAACCGCTGCGATCAGTTGATGGAGTCTATAAATTCGGTTAAGAATCAGGATTTCCCAGGTATTGAAATTATTGTGGTGGATAATGCCAGCGAGGACGATACTGCGCTGACGCTCAAAGAGAAGTATCCCGATGTAAAGTTAATTAAACTGGAAGAAAATCGCGGGGTGGGTGGGAGAAATATTGGAGCGGATGAGGCGACTGGAGAGTTGATAATTTCCCTTGACGACGACAGTAAATTGCTCCAGGAGAATACGATTACGAGAATTGTTGAAAAATTTCGCCGCAACTCTGATTTAGGGGCAGCGGGTTTTAGAGTTATTGACGGTGAAGGTGAGGAGGATAAGTGGTTTCGGTGGAAGAAAGTAGGCAGTGAGAAGGAAGGTTATTTAAGTCCAACATTTCGTACCTGTGCGGCGGCTATCCGTCCTGAAATGTTTGAACGGACGGGTGGATTCTGGGACCGCTACTTCATTTATGTTGAAGAGAGGGATTTTGCGACAAGAATACTGAATTCCGGAGCCGAGGTAAGATATTTTCCGTTAATTACCATTTTACACAGGCGAGCCAACCGCAACCGCGAGACGAGTCGACTTTTTTATTACGTTACCAGGAATTCAACCTGGTATTTCTGGCGCAACTTTAGCGTTCCCCTGGCGTTTGGAAAGACTTTTCTATTCTGGGGCAAACAATTTTTTAAGTCTTTCGCAAAGCGAAACGGATTAAAATTATTTTTCCAGGCATTAATTCATGCCGCCGATGGAATGGGAGAGGCTCTGGAGACGCGCAAACCGGTCAAACGCAAGTATATGTCACTTGTTGAGGGAGATTTTGGAGACCTGGAGGACGGGACCGATTAATTGCTCTTTTTCTCTTCTGCGCCAAGGAAAAAAATATTTCGAACAAGACAGATAAGGAGAAACAGATGGATATAATTGTGGGGCACCAGAACTTAGATTTTGATTGTGTTGGTTCTATGGTGGCGGCGAAGAAGCTGCATCCCGAGGCGAAGATATATTTACAGCCGACAGCGGAGGGGGGGGTATTGGAATTTTTAAACTTATACCGGGATCATTTCTCTTTCTTTCGCTATTCAGAATACAGGGATCAAGAGATTGATAAGATGATTGTGGTAGACACCAACAAAAGGGAGCGTCTTGGTCCTTACGCGGAATTTCTGGGTAAAGCCGACGAAATTATTTTATACGACCATCATCCGCCCGAACAGGGGGACATCGACGCCGCGGAAACGATTGTGGGCGAGGCGGGGTCGCTAATTTCCATAATGGTGCAGAAACTACGAGACAAAAACCTGGGGGTTACCTCGTTTGAGGCGACGCTTTTCATGATTGGCCTGCACCAGGAGACCGGGAACCTGCAGTTTGGGACTGCCACTCCTTCTGATTACAGTGCCGGAGAGTTTTTACTTGGCGCCGGAGCTGACCTTGATCTGGTGCAAAATTTTTGTAATCGTCCACTCAGTTCAGAACAGAAAGAGTTATTAAACGAGGTTCTGGCCAAGAGCGAAAAAATCACCATAAACAACGTGCCGGTGGTAATTTCGACGGCAGAGCGAGACCGTTATATTCCCGAGGTGGCTTTAATCGCACACAAGCTGCGGGATATGGAGAATGCCAATCTGTTGATCCTGATGGTAAGGATGAATCAGCGGATTCAGATGGTTGTAAGAAACCGCTATCAGAACGTCGATGGCGGTGCGATCGCCCGGCAGTTTGGCGGTGGTGGGCACAAGCGTGCGGCATCAGCAACACTTGCCGGGTTAACACTTTCGGAGGCCAGGGATGCTTTGATTCGGTTTCTGGAAGAGCGACTTAAACCGGAGTTAACTGCCGCCGAGGTGATGACGACGCCGGCGCACTCAATCAGAGAAGATTTGAAGGTGGAAAAGGCCCATCAAATAATGTTAGAGCTGGGCCACGGTGGTTTGCCAATTACAGATAAGGAGAACAGACTCTGCGGTATTATTACCCGTAGCGATATTGACAAGGCGGTTGAGCACGATTTAACTCATGCCCCGGTGAAAGGGTTTATGACACCGGAGGTTGTAACAATTTCTCCTGATACCGGTCTGCAGCAGATTCAAAACATATTGACGGAAGAACAGATTGGTAGATTGCCGGTAACAGAAAACGGCTTATTAGTAGGTATAGTTACAAGAACCGACGTGGTTCGGATCTTACACGAGCGTTACAGTCCCGCCCGGGTTAAGGAATCGTCGCCGCCCTATTCCCAACAGCCGGAGCCCGACAACGTGAAGAGATTATTGAAGGAAGTGCTTGAGCCGGAGCAATTCAAGCTGCTTAAAGAATGGGGGAGAGTGGCGGAGGGAATAGGGGAAAAACTTTATCTTGTTGGCGGTAGTGTTCGTGACATTTTGTTGGAGATTAAGCCGGGAGAATTAGATCTCGTAGTAGAGCAAGATGCAGTGAATTTTGCCGAAGAAATTTCTCGGCGCTATGATTATGAATATAATACTCACGAAAAGTTCAGGACTGCGCGAGTCTATATGCCAGGTAGTGATAATATAGATTTGGCCACAGCGCGTTCAGAGTATTACTCACATCCGGCGGCGCTGCCCAGGGTGAATATTGACCAGGCTTCTGTACAACAGGACTTAAGGCGGCGCGATTTTACTATTAACAGCATGGCTGTAAGTCTAGTTCCGGAAGATTTTGGCGAGCTGCTGGATATTTTCGGAGGACGACAGGATCTGGAAGAGGGCGTGATAAAAATAATATATGCGATGAGTTTTCTTGACGATCCGATCAGAATATTTCGCGCCTTTCGGTTTGCGGCCCGGTTTGATTTCAAACTGGCAAGAGACACTAGATTCCAGCTTCAGCAGGCCCTTAATGGCCATCCCTTTGCCGAGGTGAGCGGTGATCGGCTTCGCGATGAGATTGACCGGGTCTTTCGGGAACCGTCGCCGGTAAAGGTGGTCAAGCGGCTTTTTGAGCGTGACGTATTCTCTAATTTTATGCCTGAATTCAAGTGGGTAGAAGAGATGGAATTATGGTTTAAGCAAGCCCATACCCTGCTGGATGAGGAGGATTTAAAACGCCCCGAAATGGTTTATTACTGCTTGCTTCTGCGTCCCTTCCCTTCCGAAAAAATTGAGCAGCTGGCAGAACGGTTAATGTTTAATCAACGCCGCTGTCGGATAGTCAACAAATTCAAACAATTTGAAGAGATCCGGGGAGAGGTTGAGTTTGCAAGCCAGCCCTCAAGGTTGTATAATTTGCTGAATTATATTCGAGAGGCGGAAGTTTTTGTGGCATTGCTGGCCAGTGAAAGCGAAAATATCCAGAAAAAGATAAAAACATATCGTGAGGAAATAGCCCCGGTATCACGTATAGTGGACGGCGAGGATTTGAAGGAGTGGGGGGTTGAGCCGGGACCGATTATGGGAGAGATGCTTGAGAATATATTTGCTTATCAACTGGACACCGGAACTGAGGACAAAGAGGAATTAAAAGAATTTTTTAAGAAGGAATATGAATTTAACTAATGGAGCTTGATTATGAGGTATACGACGAGCATTATCAGGGGCCGCTGGAGGGACTGCTGGAGGTAGCTCGCAGTCACGACGTGCCGATCAGCGAAATAAAACTAGCTGACTTGGTTGAGGATTTTATTAATCATCTGGGAAACAGCAGCGACTGGACTGTCGGTGGTGCCTCCTCACTGCTTCTACTATTTTCTGAACTGCTGCGAATAAAAACACGTGAGCTTTTGCCGGGAGGCGAAGAAGAACCCGAGGAAGATGAAAAAGAAGAATTACCCGATGAAAAACGACAATTTTTTCTCCAGGTCGGTGAGACACTTAAAGAGAAGGCGAAAGAACGAGCCCGGCTTTATGACACTCGACCTGATTTGCCCGAGTTTGTGAGGTCAGGGGAAACTGTTTATAAAGAGGTAACCCTGTTTGAGTTAGTCAAGGCTTTTCAAAATATAGTTGTTACTCAACGTGATCAGCGAGAGCTACCACACTTTAAATTTTCTGACAACTACGATACTGAGGAACAGATGGAGCGGATAAAGAGTTCTGTCAACCCCGGTGAACCGGTCGCTTTTGCTGAGCTGCTCAGTTCTCGTCCGGTTCGCGAAGAGATTGTTGTAACCTTTGTAGCGCTTTTACAGCTTGTAAAACAGGCTGAGCTGAGGATTGTAAAACAGGTTTCAACAGACGAAATATTTGTAATAACCCCGGGTCAGCAAAATGTTGGGTAGATTGATATCGAAAGGTAGTAACCGATGGAAATAGAAGGAGAGGAGTTAAATCTAAAAGCACTTATTGAGGCGGCGCTTTTTGTTTCAGAAGAACCAATAAGGGCTGCAGAATTGAGTGATATTCTTCCGGTTGACGGTGGTAAAATCCGTCAGATTATGCTTGAATTAAAAGAGGAGTATAAAGAACAGGAGCGAGGAATGCAGTTGCTGGAGATTTCTGGTGGTTTTAAAATGACCACCAGAGAGGAGCACTACTCGTTTTTAGAGAAACTTTTTGGGCGGCAGACCCGGGCCCGTCTTTCAGACTCCGCTATTGAGACACTGGTCATAGTTGCTTATTACCAGCCGGTAACCCGGGCGGAGGTTGAGTCTTTGCGGGGAGTGAATTCGCAGTCAGTTATTAATACTCTTCTGGAAAAGGGATTTATTAAAATCAAGGGACGCCGTGATGAAATTGGCCGGCCAATGGAATATTCAACCACCAAGAAATTTTTAGATTATTTTGGTCTCGGCAGTCTTAATGATTTGCCGGACGAGGATGAGGTGGAAACATTGCGCAGCAGGGAGGAACAGAATGAGTGACGAGCTGGACAAATATCGTAGTCAGATAGACGAAATTGACAGGCAAATGGTGGATTTACTTCACAAACGAGCCCGCGTTGCCGAAGAGGTGGGGGCAATAAAGAAAGAACAGGGACTCAGGCTCTACGTCCCAGAACGGGAGAAGGAAGTGGTTGAGCGGATATTGGAGCTCAACTGCGGTAACTTTCCAGAAGCGTCTCTCAGACGGATATACAACGAAATTACCGCGGCCTGTTTGAATCTTGAAAAGCCTCTGCGGGTAGCTTATCTTGGCCCGGAAGCAACATTTACTCACTGCGCCGCTCTGGATCGATTTGGTGCGGCCAGCAGTTATGATTCGAGAGAAAGTGTGGACGAAGTTTTTACCGCGGTCAGTCGGGGTGAAGTTGATTTTGGTGTGGTCCCGATTGAAAACAGTCAAGAGGGAGCAGTCCGACATACGCTTGATCGTTTTCTGGAGTCCAACCTGTTTATCTGTAGTGAAAGCTACCTGGCTGTTGATCTGTGTCTTCTGGGACAAATGGAAGAGCTAAAAGATGTGAAAATACTCTGTTCACACCGCCAGGCCCTGGCTCAGTCACGACAGTGGATAGAAAAGAATTTGTCTGAGGTTAAAATACGTGAGGTCAATAGTACCGCCCGAGCAGCTGAACTGGCCGCCGGGGAGACTGATACGGCGGCTGTGGCCAGCCCGGTGGCGGCAGAAATTTATGGACTTAAGATTCTGGCCAACAAAATTGAAGACCGTCTTGATAACTATACACGTTTTTTAGTTCTCGGTCGTGAAATACCGGAGCCAACCGGTGAGGATAAGACAACGATAGCTTTTTCAGTTAAAGATCGAGTGGGAGCACTCTACGATACACTTGAGCCGTTTGGAAGGCTAAGTGTGAACATGACGAAAATAGAGTCGCGTCCGGCAAAAAGTAAGACCTGGGATTACATCTTTTTTGTCGATTTTATCGGTCACCAGGATGACGAAAAAATTCAAAAACTATTAGACGCGTTAAAATCAGAGACACCATTTTTCAAAATACTTGGTTCATATCCAAGGGAGGAGCCTTTTCATGACGGATAAAGAATCACCTTACAGAGTGCGGGATTCACTGAACAGGTTACAGGCCTATGAACCGGGGAAACCAATGGAAGAGATACAGGCCAAATACAATCTTGATGAGCTGCCGGTGAAGCTGGCTTCGAACGAAAACCCATATTCACCACCGGCCCAGTTGAAAAACATTTACGAACAGGAGTTTTCGAAGTTAAATCGCTACCCGGATGGCGGTTGTTTTTACCTGCGTGAAGCTCTGGCCGATAAATATGACTGGCCGGCAGAAGGTATAGTAGTAGGTGCGGGCAGTGACGAGATTCTTGATTGCCTGGCCAAGGCGACTCTGGAACCGGGGCTGGAGATTGTCTGCGGCGATCCCTCGTTTGTTATCTATCAAATGGATGCCCTGATGATGGGAGCAGAACCCAAACCGGTGCCGGTTGACGATAATTTTGATCTGAACCTCGAAGCGATGCTTAAGCAGATTGGCCCGCAGACCCGCTGGGTTTGTATCCCTAATCCAAACAATCCCACCTCCCGTTACCTTTCAAAACAGGAATTCAAGGAGTTTTATGAGCGATTACCAGGTCACTGTCTACTGCTCATAGATGAGGCATATTTTGAGTTGATGACGCAACCGGACTATCCAAACGGGATTGATTTTCTAAAAACTCGTAACGCCGGTCAGGCCGGTGTTGTTGTATTGCGAACTTTTTCCAAAGCTTATGCGCTGCCAGGCTTACGGGTCGGCTATGGACTTATGGAGCCGGAGCTGGCCTCCGAGCTACACAAGGTACGTCCACCTTTCAATGTGAACCGGCCCGCTCAGGCGCTGGCGAAGGCAGCACTAAACGAGGCAGAATTTTTGGAAACCTCCCGTAAAAAAATTATTTCAGAGCGTGAGCGTTTGTTAAAAGAATTTGACCGGCGACAAATCAATTACGTTCCACCGTCAGCAAATTTTATTTTAGTGGAAGCACCCGGAGATTTTACTGGGGAGCAGTTGTTTGAAGACCTGCTCCCTGAAGGGGTTATAGTTCGTTCTATGGCCCCTTACGGTCTTAAAAACCATTTCCGGCTGACAGTTGGTAGACGGGAAGAAAACGACCAATTTTTAGCAGCTCTGGACCAGGTTTGTGGATTCTGAATTGAATTTACACATCGTTGGTCTGGGACTGATAGGAGGATCTATAGCCCGGGGGTTATCCGACACAAAAATTGTGGTTAGCGGCTGGGATCGGGACAGTGAACGATTGCAATTAGCTCTAAAAAACGAGATAATTGAGAGCGCATATGAGCCGGGAGACTTGCCAGAGGAAGTAGACGGCCTTCTGCTGGCACTGCCTGTCCCTTCTATGCCACAGGTGCTGAAAGAGGTTGCGTCTGGAGGGAACCAGCCCGGTTTTGTTACTGATGTTGGTTCGACCAAAGAATGGATATGCAGCCGCGCCGCTGAAATTCTTCCGGATTCGGTTGAATTTGTGGGGGCTCATCCGATGGCAGGTTCAGAAAAACAGGGACTTGAAGCCTCAGATCCGCTGCTGTTTGAAAACGCCATCTGTGTGCTGACGCCGTCGTCAGGCAGATGTGATAAGCTTAACGAAGTGCGACAAATATGGGAGCAACTTGGTGCTCATATTATGGAACTGTCGCCCGCCCAACACGATCGAGTTGCCGCTCATATCAGTCACCTGCCGCACGTTGGTGCCGCCGCTCTTATTCACGCGGTTGGCGGAGTGGAAGATTATGAAAAAGATGCTTTGCCGCTCGCGGCCGGTGGGTTTAGAGATACCACTCGAATAGCCTCAAGTGATCCGGCTCTCTGGCGTGACATCCTGGAAACTAACAGGGAGAAAGTTCTGGAGGCACTTGCAGAGTTTGAGGGACGAATTGAAAAAGTGAAGCGATTGATTGAGGAGGAAGACTGGCCGGAGGTTAGCGCCTGGCTGAGTCAGGCGGCCAAAATACGAAGTCTTATTCCGGAAAAAGCGAAAGGTCTTGTGGGGACTCTTTATGAACTAAGAATTCAGGCTCCGGATAGTCCCGGTATACTGGCTGAAATAACAGGTATATTGGGTGAGGAAGAGGTTAATATATGTGATATTGAGGTGCTTCGTGTGCGGGAAGGGGAAAAAGGAACAATCAGGCTTGCTTTTCGTCGGCAGACGGAGCAAGCAAAAGCGCGTGAGTTATTGCAGGATAGAGCAACAGGAGTGAAGATAATTTAACACAAGATAGGGTTGATCAACTTTGACAGAAGAACAGGAAGTTATTGCTGTGGATGGACCCGCTGGCAGCGGGAAGAGTACAGTTTCGAAAGAGCTAGCCAAAAGACTTGATTGGGACTATATTGACACGGGAGCGATGTATAGGTGTCTCTGTCTGAAGGCCCTTCAAAGCTCGATTTCCGTCGAGGATGAGGATAGTCTGGTCGACTTATTAAATGACACTACGATGAGGATGAGTTTTAAAGATGATGGGTTGAAGGTTTTTATGGACGGCGAGGACGTAAGCAAGGATATCAGGCGTAATCGTGTGAACCAGCAGGTAAGTAAAGTGGCTGCTCTGCCAGGGGTGCGGGAAAAATTAGTTGAAAAACAGCAGGCTCTTGGCGAGGAGGGCAAAGTAATAATGGACGGAAGGGATATTGGGACCGTTGTTTTTCCTCAAGCTCGTTATAAATTTTATTTAGACGCTACGCTTGATATACGTGCTCAGAGGCGGTATAATGAATTACAGCAGGCTAGCGAAGACGTTAGCTTTAATTCTGTGGTAGAAGAAATTGAAGAACGAGATGCGACCGACCGCGGTAGGGCGTCAGGGCCTTTGAAACCAGCGGAGGATGCTTGTATAATAGACACCTCTGATTTTACAATTGAAGAAGTAGTTGAAAAAATAATGGAGAAGATTGAAGCCAAACAAGATGCATGACATGAAGATACCGGTCAGGGCGCAGCGTCGCTGGTATTATCGTTGGGCCCAGCCACCGGTCAAAGCAATGTTCAACCTCTATTTCAGACATGAAACAAAAGGTGTTGAAAATCTTCCTCAGCGAGAAGGAGCTGTGATAGCCACAAACCATGCCAGTGTGCTTGACCCGCCTTTAGTTGGCGTTGATCTGCCCCGGCCAGTCTATTATATGGCCAAGCAATCCCTTCATGACATTCCCATTTTTGGTTCACTTATTCGGGCATACCATTCCTTTCCTGTAAAGCGAGGGGGATTTGACCGGGGAGCAATGAAAAAAGCGGTTGAAATTCTAAAAAAGAAAAATTTATTGTTAATGTTTCCCGAGGGGACGAGAACAAGGGATGGGAGTGTTCAAGATTTTAAGGCGGGAGTGGGGAAGATAGTTCTTGACGCCGGCGTTGGTGTCCTGCCGGGTTACATAGATGGAACTTTTGAAGCCTGGCCGCCGGGAAAAATGTTACCCCGGCCCCGTAAAACAACCGTGACTTTTGGCAAAATGATAAATTTTGATGATCTGGATATGGACAATCCGGACCGTAAAACATATAGAAAAGTGGCGGAGCGGATACGTTCTGCAGTTGTTAATCTCAAAAATAGTGAGTAAATTAATTTTTAACAGGAGGTTTTAAGCGGCGATGGTAGACCCCAAACCCACGATGTTGGATCCTGAGGACGAGGATTTCGATTACGAGACTGTCTCAGCCGAAGAGGAAGTCCAAGAGGAAGAGGTAAGCGAAGAGGAAGAAGAACTACAGATGGCTGAAATTAAAAAAGGAGCAATATACGGCGCCGAAGTTGTCCGGTTGGAGGACGATCACGCCTTAGTTGATTTTGGTGGTCCCGCCGATGGTGTTTTGCCGTTTGATAAGCTTCACGAGGGAGGGGTTTCCGTTGGTGACAAAAAGTATGTAAAAATTATTGAAACTGAACACCGTGATAATCTGCCGCTTTTAAGTGAAAAAGAGGCAGTGGCTGATCGATCATGGGCAAAAATTAAAGCGGCGCATGAGAACGGAGACGTCCTGGAAGGTAAAATATTTAAGAAGATCAAAGGGGGCTTTCTGGTTCAACTGTTTGAGCATCTTACCTCCTTTATGCCGTATTCTCACCTGAGTTTGAGCCATAAGAAAAATACCGACAAATACATTGATCGTTCTTTCAAGCTGAAGGTCCTCGAGTATGATCGGGAAGAGGAAAATGTTGTCGTCAGCCGCCGCGAATTTTTGGAACAGGAACGGCAAAAAGAGCAACAAGAGTTCTTTGAGGATATTTCTATAGGGGATTGGGTTGAAGGACGTGTAAAAAATATTGTTAATTTTGGTGCCTTCGTTGACCTTGGACCTGTGGATGGACTTTTGCACAAAAGCGACGTCGCCTGGGGTCCAGTAAGGGACGTGGGTGACTACGTTGAAATGCAGAAAAAAATTGAGGTAAAAGTGCTGGATATGGATAGAGAAGAAGGAAAGGTCTCGCTTGGTTTGAAACAGAAATATCCGGATCCCTGGGAGAATATTGATGAAAAATATTCAGAAGGAGATATAACCACCGGTGAGATAGTTGATGTCTGGAGTGATGGAGTATTTATACGTCTTGAACGGGACGTCGAAGGGAAGGTGCCCGAGGATGAGCTCTCCTGGGCCAAGACCTGGGATCATCCAGAGGAACAGTTCGCCGAAGGGGATAAGATGGAAGTGAAGATTGTTTCAATTGATAAACAGCGCCGGCACGTTCTTTTGAGTCATAAGCAAACCCAGAAGAACCCCTGGGAGGTTCTCCAGAAGCGATTCCCGGTCGGAACGGTGCTTGCTGCCCCAGTGGTTGATATAACTCCGAATGACATAAAAGTACAGTTGCTGGAAAATGTCCGGGGACGGATTCAAAAGAGGAATATTCAATGGGAGGATAAAGAGGTGGATCTGTTTGACCAGTTCAAAATTGGTCAGCAGGTCAAATGTAAAGTGCTTGCCATGGACCCCAACCGGCAGCGGGTTGAACTCGGAATTAAACAGATGTTGCCTAACCCATGGGTTAAGAAAGTTCGCAAATACCCGGTGGGCTCAACAGTTGAGGGCAAGGTGACGAGTGTTCTTCAGTTTGGTGCTTTTGTTAAAATTGATAAAGACCTGGAAGGCCTTGTCCACGTCAGCGAGATGGCCGATGGTAAACGAGTCAACCCTTATGAAGAAATTTCAGAAGGCGAAAAAGTCAAGGTGAAAGTCATTGGGGTTGATGAGGATGAGCGTAAGATAGATCTGAGCATTAAGGAATACGAGAAGGAAAGAGCAAAGGAGCAGATGGAGGAGTATATGGAAGAAGAAGGTGGCGGTGGTGACGGCATAACTTTTGGCGATCTCCTGGGGGATGAACTGCCTAACGCTATGAAAGGCTGATAGGTTTGGCTCAAATTGAGGCCGGTTGGTCCTCTCGACATGAGGAAAAAATTGAACAGTTAGAAAAAGAGCTGGGGAGAGAAGTTTGCGGAGTTCCTCTTGAAGCTGGAACTCCCTGTTCACGCTGGCCGGTTGAGGGGGCGAAAGGCCGCTGCAGCCAACATTCTAAGGACAATTCCTTTCCCGAACCAATCCAATTTGAAAAAAATGAAAAAGATTCCGACAGGCGGGTAAAAGTAGTTGACCCGCCTAAAAAATCTGAACCTCAAAATTCGACTGTCGCTTTTTTTCGGCGGAGGAAGACAATTTTTTTACTCGCTGTTGTTGGTTTTGTTATTGGAGCGTCGTTGACTTTTGCCGGGCTTCACCTTGTTGCTGAAAGAGAAACTGAATCTGATACGGCTGAGATATCAGATGAATTTGAGGTAAATGTGGACGATCCTGATTTTTCCCGCCTACAGGATTATGCTCGTCAGGGTAATGCCTCTCAAATTGTCTCCTTCCTCCAACATATAATTGATGAAACTGGTAGACCTGAAGTTCGTGCTGAGGCCCTCTACAGGTTGTTTGTCTTTTATGAAAGCCAGGCTGAAATTGAGCTGGCTCTGCAGGCGGGAGATCGTTTCCTATCCAATTTTTTTGGTCATCCCCGGACCCCTGAAATTCTATATGGAGCCTGGTTTATTTCAGAAAATTTAGCCGGTGAATCTGAACGAGCGCAGCGTTATAGACGGCGCCTGCTGTCAGACTATCCGGACTCAAGATGGGCGGAACAGTTACCTTGAAGCTGCTGGTTATATTACTGGTCGGTTTCCTGATTGGTTTGGGGGGTGTTCAGCCTTTAAGGGGCGAGCCGCAGCAAGAATTTACCGAAGAAGAGATGGAGCTGCTGGAGCAACCGCCGGAAGAAGAAATGCCTGAGGATGACATTGATTTTATTGAAGACCCCGAGGAGGTTGAGGAACCGGAAGAAATTGATCCCGGGGATACTGAAACGCAGTTCACGTTTGGCTATCTCGCTTATCACCAGGACGGGAATCTGGTAATGGCTCAAGAGCGATTGGAACGAGCCCTGCTCGGTGATCCAGGTTACGACGAAGCTCGTTACTGGTTGGGGAAAACTTATTATGCTCTCGGAAAAAATGAAAAAGCATTGGAAACCTGGGAAGAGGGTTTAACCAGGCCCGGCGGAGGACGTGATAGATTCCAGAATGCATTAAATAGTCACCAGTTAAATTATGACCCTCCACAGCCTGTTCCCGGAGAGCAGTGGCGTTTAGAGGGACGTATAAGTGGGCGAGCCGCCGGTAGAAAACAAAATCTGAATCCGGTCGCTCTGGCGCCGCGAGAAAACGGAGGTTTTTTTAGTGCCTCTTATAAGCTGGGGAGAATTTTTCTCTACTCCGAGGAAGGGGAGCAGTTGAATCGCTGGCGTGGTTTCCAGAGGCCGACAGATTTAACCGTATTGGATGGCAGGGGGGTAGTAGTTACGGAATATGCCGCCGATCGGTTGACGTTGATAGATCTTGATGGTCAGCCGGAAATATTTATTGATACCGGTCTTGAGTCCCCAATGCGCAGTTTTGCCACCGGCGGTTCTATATATGTTTATAACGACGGGGGTAGAGAAATAGTGAGATTTTCCCGTCGGGGCCAATATATTGGAACTGTCTGGCAGGCTCCCCCGCTTTTTGACGTTCAGGACGTTGCTCTCAGTCCGGACGGTGAGTTCTGGGTCCTGGACCGTGAAGAAGATAGAATATTAATTTTAGATCGGCGGGGAAATGAAAAACAAACTCATCAGCTTGATCCTGATCACGGGGTTCGCCGTCTCTTCTGGCGCGAGGGGGAATTGTATGCCGCCGGAGGACCGCTTTTTTTTAAATTTGATGACGACCTGAATCCGGTTTATCTTGAAGCCGACGGCGAATCGCTGCCCGGCGGTGACGTAGCCGATATATTGTTTAGTGGGGACAGGCTAATACTCTCGTTGTTTGAGGGCAGTCTTCTGCCGATTTACCGACCGCCGGAACAGCCTGACCCGGACCTTTTATTTCAAGAAAGACGTATAAATTTCTTGAATTATCCGGTTATGAGGATGAATTTTATAATTCGTGATCCCCTTATGAGCAGCCGGTTTCAACATTTGGGAGATAAGAACTTTGGTATTGAGATCCAGGAGCGTAAAGCACTCCCAAGTCTTCTGCGCCCGACCCGGAATCAATACGGGCCAAGCTGGGTAATGGTAGTTGACGATGCTTTCGAAAGCCGGACTCAGTGGGAAGAAATCCAGCATTTTTTACTTGATGTTATTAATGGAGCACCCGCCGATTCTCAGGGATCTATATGGTCAGTTCACGGGTTTCCGCGTCCGACGGTGCAGACGCGGACCCGGCACAGGACATTGCTCCGAAACGCAATAGCGCGGAGTCACCCCTACCGGCAATCTATCAGTTCTGACACTGTTTTTGAAGAGACGCTACATAGAGCACTTGATTATGGATTTCGCCGTCGTGGTTCGCTGGGAGTAATACTTGTTACGCCCCGCCTGGTTGACTACCCCGAAACTGAAGAATTGCAGAGATTGGCTAACCGTTTGCGCAACAACGCCGTGCCCTTTGTTATTGTAAATCCGACAGTAGAATCAATTCCGGATGATTTCAGTTTGCTGGAGGTTGGCGATGCCGAACAGATGAACCTTGCGGAACTTTCTGTCAACAGAACTTGGTCCGACTACAATCAAGTTTTAAGGGGCCATTACACGGGTATATTTCGCAGTCCAATAGATATCATGCGCCCGGGCGACTGGCGTCGATATGCTCTCTCGCTACATTACATGAATTCAATCTTTAGATTTTCCGGAAGATATTTATTGCCGTGAGCAATAGTTATAATTCACCTGATAAGCTCCGGCAGAAACGCGAAGAGATGGTGCGCTACCATCTCGAACGTCGCGGGATAAGCGACCCCCGGGTTTTAGAAGCATTCCGCAGTATTCCTCGTGAAAAGTTTGTTCCGGAGGCCCGCCGAAACCGGGCCTATGATGATTGTGCTCTGCCTATCGGGGAAGGGCAGACGATCTCCCAGCCCTACATTGTCGCCCTGATGACACAACAATTAAAAGTTGAGGCGGGGTTAAAAGTTCTTGAAATTGGAACCGGCTCCGGCTATCAGACTGCTATTTTAGCAAAAATAGGAGCAGAAATTTTTACAGTTGAGATGAGTAAATCATTAACTAATCTTGCCCGCCAGCGGCTCGAAAACCTGGGGCTGGCCGATCAGGTGAAGTTTAAGGTGGGAGATGGAACCAGGGGTTGGGAAGAAGAGGCGCCCTTCGACAGAATAATTGTCACTGCCGCCGCCCCCAAAATTCCTCTGCCGTTGGAAGAACAACTCGCCGACGGCGGTCGGATGGTAATTCCTGTAGGGTCGAGGCGTTCGCAAACAATGACTGTCGTTATAAAGAAGGGACCCGGCAATTTTGAACGGCACAAGAATATCTCATGTGTTTTTGTGCCACTGGTGGGAGTATTTGGCTGGGATGGTTGAGGAGAGGAAAAGTTCGTCCGAGAGACGACGAAATTTAACTGGTTGGATTTGTCTATATTTAAAAGGGGTCTGCATGGGAATTGCTGACGTAATTCCCGGTGTTAGCGGCGGAACAATGGCCCTTGTGCTGGGAATTTACCGTGAGTTGATAACCGCCCTGGGTTCACTTGATCTGGTCTGGGTTTTTCATTGTGTTCGAAATATCGGGCGGGGGACAAGAGCCTTTACGGGAACTGTTCTGGCGGAGATGCGGCGTCTCAAGGCCATTTTTTTCTTAATTCTTGGTGCCGGCATATTTACGGCTTTGAGCATTGGTGGCGCAGTTATCCCACCTGTTCTGGAGAGTTATCCCGCTATCGTCAGAGCTGCTTTTTTTGGACTTATACTGGGGAGTGTTCACGTGCCGGCGAGAGCCATTCAGAGCCGTTCTTTTCGCCGGCTGATACCAGCGATTGTTTTTCTCATTGTGCTTTTTACAGTTGGCTGGCTTGTTACGGGACACGGGGCCAGTGGGTCCGCCGGCCCACGGATCTGGGTTGAAGTGGAATCCAGCGGTCAGCCCCTGGAGCAGCTATTATTTGAGCAGTATTCATCAGGGACTGTTTCGGAAGTTCTGGGACGGCAAGAAAACCAACATTTATTTTCTGACGATGAAAAAACCTCTGCTGAGACTTATGTTTCGGCGGGAGACAATGTTTTAATTCCCCGTTCTCCTCACTGGTTTGTCTTTGTTTCCGGCGCCCTGGCCATATCAGCGATGATTTTGCCGGGCATCAGCGGTGCCTATATTCTTTTGATTTTGAGTAGTTACACCTTTGTCCTGAACCTCCTCCATCTTTTCAACAGCCGGCTGGCTGCCGGTCGGCAGCCCGGCGGTGAAATCCTCTATCTGATTATTTTTGTCTCTGGGATGTTAATCGGTATCGTAACAATTTCACGTCTCTTAAAGTATTTACTGACCAATTACAACGACTACACAATGGCCGGGCTGATTGGGTTTATGCTCGGTTGTTTGCGCGGTATATGGCCCTGGCGGTGGCTGCCGGAGGAAGCCACCACTCTTGCCAGTATTCGTCTGTTAGCGATTATGGTGCTGGCGGTAATTTTTGTCTGGGGACTTGATTATCTTACAGATGGCGAGACAGCGCCGGTTCAAGCGGGCCGTTGAGTGGCTCCGATAAAGCAACTAATTGGGGTCGTTATCTGGACCTTTTTCGCCAGCAGTTGCTGGTTTCAGAGGGGCTCGCAGAGAATACAGTTAATTCCTACTGTAGCGACCTGTCCCATTTTTTAGATTTTGTCCGGACAAAATCAATAGCGCCGTCCGAGGTGGACGTATACGTTTTAACTGATTATCTTGAGCTCTGTCGGAGTGGCGAATACGCCGGGCGTACTATCAGTCGGCGGCTTGCCACGCTGAATCGTTTTTTTAGCTTTCTTAAGGAAAAAGAGGTTGTCGATTCTAATCCGCTTGAAAAACTGGATCGACCGCGTCAGCAGGACCAGTTTCCAGACTATCTGGATGAAAAAGAGGTTGAGCAGTTACTGGATGCACCGGAAGTAGAAGAACCCGGCCCTGAAGTCAGGGACCGGGCCCTGCTGGAGTCGCTTTACGGGGCCGGTCTGCGGGTTTCGGAAGCGGCCGGGTTGAAAAGTGAAAACATTGACTGGGAGCGTGGTGAACTGCGGGTGACCGGTAAGGGGGACAAGCAGCGACTGGTTCCCCTGGGACGTCAGGCTTTAAAATGGCTGCGCAAATATTTTCGTGAGGTGAGAAAAGACTGGGACCCCCGTGGGACGGTTAATGAAGTATTTATTAATGCGGACGGGGATCCAGTAAGCCGTCAGCAAATCTGGCAAATAGTCAAAAAATATGCAGCCCGTGCTGGTTTGAATGATGTCAGCCCACATACGTTGCGGCACTCTTTTGCAACTCACATGCTCGCCCGTGGTGCAGATTTGCGCAGTCTACAAAAGATGCTTGGCCACAGTGATTTACGGACAACGGCCGATATATATGTTCATCTCAGGGATGAAGTCCGGGAGGCGCATGAGGTTTTTCATCCGCGAGGCCGGGAGAAAACTTGAATAATTTCAATTTATTGCGGACAATAATTTAAAACAGCTAAGCTGGCCCTAACCTGATTAATTCATCAGCTGATGAATTAATCACCCGTAGGGCCGCCCATTCGTAGGAATGGGCGGGGTTAGCCCAGCTGTTTACAGGAAAACTGGAAAATTACATTATGTAGAAATAGCCAGACTGGAATATAATTGCTTAATCCTTTTTTGGAGACGATAAACGGCTGTCCTGTGGATGAACTAT
>Ga0207421_10002078_pt1 | contig 25208 bp, 17 predicted proteins | sample SodLakKL_010_SED_4_FD_187542 | JGI IMG/M metagenome (GOLD analysis project Ga0207421, IMG submission 187542) | Alkaline sediment microbial communities from Lake Tanatar, Kulunda Steppe, Russia - 8KL_010_SED (SPAdes) (version 2) | ecosystem: Environmental > Aquatic > Non-marine Saline and... | reverse complement strand
AGTCTGCGAGCGACACGAAAATGCTACTCCGCACCGTTTCCCACGGGTTCACCAGCTCGCGCTGCGAGAGGTACACGTAGGTGGCCAGCACCACGCCCAGAGCGATCAGTCCGAAGGTGGCACTGATGACAAAAATGGCGACGAGGCAGCCGACCGCGCCCACTGCAGGTACCCAGAGCGATATCCGAAAGCGAGGACGAAACGACGGCATATCAAGCGCCTGCTCAATCAGCACCACAAGGTTGATGGAGAGGTACGTGAGGAGGAAGAACATCGTGATGAGCATGGCCACCCGGTTCAGGCTGCCCAGCAGGAGGGCTGCGGCCACGAGGCCACCATTGATGAGCGTTGCATTGCGCGGCATGTCATCGGCGGTGGTTTTGCCGATAAACTCGCAGCCCGGTAGCACGCCTCGCTGCCCAAGGGCTTGCAACGTGTACGGGGCCGCGACCAGCGTGCTCAGCGTAGCCGTAAAGGTAGAGGCCAGGATGCCAGCCATCACAATCTCGGGGACCGCCGCGCGCTCAATCACGATGTAGACATTATCCACCAGTTCCTGGGGGGTCGCGACGAGGCTGTACCAGACGGCCAGCACGAGGTACACGGCGAGCGCCGTGCCCACCGCCGCCAGCGTCCCGCGGGGAATGCTGCGGCGCGGGTTTTCGAGCGCGCCCGACATGCTCGCCCCCACCATGATGCCCGTGCCGGCGGGAAAAAACACCGCAAACAGCGTCCAGAAGCCCCCTGCCTCAAAAGAGCCCCAGAGCGTAGGCTGCTGCAGTTCGGTGGCGCCCCCCAGCGTGGTGAGGCCCAGCAAAATAGAGCCCAGCGACGCCAGAATGACCAGCATCACGATACCCTGCAGCCGGAACGCCAGGCGCGTGGAGATAAAGGCCGTTCCAAAGCCAATGGCGAAGATCCCGTAGACGACCAGGAGCTGCGGGTGCGAGGGGAAGAGGTAGAGCCACATCTCGCTGAACCCGTAGATATACAGCGCCGCTGAGAGTGCCTGCCCCACGTAAAGCGGAAGTCCAATGCTGCCGCCCGTTTCCAGCCCCATGGAGCGGCTGATGATGGAAAACACGCCACCGGGGCCCACGCGCGTGTTGGTCGCAATTGAGGAGAGGGCCAGCGCCGTCGTGCCCGTAATCAGGAAGATCAGACAGATGATGAGCACACCGCCGAAGAGTCCCGCGTGCCCTACAAGCCAGCCTTCCCGGAGGTACATCATCACCCCGAGGATGGTCAGTACCGTGGGCCGATACACACCAGAAAAAGTCCCGAGCAGTCGAGAGGTGGGTGCTGCTTCGGTCTCGGGGACGTGGGTACGATCTGTGGCAGGAGCAGCGTCAGTAACCGATTCGGCCATGGAGGAGCGGGTGGGTCAACGGATCAGAAAAGAAGTGGCCCGTACGTAGCAGCCGCAAAGTAGACGTTGCGCAAAGGACACCGCTAACGTGCATCCAGCGCGGAACCCTAAGCGTCCATCGCTACCAACCGCTCAAGTGCCGGTTTCCACCCTATGCTTCCTGCACGGCCAGTTGTCCACAGGCGGCGTCGATATCATCGCCGCGGCTCTGGCGGACGGTGACGGTGACCCCGCGCTCTAACAGTGCCTCAATAAATCGGTGGAGCCGGTCGTCTGGCGTACGGGCAAAATCCAGCCCCTTGACGGGGTTGTACATGATAATGTTGACCTTGCTCGGCGCCCACCGTACCACGTCGGCCAGCTTGTGGGCATCCGTCACGCTGTCGTTTACGCCATCGAACAGGCAGTACTCGTACGTCACCCCACGCCCTGTTGCCTCGGTGTAGTAGGTGATGGCCTCGCGCAGTGCCGTCAGGTCGGTGCTGGTAGACTGGTTGACCGGCATGATGGCGCTCCGCTGCGCATCGGTGGGGGCGTGGAGCGACACGGCCAGGTTGATGCGGGGCTGCGTATCGGCGAGCTTCTTGATACGCCGGGCCAGGCCAACGGTAGACAGCGTAATGCGCCGAGGCGAGAGTCCAAACCCGCTCTCGTGCGTGAGGATGTCGATGCTCGTCATCACGTTGTCGAAGTTCAGCAGCGGCTCGCCCATCCCCATGTACACGATGTTGCTAATGGGCAGCCCGAAGCGCTCCAGCGCCAGCGTGTTCATCTCCCGCACCTGATCCGTAATTTCCCCGGGCGTCAGGTTTTGCTGAAAGCCCATCAGGCCGGTGGCGCAGAAGCCGCACCCCATGGCGCAGCCCACCTGGCTGGAGACGCAGACCGTCAGCCGCCGCGCTTCCCCCCGCGGGTCGATGTCTGGAATCAGCACCGTCTCGATGCGCCGCCCGGAGGACAGCGGGAAAAGTGCCTTCACCGTCTGATCCGCGGCAGTGTCGATCCGCTCTGGCTCAATGCGCTCAATCCGGGCCTTGGTGCTAAGCTCTTCCCGAAAGGCTTTGGGTAGGACGGTCATCTCCTCAAATGTGCGTGCATCTTTCTCGTACAGCCATTTGAAGAGCTGCCGTCCGCGGTAGGCCGGTTGACCCAGGGATTGCACGAAGGCCTCCAGTTCGTCCTCGCCCAGCGCCTTCACGTTGGTGCGAGTATCAGAGGCTGTTGCGATGGGGAGGGGTTCCATGAACCGGTGCAGCGAAAAATACAAGAGTGAGGCTTAGACTGCGGTAGGGGAGGCGGCTTTGCCCGAGCCTCCATACGTTGCGCGCCCTACCCGTTCGTGGCAACGGTCCCCGGTAGGGTAGAACGACCTAAAAGCCGTCAACGCACAAGCCTGTTGTACGAGCGCTCAGGGAGTGGCGTTTCGCAAGCCATTTGGATCGGACCAGCGCGCTTGGTTAGCCCTCACCATACAGGGGCTGCCGCACCGTGTACACGGCCCAGGCGAGGAGGACTACCGCAAGCCCTGCCGTGATGGCCAGGCTAAGCCCGACGGATGCCAGAGCGATGGGTGCCTCGGCTGGCCAGTAGAGGCCCTGCCGGATGAGGTCGACGCCGTAGGAGACGGGGTTCAGGTAGATGAGCCAGGCCAGCACCGGGGAGGCGCCCTCGGCGGGAAAGAGCGCGCCCGACAAGAACCAGAGCGGCAGCAAAAACAGGTTCATTACCGCATGGAAGCCGCGGGTGGTCTTCATGCGCCAGGCAATGCCAAACCCGAGCGCGGTAAATGCGAGCCCGAGGAAAATGCTGGAGATAACCACCAGCGCCAATCCGGGCAGGCCTACCGAGAAGCCGATGAGCGGCAAGAGCACGAAAAAGAGAGCAGCTTGAAAGACGGCCAGCGTGGTGCCGCCCAAGGCATTGCCAAAGACCAGCACCGTGCGCGAGAGGGGCGCCGCCACGGCTACCTGAAGGAAGCCCGACGTGCGCTCTTCCACCACCGAAATCGTGGAAAAGATGGCCGTAAAAAGAATCATGAGCGCAATGATTCCCGGAAACAGAAACTCCAGGTAGTTCATGCCGGAAGCGCCGGCACCCGGGATTTGGAATGTCTGCTGAAAGCCGAGCCCGAGCAGCAACCAGAGGCCAAGGGGCTGGATGAGGGCACCCAACAGCCGGCTGCGGTCGCGAACAAACTTAATGACTTCGCGGCGCCAGAGCGCAGCGACAGAAGCAACAGCGTGCATGTTAGGAGCGGGCGTTGGCAGGGGGGGCGATGGGGGTGTCGGTCGGCCGGCGGTTCAGGTGGTAACCAGCGTAGGCCATAAACACATCTTCGAGGGTCGGCTTTCGGATCGTGGCGCTGGTAATCTGATCGGCGAAGGCGTCGTACAGTGACGTTAGCAGTTCTTGCTTCGCACCCTCGGTGATTTGGACCATCGCGCCCACCTGTTGCGTCGCCACGCCAAACTGCGCTTCAATGCGGTCTTGCAGCGCGGAGGGCTCGGGGGTTTCCAGAAGCAGCACCTCCGTGCCCAGGTCGCTCGTCAACTGGGCGGGCGGCCCTTGCACGACGAGCCGCCCGCGGTCCAGAATGCCGACATCTGTGCAGCGCTCAGCCTCGCCCATGAGGTGGGTAGCCAGTATGATGGTCATCTGCTCCTGTTGCTGTACGGTGCGGAGGGTTTGCCAGAAGGCATGCCGCGCGGCGGGGTCGAGCCCTGTGGTGGGCTCGTCCAGCAGCAGAATCTTTGGGCGGTGCAGCAGCCCACGGCAGAGGTCGGCGCGGCGCTGCAGCCCGCCCGAGAGCGTCTTCACATAGGCACTACGTCGATCGGTTAGCCCAAAGCGATCCAGCAGGGTGCCGATGCGCTCGCTAAGCACCGCGGAAGGAACGCCGTAAAGGGCGCCGTGGAAGCGCAGGTTTTCCTCTACGGTCAGCTCATCATCCAGCGCCGTATCCTGAAATACGACACCGAGCTGTTGCCGCACCGCGTGCGGAGCCGCGTTGGGATCGAGGCCCATCACCCGTACCGTGCCGCTGCTGGGCTGGAGCAGCGTCGTGAGAATCCGAAAAAAGGTGGTTTTGCCGCTCCCGTTAGGGCCCAGCAGCCCCATCATCGAGCCGCCGGCGATGGTCAACGACACCTCGCGCAGCGCCTGCTGTATGCCATAGGCGTGGGAGAGGTTCTTCGTCTCAATAGCCGGGCCGGCCGTAGTATGTGATCCGTTAGCGTGTGACACCAGAAAGGCGGCTAAATAAGCCAGTCAACGAAGATGAGCGCAACGAGCGCGGGGATGTAAACAATGGAAGCCATCAGCACCTGCCGGGCCGTGCGCGGGGTCAGGTCGAGGTAAAAAGCGTACGCCTTACGGCAGAACCAGAGGCCTAACAGCAGGGCACCTGCGGTGTAGATCCAGCCGGCAACCCCGAGCGGTAAGAGCGTAAGACTCACGGCCAGCAGCATGATGGTAAAGAACAGCGCCTGGCCAGCGGTAGAGGCCCCATCGGGCTCCACCACGGGAAGCATGGCATACCCCGCGCGGGCGTAGTCCTTGCGGTACATCCAGGCCAGCGATAGAAAGTGGGGCATCTGCCAGCAGAGTAGCACCCCAAAGAGCGCCCATCCGCCCCATCCGAGCGCGCCCGTCGCGGCCGTCCAGCCGCCCAGCGCGGGGAGCGCGCCGGGAATCGTGCCGACGAGGGTGTTGAGCTTGGAGCGCTGCTTGAGCGGTGTGTAGAGCAAGACGTAAAGGCCCGCCGTGAGCGCTGCCAGGCCCGCCGTGAGCGTGTTGACCAGCAGGTACAGGGTCGCGAGCCCCGTCACCAGCAGCGTTCCGCCAAAGAGCACGGCTCCGCTAAGCGATACACGGTTCGCCGGCAGGGGGCGTTGCATCGTGCGCTTCATACGGGCATCCAGGTGCCGCTCCGCTACGTGGTTGAAGACTCCGGAGCCCCCTGCAGCGGCAAATACGCCCAGCAGTGTGGCAATGAGGGTCCCCGGGTCGATCACGTCTGGCGAGCCAAGCAGAAAACCAGCCAGGGCCGACACGGTCACCAGAAATGAAATCTCTGGCTTCACCAGTTCCCATAGGTCGCGTACCTTGCGCACGACGGGCGCCTGCGATTCGTCAGCCACAGCAGTGGCCGAGGACGTCTCGGCAGGAGAGGATGGGCGATCAGTGCTCATGCGATGGGAGGGGCGAAGAAAGAAGCCAGGTGGCCTGCGGCGTTTTAAAGATGCAGCGCGAACCCGTTAGTCGGCCAGCATCGGCTCGCGCGTGGCAGGTTCGGCATGGCGGACCGATGCGGCGGGCGGGGAGCCCTCCGCCATTACCGGGCGGCGTAGGCTGTAGAGGACAACGGCGACGGTTGCTCCCACCAGCAGTGAGCCTACGGTAACGTGCCCGCTGGCGAGTACGACTTGGACGACGCTGCGTATGGCGGCTGGCGCTTCATAGAGAATCACGGTGAAGGCGCCGAGTCCCATGGCGAACTGCCATACGACGATGCCCAGCATCCACCAGGCGGCCGTGCGCAGGTAGGGAGCCCCTTCCACGTACCGCCAGATGTGGCCAAACGTGGCAAACATCAGCCCCGTGACGATGAATGCCCCGACGATATGCACACCGGCAAACAGGGGGTCCACGCTCAGGCCCGGATGTCGGAGCAGCGCCCCGAAGATGATCTGTAGGTACAGGGCACCGAGCGCACCCACCGCCAGCAGACGCGTCGTCCGGACGGCTCCTGCAGGTGCCCGACGGCCAACGGTGAACGCGCGCTCCATCCACGACCGTGACGTAAACAGGGTCATGGCTACCAGCAGGCTAAAGAAAATCTGGGCCGTAAAGGCATGAACGACGGCAAGGTCAAGCGAGAGCCAGATGACGCGCAGCCCGCCCAGGATGCCCTGAAGGGTAACGAGCACGAGCGCGACACCGCCGAGCACCCGCATCCAGCGCCGGTGGTCGGCCCGCCACGTCCAGAAGGCAAGGGCTAACACCATAAGCCCGACGAGCGCGCCGAGGAGCCGGTGGCCATGCTCTGCCAGTACAGGTGTATTGTGCCACCACCGTGCCGTGGGGTCATCGGGGTCCACGTAACCCGTCCCAAAGGGATCGAGCGATCCGAACGTTGCCGGCCAGTCAGGCACCGCCAACCCGGCGTCGATACTGGTTACGAAGCCGCCCCACGAGATCAGGATGAGGGTCACAAATACCGTGGCCGACGAGAACCAAAAGCGCCAGCGCATCTCCGGCGGCTGTGGCCGATGGGTGGCAGAAAACTCGAAGCGCGATAGCATAGCGTACAAGAGCAGTGAAGTGGGTACACCCGGCCGTTTACAGGTGCTCAAGAGCAACGGCAGGGGTAGGGGGCAGTTCCATTAAGAGGTGTTGAACGGGCAAGCAAATAAAACGGGTAAGTACTGAAAAAACAAATAGCAGTCGAGGAGCCTTTGGCAGCCCTTCAACGGGCGTTTGGCAGCGAAGGCACTGTCGCTTTGTCGGTGCGTAAAGGAAAGCCACGTTCAACCTCCTGCTCTTTACATCTCGCAGATCACATGGCTTCCTCCGGCACCCTCATTACCTCCATCTCCGGCATCCGTGGCATCTTTGGCGACGGGCTGGACCCGCAGGCCCTCGTGCGCTATGGCTCTGCCTTTGGCACATGGATACGGACGCGGGCTGCCACCGGGGGGCGCCCGCCAACGGTCGTGGTGGGCCGCGACGGCCGCGTGACGGGTCCGCTCTGTAGCCGTCTCGTCATCGGGGCGCTGCAGGCCAGCGGGTGCGATGTGGTAGACATCGGACTGGCAGCCACGCCCACCGTCGAGATCGCCGTGCTGGCCGAAGAGGCGATGGGGGGCATCGTGCTGTCGGCTTCCCACAACCCCGCCGAATGGAACGCCCTTAAGCTATTGAATGAGAAAGGGCAGTTTCTTGATGCAGGTCAAGGGCAAGCCGTACTGGATCTTGCGGCGGAGGGCACACCGCCGCCGGTGGCGTTCGACGCGGTCGGGAGCGTGCGGAGCGCCCATTACCTGCCATATCATGTGGAGCAAGTGGTGGGGCTTGATTTCATCCAGCCTGAGGCCATCGCGGCGCAGGCGTTTACCGTGCTGGTGGATGGCATCAACTCCGTTGGCGCCCTGGCGATGCCGGCCCTGCTCCGGGCGCTGGGGATCGACGATGACCACATCCACCTCGTCAATGGCACCATTCACGGGCGTTTTTCCCATCCCGCAGAGCCGCTGCCGGCCCACCTTACCGAGACTATGGCACAGGTGAAAGCAGTCGGCGCCGACCTCGGGCTTGTGGTGGACCCCGACGCGGACCGCCTGGCGCTCATCGACGAAACGGGCACCTACGTGAGCGAGGAGCTGACGCAGGTGCTGGCGGCTGACTTCCTGTGGCGCCGGCGCAGCGGATCGTTCGTGACGAACCTCTCTTCTTCACGCGCGATCGAAGATGTGGCCGCCCGGTACAATGAGTCCGTGTTTCGCTCAGCCGTCGGCGAGATTAACGTCGTGAAGAAAATGGAGGCTGTCAGCGCCATGCTGGGCGGAGAGGGCAACGGGGGCGTCATTCTGCCGGATCTGCACCTCGGGCGGGATGCCCTCATCGGGGCCGCCATGATCCTGCAGCACCTGGCAGAGCAACAGCAGCCGCTTTCCGCCGTCGTGGCCGCCTTGCCGCAATTCTCCATCTCCAAGAACAAGATCCCGCTGGGCGAGCAGGCACCGACCCCGGTGCTTGAGGCTCTGGCCACACGCTATGCGGACGAGCGGGTCTCCACCATGGATGGCGTTAAGATCGACTTTGCCGAGGGCTGGGTCCATGTGCGGCCGTCCAATACTGAGCCTGTGCTGCGCATTTACGCGGAGGCGCCAACGGCTGACGCGGCTACTGCGCTGGCCGAGCGGTTCGTCGATGAGCTAACCACGCTGCGCGCTGGGAATGCCTGATCGCCGAGCCCGCTGGCCTCCCGTATTTCAGGCGCCTTCTCAAGGCGAAGGTGTGGAGGGCTTGTTACGTATCAGGATGCTTTCATTATTTTTTGAAAGCTGAGAAACAGAGCCATAGAAGGTGATTTGAACGGGGTGCTTGATGGCGACATCAGGCTACCGAGGATTTACCTGCTGGCCTACTGGGCTGCAGTTCCTCCGGGAAAAGCGGAGTCTCCATGAGGGGGAGAGACTCCGCTTTTTTTATGTCTATACGGTTCGGTGGGTGACGGGACTTTCGGTGGGTGCCGGGACGGCCGGCCGCCCCGGCGCGCACCGCCAAGTAGCCCTACGGCTATCGCAACCCTTCGGCGCGCACCCCCATGACGAGCCCATAAAAGAAATCTGCCCCCACGCCGATCGTAAAACAAAGTGGCGTTGGATGCAGTATTAATTGGTCTTCCAAGAAAGCGCTTCCGCGCAGGTTACCTCTACCACATAGATCAGCTCCATGGACACGTCCCCCTACGATGCCCAGCACCCGATTCGCTTTGTCACCGCTGCCAGCCTGTTCGATGGCCATGACGCCGCTATCAACATCATGCGGCGGGTGTTGCAGAGCAGCGGCGCGGAGGTCATTCACCTGGGCCATAACCGCTCGGTAAAAGAGGTGGTCGACACCGCGATTCAAGAAGATGCGCAGGGCATTGCGGTGTCGTCCTATCAGGGGGGGCACGTGGAGTATTTCAAGTATATGGTCGACCTGCTGCGCGAGGCGGGCGCGGACCACATCAGGGTGTTTGGCGGCGGCGGCGGTGTCATTGTGCCGGAAGAGATTGAAGAGCTCGAAGCCTACGGCGTTACCAAGATCTTCTCCCCAGACGACGGGATGCGCCTTGGGCTGCAGGGCATGATTAACCACATGCTCAAGGCCTGTGACTTTCCAATTGTGGAGCAAGAGCTGGAGGTAGCGCCGGAGGTCTCCAAGCGGGATTCCCGGGTGATGGCCCGCACGCTCTCGGCCGCTGAAGTGGGCGAGCGTGCGAAGGCTCCCGTGCCCGCTCTGGCCGGCGGCGGCACCGAGGCGCCCGATGCCGTCGGGGGCGACGGGGAGGCTACCGCAGCGCCAACCGTAGCGGCTGCTGAAGCGTCAGCTTCTGGGCTGCCCCCCACGCTGGGCATCACGGGCACTGGCGGCGCGGGCAAGTCTACCCTCACGGATGAGCTGGTGCGGCGCTTCTTGAACGAGTTCGACGATATCCACCTGGCGGTGCTGTCGGTCGACCCCACCCGGCGGCGCACCGGGGGCGCGCTCCTGGGCGACCGCATCCGGATGAACGCCATCTATGGCGATCTCGCCACCACGGAAGACGGGGACCCCCGCGTCTACATGCGCTCGTTTGCCACCCGGCAGGCCCACCGGTCAACGTCCGAGGCTCTAAAAGAAGCCATGGACGTGTGCCGCGTCGCGGGCTTCGATTTTATCATTCTGGAGACGGCCGGTATCGGGCAGAGCGACACGGAAATTGTGGACCTAACCGACATCGCGCTGTATGTGATGACCCACGACTTTGGTGCGCCCACGCAGCTCGAAAAAATCGGCATGCTGGACCTGGCCGACTTTGTCGTGCTCAACAAGTTCGAGAAGCGCGGCAGCCAGGACGCCCTCCGCGACATCCGCAAGCAGGTACAGCGCAACCGCATGCGCTTCGATGAGGCGCCCGAAGACATGCCAGTGTATCCGACGATGGCGTCGCAGTTTAACGATCCGGGCGTCACGAAGCTGTTCCTCGGTCTGCTGGACTATCTCAACGCTACCCACGACTTCAACCGGCAGTCTTCGGTCTATGCAAACGAGCCCCTGCCGGACATCAACCCGGAGGAGCTCGCCCTCATCAGTCCGAAGCGACAGCGCTACCTGGGCGAAATTGCGGAAACGTGCGAGGACTACCGTGCGTGGGCCGAGCAGCAGGTGCGCTTCGCCCGGAAGTGGGGCGAGGCGAAGGGCGCCCGCGCGCAGGTGGATGACTGGGCGCCGGAGGACCAGGAGCAGTTGGCCGAGCGCCTGGACGAGATGGCGACGCACTGGTGGGACAAGCTGGATCCTCGCTGCAAAGATATTTTGGAGAACTGGGACGCCCTTAAAGAAAAGTACACACAGGACGAGTTTACCTATACTGTGCGCGGCCGCGACTTTACCGTGCCGCTGTACCGCGAGAGCCTTTCGGGTACAAAGATTCCCCGTGTAGCACTGCCCAAGACGAAAGCGGCCGGCGAGCGTCTCAAGTTCGCGCTGCTGGAAAACCTCCCAGGCTACTTTCCCTTTACCGCCGGCGTGTTTCCATTCAAGCGTACGGGCGAAGACCCTACCCGCATGTTCGCCGGCGAAGGTAGCCCCGAGCGCACCAACCGGCGCTTTCATCTCGTGAGCGAGGGTGCGCCAGCGAACCGACTCTCCACCGCCTTCGATAGCGTCACCCTCTACGGTTTTGACCCGGATGAGCGGCCTGACATCTATGGAAAGGTGGGCAACGCGGGCGTGTCGATCTGCACGCTTGACGACATGAAGAAGCTCTACTCGGGCTTCGACCTCTGCGACCCCAAAACGAGCGTGTCGATGACGATTAACGGTCCCGCACCGATGATCCTGGCCATGTTCTTGAACACGGCAATCGACCAGCAGGTGGAGGCGCACCTGAAGGAAGAAGGCCGCTGGGAAGAAATCGACGCCGTTATCGAGGAGAAGCTTGGTGATGAGCGTCCGGAATATGTGCCGTACGGACCGCAGGGGCCCGAGGAGGGGCTCCCGGAGACGCACGATGGCAGTGGGCTCGGCCTGCTGGGCTGCACCGGACAGGACCTCGTGGACTGGGGCGTGATGGAACAGGACACCTACGACGACATCCGCGCGAAAGCGCTGCACGTGGTACGCGGCACCGTGCAGGCCGACATCCTGAAGGAAGACCAGGCGCAGAACACCTGCATCTTCTCCACGGAGTTCGCCCTTCGCATGATGGGCGACATCCAGCAGAACTTCATCGACGAGAAGGTCCGCAATTTCTACTCGGTCTCCATCTCCGGCTACCACATCGCCGAAGCGGGCGCCAACCCCATCACGCAGCTGGCCTTCACGCTGGCCAACGGGTTTACCTTCGTTGAGTATTACCTCAGCCGGGGGATGGACATCGACAAGTTCGCGCCGAATCTGTCGTTCTTTTTCTCGAATGGGATGGACCCCGAGTACAGCGTGATCGGGCGGGTGGCGCGGCGCATCTGGAGCGTGGCCATGCGGGAGAAGTACGGCGCCAACGAGCGCTCGCAGAAGCTGAAGTACCACATCCAGACCTCCGGCCGCAGCCTGCACGCCAAGGAGATCCAGTTCAACGACATCCGGACGACGCTGCAGGCCCTGATGGCCATCTACGACAACTGCAACTCGCTTCACACCAACGCCTACGACGAGGCCATCACCACGCCCACCGAGGAGTCGGTGCGGCGGGCCATCGCCATCCAGATGATCATCAACAAGGAGCTGGGGTTGGCCAAGAACGAGAATCCACTGCAGGGCGCCTACATCATCGACGAGCTGACGGATCTCGTGGAGGAAGCGGTGCTGCACGAGTTCAACCGCATCAATGAGCGTGGCGGGGTGCTCGGCGCAATGGAGTCGATGTACCAGCGCGGCAAGATCCAGCAGGAGTCGCACTACTACGAGGCCAAGAAGCACTCCGGCGAGTTGCCGGTCATCGGCGTGAACACGTTCCTGCCGAAGGATGAAGAGGACGAAGGCTTTGAAGAAGTGGAGCTCATGCGCTCCTCCGACGACGAGAAGCAGCACCAGCTACGCATGCTGCGGCAGTTCCAGGCGCGTAACCCCGATGAGCGGGAAGAGGCGCTCGACCGCCTGCAGGCGGTCGCACGTGAAGGCGGCAACGTCTTCGCCGAGCTGATGGACACCGTGACGGTCTGCTCCCTCGGCGAGATCACCCACGCGCTCTTCGACGTGGGCGGGCAGTACCGGCGGAATATGTAGAACATTGCATCATTCATGCCCCCGGGCGCGTGTATCCAAGCGATATGCAACCTCTACTCAAAAATCGCCAACCCGAACTCCGGGTTCTCTGTCGCAGATTTGGTGTGTCTCGTTTGGAGGTTTTCGGCTCGGCAGCCACCGAGTCGGTTGATCCTGATTCAAGTGATCTCGACTTTATTGTCGATTTTGCGGATCGGTCACCTGGATACGCCGATCGGTACCTTGCATTTGGCGAAGCCCTGAAAGAGCTGTTTGACTGTGAGGTCGACCTGGTAACAGAACGCTCACTGTCGAACCCTTATTTTCAGGAGAGCGTCGACGAAACTCGGAGGGTGCTCTATGACGAAGCCAGTGAAGAAGCGGCTGCATGAGGGCATGGGGACGCCCGTCGCAGTAAGCACCGCCGAATCAATATGACCACCGCATTACCACCTCGCGTCATTCTGAGCTTGCGAAGAATCTCTTCCCGTGGGGCACCACAGCCAGGAAGCAGTACGTCGCTCGCGTATAAGCGATGTTCATTTCAGGTTTGGACCGTCTCGTTCGGGGCCCAGCCTTTGAGCCGGACTGGGCGTTCACGCAGAGGGTTTTCTGGCGCCCCGGTTGTGGTGGTGCCTTGCCGTTCGCCAATGGAGTTGTATATTCTGGAAAAGTAGAGTCTATTTTTCGCCTTCGTGTTACCAAATATGACCCGTTATCCCGGTTGCGGCCCCATATGGAGGGCTGCGTATCTCCTTGCCTGTATCTTTATTCTAAATGGATGTGGTGCTGAGGAGAGGGTTTCTGACATTACGGAGCACGTGGTTGAGGCGCGTCCGTTTGCCGGTGACCCAGAGGTGCTCTTTAGCTCCGTCGGCACGCTCGCCATCAGTCCGGCGGGACAGCTCTTCGTACTGGACGGCCGAGAAGCTCGGATCTATGGGTTCAATTCTGATGGCAGCGATTACGTCGTCTTCGGAAGACAGGGCGAGGGACCGGGTGAATTACAATTTCCCGGCGCACTCGGCGTTTCGGATTCGGCGGTTCGTGTCACAGATCACGCCACTGGCCGCGAGACCCGGTTTAGCACAGGTGGCTCCTTTCTGGAAACGGCAGATCTCCCTGATCGGGCCACTACCGTAGTTTATGGTCCGGGCGGACATCTGGCGTTCCTTGGGTCAACCGAGGTGGATTCCATCGCAGCGGTCTATGACGCCGAGGGTGCGCTACTGTACGCGGCCGGGGCACCGGTTGGTGATCGTCGGGTTGTGCTCAATATGGCCGAGATTAAATCGGAAATCAATGCCGGTCGCATTCCGGACGTGCTCTATAATCTTTCGAATGATGGAGTGTTAGATGCTGAGGGTGGACTCTGGTTTATCCGCTCTGCATCTGCTGAAATTGCCCGGTACGATGCCAAGGGTACGCTGCAATGGGAGCGGTCGTACGCTGATCTTCCTGAGGCCGATCGAATACTGGAACGGTTTTTCGAGCGCAATGCAGAGATTGACGCCCCTAATAGTTTTGCACCCCTCTCTTATTTTCAGGGGGCCGCCCTGGCTGATGACAAGCTCTGGTTACTCGTTGCGTTGCCAGATGACGAGCCCGCGCTGATTCTTGTGCTCAATGAGGAAGGAGAGATCGAGCATCGCCTGCGTTTTCCAGATGCGGCAGGAGCTGTAAGCATCGCGGTGGGATCTAATGCCGACACGGTTTACCTTGGGATTGGCACCACAGCAACCATAATGACGGCCGAGGTGCCCCGGGACGTCCCGTGAGGTCGGTGCCGCTGTTCAGGTATCTTCGGACCCCACCCCATTGTGTTCTCGCCGTTAGAACAGCTGGAGGGTTTCGCAAATCATACGGTTGTACACCTTTGCTCGGCCATCTCCAACTCATCTCCGTCGGGCCCCCTTCAGGGCAGTCCCTGGCCCGACATACCCGTTGATTGATGACGAGTCCCGTGGCGGCTCCATTCAACGAAACGACTGTGTTTGCCCCATCTCCGGGTTGACATTCAGTAGGTCAGAGCGGGTGGCGAGCCGGTTATGTGCTCGTCAGCTTCGGGCAGGTTAATTCGATCATTCAGATTGCCGTGGGGTAGTACCTTGCAACCTTTGGCATCAGTTCTCGAATAGTTGTATCTACTGCGTTTCCGCTATAAACCAATCCTGTCCAGTGCCATGCCCGTTCTTCGATTATCAGCCGTCATACTGCTCGCTGTTCTCCTGACCGCATGCGGTTCCACCTCAGAGGTGCCGTACAAAGACGGGGACGCGTACCTGCTGCAGTTCCGTCCGTCCGTTGGGCAGGTCTTTGACGTGGAGGTATCAAACACGAATGACGTTCAGATTTCAGTGATGGGACAGCAGGTACCCCAGAAGCAGATGATGGGGCTCTCGTACGTATATGCTGTTGAAGAGGGGGCCGAAGAGGGGCAGTTTCGAATTACCTCTACCACGGAACGTGTGAAATCACAGACGGAGGCGATGGGGCAAAATTTTAGTTTTGACTCCGCTGAAGCCAGCGACCGTATACCCCCGGCCTTCCGCCCTTTCAATGCGCTTGTAGGTTCGTCTGTGACCATGACCGTTGGGTCCGATGGCACCATTCACACGATCGACGGCCTGTCGGATCTTACCCAGCGTGTGATGGACAGCATTGACATGCCCAATCCCGAAATGAACGAGCAAATGCGGTCCCAGATGGAGATGACGATGGGGGAGGACCCGATGCTGGAAAACTACCGGCAAGCCTTTCGGTGGTATCCTGAGGGGCCGGTAGCCGTTGGCGATAGCTGGGAGCAGTCGGCCACGACGCATGCTGGCTTCCCCATGGAAACGGCAAGGACGTTGACCCTTGACCGTGTGGAGGACAGTATCGCCTTTATCTCATTTACGGGAGATGTGGTAGCTGAAGAAAGCGAGATGGACATGGGTCCGGTATCGATGACCATGAACATCTCGGGGAGCGAGGAAGGTAGCCTTCAGATGGATTTGCGAACAGGCGCCATTCTAAAGATGATACAGGAGATCAGTATGTCGTCATCCGGAACGGTGAGCAACCCGGCAGACCCCACTCAAGAGATGGTCATGGATATGGAAGGTGTTTCGGAATCGACCCTGACGATGGCCCTGCGCGAGTAGCACCGCGGAAGGCTGCCGGGCGCAGGCAAACCGTGCAACGGAGGTGTTAAACCTGAGGGATCTGTTGTATGGTGGTGGTCGTGTACCGTATACTCTTTTATGTAACCGCTTACGCCATCCCACACCTCGCATCATGTTGCCGTCCGATGTCGCTCTCGTCGTGCTCCTGGTGGGACTCCTGATCCCCCTCATCGGCTTCGCCTTCTTCATGATGCGCCATGCGCGGAAGCCAGAGGAGCCCCGCGACTGGCTGCCCGCCACACTGGGAGATGCATCACGCTCCATCGTGTCCACCCGAGCGACACTGAAACGAAACGATTCGCTGGATGAAGTGCGTGCCTTAGCGGCCAAGAGCTACCTCCGGATTCAGCGGGACTCGCTGTTCGGGGAAGCGCCGGAGCCGGGCCGTGTGCTCATCGAACGAGTGCCCAAAGCGGTATGGCGGCATGTCAGTGCGCAGGAGGCGCGCACGGAACTGACGCTGTGCCTCCAAAATCAGGATGGCGAGCAATACGTAGTGGTCCACCGCATGTGGTTGAATTAGGTTGTAGCGACGTTGGAAGCGCTCCCGACGTGAGGTGGTCTCGGGGGTAGGTTTGGCGCACTGGGCATACTCTTTGCGCTACCGACGGGTCGTGTTGTTTGCCACCCTGCCCCGTCCTCTGCTGCTCATGTCTTTCTCTGCGCTCTTCATCGGTTTGCTCGTCGCGCTCTGGTTAAGCCCGGCCCTCTTGCTCCTGGCGCTCTACCTGTCGAATGTCCAAAAATGGCCGATTCCAGGCGCTGTGGACCGGCTGGCCCTCACCGTGCTCTCGTCCCTTTCCGCTTGGCTACGTCCCGGGCAGCCGCCCTCTCGCGGGCATCTGCGGCTGGAGGCAGAGCGCCGCGTGGCAGTGCGACGGAAGAAAGCGGAAGGTACATTCTACACGCAGCCGGTGCTTTCTTCCCTTGCGCCGGTGGTACGGACGCCGTCGGGCATGGTCGATGAGCGCCATCCGACCGCGCCTTCGTTCATGCATCTGGAGGCGGTACTCATCGCGCCCGACCGGCAGGACGTGCGCGGAGAGCACTGGCAGATTGGTGTCAACTGAAGGAGGGGTACCGAACGCGAGCAGATGGGGCCGTCGGCGTCAGGGGCGTCCGGTGGATCATCCAGAACAGGGTGCGGTAAGCTGAGCACCGCTTGTTCTGACGCTCGCCGCCCCACCCATGCCCCGTGCTAAGTCATCGTCCTCAGCAGCAACCCAGGTGGCCGGGGTGCTACGCACGCTCCCGCCGGGCACGCAGCTGCTCGATACCGCCCGTCCGGACGACGAAAATACCGACAGCCTGCTCTTCACGGACCCGGTACGTACGATCGAGGCCTGGTCGGCGGCGGAGGTGGGCCCTGCGCTCGCAGCCCTGGACGCTGCCGTGCAAGAGGGCTACTACGTAGCGGGTGCCCTGCAGTACGAAGCAGGCTACGGACTGGAGCCCGGCCTCTTTGACGCGCCCCCTGCAGGCCACCACCCCCTCCTATGGATGGGCGTATACGCGCAGCCCATGCGGCTGACGCCCTCCGCTGTGGCTGAAGCGCTACGGGCCCTCTACCAGGAGCAGGCGGAGGTAGGCCCGCCGGCCTTTGGGCTCACACGGGAAGCGTACCGCCGCCGCATTGCTGACGCCAAGCATAAGATCAAGGCGGGGGAGGTGTATCAGATTAACTTTACCGATGCGGTAACCGCCAATGTGCGAGGGGCGCCCGCCGCCCTCTACGCCCGGCTCCGCGCCGCACAGCCTGTGCCGTACGGTGCGCTCATCAACACGGGGTACGAGCATCTGCTGAGCCTTTCCCCAGAGCTGTTTTTTCGACGGGAAGGCGAACGGCTCTGGACGCGCCCCATGAAGGGCACCGTCCGGCGCGGGCGCACGGCGGCGGAGGATGCAGCGCATCATGCCTGGCTCGCCGACGATGCCAAAAGCCGCGCTGAAAACCTGATGATTGTAGACCTTCTCCGCAACGACCTGTCCATGTGCTGCACACCCGGCTCGGTGCGGGTGCCCGCGTTGTTCACCACCGAGCAGCATCCCTCGGTGATACAGATGACCTCCACAGTGGAAGGGCATCTGCGGCCTGAAATCTCTTACGAGGAGCTCTTCCGCGCGCTCTTTCCCTGCGGCTCCATTACCGGAGCGCCTAAGCTGCGCGCCATGCAACACATCCGGCGGTTGGAACGCGGGCCCCGAGGGGCGTATTGCGGGGCGATCGGCTATGTGGCACCCGGTGACCGTGCCGTGTTCAGCGTAGCGATCCGCACGCTATCCGTCCATGAAGGGGAGGCCCGCATGGGCACCGGCAGTGGGATCGTGTGGGATTCCGATGCCGATGCCGAGTTCGACGAGTGCCTGCTCAAAGCCCGCTTCCTGGAAGATGCAGTAGACAGCGAACAAGAGCCCCCGTTGACCCTGATTGAAACCATGCGCTGGGCTGATGGCGAGGTGGCCTTGCTGGAGCGTCACCTGCAGCGGATGGCCAATAGCGCGGCCTATTGGGGACTGCCCTTTACCCCGGACGCTTTCCGGGCCGCCGTGGCGGAAGCCGCGCCGCCCGCAGGTAGCCCGCCGCACCGGTTGCGCGTCGTCTGCGAGGCCAGGCCGGGGGCGACCCGCACACACCTTGCGGCCACGGCAACGCCGCATACGGCACCGCCGCTGCGCACCGTCGGGATCGCCTCCACCCGCATTGACCCGGAGAACCCCTATCGGTACCACAAGACCAATCGCCGCGCCGTTTACGACCGCGCCCTCGCCGAAGCACAGGCGGCGGGGTGGGACGAGCCCCTGCTCCTGAATACGCGCGGGCAGGTCTGTGAGGGTGCACGTACCAACGTGTTTATCCGGCAGGGCGAAGTTCTGTTGACCCCTCCGGACCACTGCGGTCTGCTGCCGGGCGTGTACCGCGCCCACGTGCTGGCTACCCACCCCATGGCTCGTGAAGACGTCCTCTACCCCGCCGATATTGCCGCAGCCGACGCCATTTACGTGTGCAATGCCGTGCGCGGCTGGCAAGCCGTCACGCTGCAGAGCGAGCCCGTGCCCTCCTGACTGTACCTCGCCTACCGATGCCCTCAACCGATAACATTGCCGACCGGCTGGTGTACCTGCTGAAGCACACGGCGCCGTTCGATGCGCTGCCCTCAGACGCGCGTGCGACGTTGCTCCAGGAGGCCCTTGTCGAGTTCTTCCCGGCAAGCACCATCATCATGGCGCACGGAGCCGAAGACCAGCGCTACCTGTATGTGGTAGAGTCGGGATCGGTGCGCCTGGAGCATGCGACGACCGGGCGGTTGGTGGACATGTGCGCAACAGGAGATGTCTTCGGCCACTGGGGGCTGGTCCGCAGTGACGCGGTGCCCTACGAGGCGCGCGCTGTGGAGGCGACTACCTGTGCACTGATTTCGGGCGAGGCATTCCGGGAGGTGTACGATACCCATCCGGCATTTGCGGCGTTTTTCAAGGACAGCCTGCAGCAACAAGACGACGTCGTCCGCCCACCGCTGGATACAGGCACGTCCCAGCTTCTGCTGGGCACCACGGTGGGCGACTTAGTGCACCGTTCCCTCATCCGCTGTGCGCCTGATGCTACGCTTCGGGCTGCTGCTCAACAGATGCGTAAGGAGCGCGTCGGGTCGCTGGTCGTTACCGACAACGGTAACGCCCTTGGCATCCTTACCAACAGCGACTTGCGCGACGAAGTCGTAGCCGGGGAGACGCCCGTTGACGCCCCGGCGCGCGACGTGATGAGTAGCCCGGTGATTGCTCTGCCCGGATCTGCGCCCTTGTTCGAAGCCCTGCTGACCATGGCGCGGCACCGGTTGCACCACCTTGCCGTGTCTGGTGAGGATGGTGAGGTCATCGCGATTATTTCGGCGAGCGACATTGCACAGGCCCGCGGGCAGGATCCGACGGCCACCTTGAAGCGCATCGAGCGGGCCCCATCCGTGGACGAACTGGCAGACATCCGGTCAGGAGTGGATACGCAGCTGATCCATCTGCATCGCCAGGGGGTACAGGCGCGCGATGTCGTCCGGATCAATACGGAGATCAACGACCAAATTACGGTCCGTGTGCTCAAGCTCGTGGAGCGACAACTCCGCACCGATCATCCGGAGCGCTACATCGACTGGCCCTGGGTGTGGATGTCGCTGGGCAGCGAAGGCCGCAAAGAAATGAGCCTGCGAACGGATCAGGACAACGCCATCATTTACGCTGATCCGCCTGACGAGGAGACCGCCAAGCGCGTCGAAGCCTGGCTGCGGCCCCTCGCCGAGCGCGCCAACGAGGCCCTGGCCACGGTGGGCTACACGCTCTGCGACGGCGATGTGATGGCGCGGAATCCCGAGTGGCGCCTGCCGCTGCGCCGGTGGAAGCGCGTCTTTCGCGAGTGGATGTTCGACCCCAGTCCAAAGGCGCTGATGAACGCCACGATCTTCTTTGATCTCCGCGCCCTGTACGGCGAGGAAAGGCTGGTAGATCAGCTCAAGCGCGACCTCCGGCAAGCGCTGGATGACGAGCGTGGGTTTCTCACGTTTCTCGTCAGCATCGCCCTGCAAAACACCCCACCGCTGACCTTTTTCCGGCGCTTCGTGCTGGATGAGGACGGGGAGGAGCAGCCGTACTTTGACATCAAGCTGCGCGGGCTCATGCCGGTGACGGACCTTGGGCGCGTGCTCGCCCTGGACGCTCGGTTCCTGGAGTCAACCAACACGCTGGATCGCCTGGAGGCGGCAGGCAAAGCCGAGCAGCGGGTACGGCAGACGGCCGAAAACCTGAGCGATGCGTACCGCCACCTGGAGGCACTGCGGTTGCAACACCAGATCCGCTGCATCGAAGACGGACGTCAGCCCGACAACCACGTCAACCCCACCGCCCTCACCAAAACGCAGCAACAAATGCTGAAGGTGGTGTTCTCCACCATGAAAGACGCGCAAAAAGCATTAGAGCTACGCTACGGCGCGCAGTCGGTACGCACGTGACCTGGGCATGAGGAGGAAGGCGCATCTGGCCAAGCCATTGCGTGCGCCGGCGCCTGTGCGGCTAACGATTCCCTACGGTGATGCAGGACGCAGGGGTCAGTAGGTCAAGTCCGCAAACCTGGAATCCCGTGAGGCTTCAAGGGCTTGGCCCATGGTGTGGATCTCACGCTGTTTGAGCAGGGGGATGAGCTTCACCAGGAGCTCGGCCGTAATGAGCGCGTCGCCGAGGGCGGTGTGGCGCCCGGTCACGGTAATGCCCAGCGCCTCTGCCAGGGCATCCAGGCTGTAGTTGTCGCGGTCGGGGTTGACGAGCGCCGCCAGCAGCAGGGTATCCAGCACGGGCTGGTCGAATCGGCAGTCCAGCGCCTCTTCCTCCTGGCGGATGAAGCTGAGGTCGAACGCTACGTTGTGGCCGACGAGCACCGTGTCGCCCGCGAACTGATGAAAGCGGGGCAGGACGCGTTCGATGGTCGGTTTGCCGCGGAGGGTGGCGGGTTGAATGCCGTGGATGCGCACGGAGTCGAGGGAGAGCGGGCGCTGCGGATCGATGAGCTGGTCGAACGTTTCGCCCTGCAAGACGCGCTGGTTGAGCACACGCACGGCCCCCAATGAGATAATCTTGTCGCCCTCTTTGGGGCGGAGGCCCGTGGTTTCGGTGTCGAAGACCGTGTACGTGAGGTTGCGCAGGGATTCCGCCGCCCGGGGCCCGGCCTGCGCGTGCGCGTCCAGCAGGTCGAAGTCGTAGTAGATGGGCCGCCCATCCACCGCGGGCCGCCGCCGGGGCTCGCTACCCTGGAGGGCTGCCGCCGGGAGGTAGAGCGCCAGGCCCGCGCCGTCCTCAGCATCGGGGGTGGGCTCGAGGCGGGCGCGATGGCGCTCCAGCACGGCTGCCAGCGTCGACGGCCGATCGGCCGAGCCCGGAACCACCGAGACGCGCCGCCACGTGTCGAGGAGGGGATCCGATACGGGAGGGCCATCCCACCGCACGTGGAGCGCCACCTCGTCTTCTTGCTGTTCAATGGCACAGCGAAGGATGTCCTCGGTGGCTCGCTTCTTCAGGTGCTCCATCAGAAAAATCATCGCATGGACCGCCAGGTAGCTGTCCACGTGCACCCAGAGCTCGCCCGTGACGCCCGTCACCTCTACCGTGATGCCGAGGCGGTCCTGCGCGCGCCGCACAATCGCGTCCAGGAGGTCAGCGCCCAGCATGGCATCGAGCGGCCACGAAGCGGCGGAAGGAGAGGCGTCCTCCGAACCCTCATCGCCGGCCCCAGCGGGGGGCGTGGCTGAGGGATCGCCCCACTGTTCCAGTAGCCGCCCAAGCCGGTCTCGAAAAAACCCGGTCTCGTCGGTGCCACCGTCGGCTACGGTCTCGCCCGATGCCAGCAGCGTGCGAAGGCGCTCTTGGGCGGTATTCGACCGGACCTCCGGGGTAACGTCATCCAACACGACGACGAAGCCCCGTTGCTCGGAGGCTTCATCGATAATCAGGGCCAGCCGCACACGCAAAAACCGCTCGGTCTTCACCGCCGTCACAAAGTGCATGGCTGGGGCTTCCTCGTCGGTTTCCTCATGACGGTAGGTGAGGTCCTCCAGCGCGTGCGTGACGACGTTCCGGTCGATGACGTTAAACACAGAGCGACCAAGCCCGATATGGCCGGCCGGTTCATCATCCTCAGCGCCTGCGGGGACCAAGAGCTCGCGCGCTCGCTCGTTGTAGAGTAACATTTGGCCGTTCAGCGTGCATACCAGCACACCGTCCGATAGCTCGCCAAGCAGTGCCGAAAGGATGCTTCGCTCCCGTGCTGTTTCTGCCCGTGCGGCCTCAATGCGTTCCTGTACATCGGCCAACTGCTCCGTATACGATGTTAGCACGGCGTTCAGCGCCTGCGCCAGGACCTGGAGGGGCGGATGGGAGGGGACGCTAAGCGACCGCTGTTGGTCTGCGGCGGTGAGCAGTTGAGCTTCTTCCGCAAGTTGGTAAGCTGGCGCCAGATGCCGTTGGAAGAGCCAGTGGAGTCCTCCGTAGAGCCCCAGTGCGGCCAGCATGACCAGCAATGCGGTGTAGATCATCAGCACGTCCAGGCTCGCCTGCTCGCCCGCGCTACTCCAGAGGAGTACCACCAACGGCCCCAACAGCAGCAACGTACCCGCCAGTGCCCGGCTGAACAACTGCCAGAAGTGCCGATCCTGTTGCATGGGCTGGGTGTTCTGCGAGGGAAAACTGGAGTTTACGGGTCGGGCATACTACCGGCGGTTGCTGTTCTGAGGTCCGGTGCAACGTAGCCTGGAACCGGTTTTTTGGCGTGCTGATTTGCACTCCACCCCCCAACCGCCCGTTATTGTAGCTACACTCCTCCGTAACTATCCAACCACACAGGCCCTGCTCATGAACCCGCCGCTGTTACCCGAGTCGCTCATTGACCGCGCAGCGCGCCGCCTCAAGGTGCTCGGCGAGCCGGTCCGGCTCCACCTGTTGAACTTGCTCCGGATCCATGGCGAGCTCAGCGTACAAGAATTGGTCGACGCGTCGGGCCAGCGGCAAGCGAACGTCAGTAAGCACCTGGGTATTCTGGCGCGCGAGGGGCTCGTCGATCGTCGGAAGGAGGGGGTCAGTGTGCTCTACTCCATTGGTGAGCCCAGCATCCAGGCCATCTGCCTGCTGCTCTCTACCAGCCTGAAGGAAAACGGCCAGGATGCTCCGTCACCAGATTCCTTGTTGTCTCAATAACCGCCCACCCGATAGGGCACCGCCCATGAAACGGCAGCGTCTGATCGCACTTTTCGTGTTGGGCTTCCTCCTCTTCAACTACCCCCTGTTGTCCCTTTTCAGCGTGGAAGCTTTTGTGCTGGGGGTGCCGGTGCTGTACCTGTACCTGTTTGCTGCGTGGGGCGGCTTCGTGTGGCTGCTTGCGCGTATTGTAGAAGCGCCAGAAGCCACGGCGTCGTCCCGCCCTGATCCTGCTCCTCCGCCCACCGACTAACGAGGTGTCTGCATGCTGCAAGGCGGCCTCATACTGGCGGCATCATTTGTGTACCTCGGACTGCTGTTCGCGGTAGCCTATTACGGCGATCGGCGGGCGGACGCGGGCCGCAGCATCATCAGTAATCCGTACTTCTACGCCCTTTCGCTTGCCGTTTATTGTACCGCCTGGACGTTCTATGGAAGCGTTGGGCGGGCGGCCAGCACCGGCTTGGATTTCTTGACGATTTACCTGGGGCCAACCATCCTGGCCCCCCTCTGGTGGCTCATCGTGCGGAAGATGATCCGCGTCAGTAAGCGGCAGCGGATCACGTCTATTGCCGACTTCATCGCGTCGCGCTACGGCAAGAGTGCGGTCCTGGGCGGGGCCGTGACCATAGTGGCCGTGGCGGGCATTGTGCCCTACATCGCGTTACAGCTGAAGGCCATCTCCACAAGCTTTACCGTGGCCAGCACCTACCCCGACACGGCAGCGCTCACCAATGCCGGGGGGGCGGCCGTTCCGCTACTGGCAGACACGGCGCTGTACGTAGCCCTGTTGCTGGCCCTGTTCACGGTCTTGTTTGGTGCCCGCCACCTGGACGCCAGCGAGCGGCATGAGGGGATGGTAGCGGCGGTGGCCTTCGAGTCGCTGGTAAAGCTGGTGGCCTTCCTGGCCGTGGGCCTGTTCGTTACCTTCGGCCTGTATCAAGGGTTTGGGGATCTCTTCTCCCGCGCGGCTGAGCGCGCCGATCTGCGAGCGTTGATGACGCTGGAGCCCAGCGCGTCGGTATTCGGTGAATGGGCCTGGCTGAGCTTTCTGAGCATGCTGGCTATCCTGTTTTTACCCCGGCAGTTTCAGGTGGCCGTGGTGGAAAACGTCAACGAGCAGCACCTCAAAAAAGGCATCTGGCTCTTCCCGCTGTACCTCATTCTCATCAACATCTTCGTGCTACCGATCGCGCTGGCCGGCATGATGTACTTTCCTGACGGCACGGTGGAGGCCGACATGTTTGTGCTCGCGCTTCCGTTGGAAAGCGAGCAGCCGTTGCTGGCGGTGCTGGTGTTCATCGGCGGGCTCTCGGCCGCGACCGCGATGGTCATTGTAGCCACGACGGCACTGGCCACCATGGTATGCAATGATCTGGTGATGCCGGTGCTCTTGCGCACCAAGGCCCTCCGCCTGCAAGAGCGCACCCAACTGACGGGGCTGCTGCTCGGCATCCGCCGCAGTAGTATTGTCGTCGTGCTCCTGCTGAGCTTTGTATACTTCCGTATGGTGGAAGGACACTACACGCTGGTATCCATCGGCCTGATCTCGTTTGCGGCCGTCGCCCAGTTTGCGCCAGCGATCCTTGGGGGGCTTTACTGGAAGCGGGGTACCCACGCCGGCGCGCTCTGGGGCCTGCTGGCAGGCTTCCTGGTATGGGCGTATACGTTGCCCGCACCATCGTTTGCAGAAGCAGGGTTGCTACCGCACTCCTTCGTGGAGGAGGGCCCGTGGGGATGGGCGTTCCTGCATCCTCATGCACTGTTTGGGCTGGACGGATGGAGCCCCGTCGCGCATGGGCTCTTCTGGAGTCTGCTGGTCAATGTTGGCCTCTACGTCGGTCTTTCGTTCAAAACGCAGCCTACCGCGGTGGAGCACAGCCAGGCCCGAGCGTTCGTGGATGCTTTGCCTGTATCATCGCGCGCAACCGTATGGCGGGGCCAGGCCTCCGTCACCGAGCTGCGCCAACTGCTGAGCCGGTTCCTCGGGC
>Ga0207421_10002077_pt1 | contig 25211 bp, 22 predicted proteins | sample SodLakKL_010_SED_4_FD_187542 | JGI IMG/M metagenome (GOLD analysis project Ga0207421, IMG submission 187542) | Alkaline sediment microbial communities from Lake Tanatar, Kulunda Steppe, Russia - 8KL_010_SED (SPAdes) (version 2) | ecosystem: Environmental > Aquatic > Non-marine Saline and... | reverse complement strand
GAATATAATTGCTTAATCCTTTTTTGGAGACGATAAACGGCTGTCCTGTGGATGAACTATTTACGACAGTTAAGCTGTCGTGAATAGTTCAGGCTAAAGAAAGGAGGTGATTGAACTGTCTGACAAGATACAAGAACTAACTTCTGAAGTGGCCAATCAGATCGCTGCCGGTGAGGTGGTTGAACGCCCGGCCTCTGTAGTTAAAGAGCTGGTTGAAAATTCACTGGATGCCGGAGCCAGCAAAATTGAAGTTGATTTTATCAGTGGCGGGGTTCGAAAAATTAAGGTGAGTGACGACGGGCAGGGGATTGCGGTTGAAGATTTAAGCCTGGCAGTAAAAAAACATACGACCAGCAAAATTTCCTCGGCTGCCGATCTCGAGAGCGTTCAGACGCTGGGGTTTAGAGGCGAGGCCCTGGCCAGTATCGCCTCTGTGGCGCGAATAGAGATACTGAGTTGTCGAGCCGGTTCATCCGAGGCGGCAATATTGGTAAAAGAAGCCGGGGAAGAACCGCAGGTAAAACCTGCCGCCCGCAGTCAGGGGACCACCGTGACTGTGGAAAATTTATTCGAAAACGTTCCGGCGCGCAAAAAATTTCTGGCGACGACCACTACGGAAAAGAAACATATCCTTAAAGAGATACAGAAGAAGATACTGGCCCATCCGGATGTCCACTTTATTTTGAGTCAGGAGGGCCGTGAACTGCTCAACGTCCCGCCCGGTGAGCTGCGGGAAAGAGTTATTGCAACGCTCGGCGAGGAGACGGCCGGTCACCTGATAGAGACAAACTCTATTGAGCCGGATTGGAAGGGGAAGGGACGATTCGCTTTAACCGGGTTAATTTCAGACGGCGAGGCGGTTCATCACTCCCGCCGCCATCAGTTTTTGTTTGTTAATTCGCGGCCTGTTCGTGAACCAGTTTTGTATCGTGCTATTTTACAGGCCTACAAAGATCTGGTGCTTACCAATCAGCATCCGGTTGTAGTCCTGTTTTTAAATCTGCCTCGAATCGAATTGGACGTTAACGTCCACCCGCGAAAAGAAGAGGTGAGATTTAACGACAGCAGGACTGTCTTTAAATTTTTATATCAGACAGTAACCGAAGCGCTAAAAAGTCACTATCAGGATGAAGCCAGTACTAATGTTGAGGGGACCGTAAGCGTGGGAGGCAGTCTGTCTGGCGGATACTTCGAACAAAATGAAGAAAAGGGAGATCCCGACGATTCTTTCAGCGCTCAGCCAACCCAGGGGGGGCTATTTCAAAAGGAAGAGGAAAAAAAAGAGAAGCAGGCGCGAGTAATAGGACAGTTTCGCAACCTGTTTTTGCTGGTTGAAAAAGATAGTGGACTCTTGTTTCTGGATCAGCATAACGCTCACGAACGTGTTTTGTATGAGCAGTATCTGGAGCGAGCGGCCGGAGAAGACTCGGCCCAATATTTATCCGTACCGATACGGTTGGAAGTGAGCCGGGTTGACCGGGAAATACTGGAAAACAACCGCGATGAACTGGCAAAATTAGGATTGGAGATAGATTCTTTTGGCGGTGGTTCAATGATTGTCCAGGCGGTACCGGGATTTCTCGGTCGGCGCAGCGATGATCGGAAGGCGGTCTTCTCTATAATTGAAGAGTTTATTGAAACAGTTCGCCAGGGTGATGTAAGCAGGCCTGAAAAAGAGATGCTGGCTATTATGGCCTGCCGAAATGCTGTTAAAAGAGGCGAGCGTCTATTACCTCGCGAGCAGGAGGAGCTGGTCGCCGGCTTGAACGGGCTGGATTTTCCAAAGCTATGTCCTCATGGACGTCCCCTCTATTATGAGGTGAAAAACGAGGAAATGGCCAGATGGGTGGGGCGGCCTCTATCGGATTTGGATCCCCGGTGAGTTAACGGCGCTCCGGTAGTTGTATTTCATTTTCTTCCAGCAGAGCGTCGGCGTCTGTTTTCTCCAGCAACTCAACCAGTTCATCGGTTCTATCCTTTATCTCTTCAAGACTGATATCCGGCTGATAAAACCAGGCACTCAGGTGGAGCGGATTAATTTCTACGTGGTGAAACTGTCTCAGGGTCTCGACTGCCTCTTGATTATTGAGCCGTCCTACGAGGTCTAACGCCATATCCGGTTGATCACAGTAGACCAGAAGATGCTTCAAAGAACCTTCCTGTTTCATTTTACTGCTTTCTGTGAGTATTTCGCCCATCGCCCTTGAAATTTGACGCAGCGGGTTATTGGGATCAATTCTGAGGTGGTAGGGAGCTGTAAGTCCGACCAGAATGGTTATCAACCGGTGCGAGTCACGCAGTCGCATTCCCCGTCTGATCTGCACTTCATATCCGTCGACATTTCCGTTCCAGAGCAAGCCTCTTCCTTCGGCGTCCTCCGCCGCCTGTTTGCCTTCCATTACATTCTCTATTTCATCGTATTGTTTCTGTTCGCTTCTCAAAGTCAAATAGAGAGCGAAAACAGCCAGTATAAATACTACGAAAGCAACTACGTACAATGCAGCACACCTCCAGAAATTTTTCAGGCTAAAATTTAGGATTGAACTTTCGTTTCCTCCGGGTCGATATATGATAGTGGAGGAAACAATTATGAACATAAACAGTATATCATCTTTAGGACAGGCGCCACCTGTTTTTTCTAGCATTTCCGAAGCCCTTGCTCTTCCCAGTGAAGGTCCGGTGCGTCAGGTTGAGGCGGTCGAATCTACGGGTGGCGGAGACCGCGGCGGTGGCTTTGAACCAACTGATCTGGAGAGACAAATTTTCGCCGAGCAGAGCCGTATTCAGTCGCTGGAAGGGCGCGAAGTTCTTTCGGTCCGTGTGATGGGTGGAACAACTGCAGATGCATTGGAAAACGGTGGCGGAGAAAGTGGGATGACGGCGATAGTTATTTCTCGCCCTGAAAATGGCGCCGGTGAATTTAATTATTCTTTATTGCAGGTAAACGGCGCCGGGGATGCTCGCCAAATATATACATCCAACGGGTTTCAGGACCTGGAAAATGTTAGTGGCAATAACGATCTTGACCTGCGAGGTAATGTGCTGGAAGAAGTCGCCTGAGCGGTCAATCTTGTTGTTTTAAAAACAGGGCGAGCGTTACGGGGTCAAGCCCTTTCTTACCATCCTTTTCTACTACAAGCCCATCAGGTTGATTATCAAGCCAGCTGTTGATCCGCTGGCGGGGACAGCCGACAATTCTTGCCAGTTCGTCTGTTGTTATAATTTTTGTTGGGGTCATTTTTATCTCTCCTTTCATTCTGTTCCTATTATCGTCATGATAGCCGCAAAGATTTATTCAGAACTAATGCGGGTTTCTTTGTTAACTTTCACCGCAATTTCGTCACTGCAGAGCCCAAACCATAAACACAGAATCTACCGAAGGGCTTCCAAAATTCCTTCCCCCCTGGAGGGGGAAGGTTAGGATGGGGGGGAGATGCTTCGGTAGGTTCAGCCATAAACCAGTTTATTCTTTATATGACCTCTTTCAGCATATATAATGAAAAAAGTTCTTTATGACGGCTACCGTTAATAACAGCTTGTGTAGAGAAGAGGATGTAGCAAATGGAAAATAAGAGCCAGTTGCACGGCTGTCTGTTGATAGAGGACCGGTCGATCAAGAAGAAGACAAGGGAGCTTCTGGCCCGGCGGTCGTTTGAAGTCGTCGAGGTCGGAAATGTTGCTGACTTGTGGAACAATCTTGGTCAGACAGATTTTCACCTGTTGATAGCCGAAGATGAAATTGTTGGTGAAGTGGGACAATTTCTCAGGCGAGTGCGCAAAGCCAGTGTTTTCACCCAGGTTATTTTGTTTGGGAACATTCTTGGCCCGACCAGGGCGTTAAACTGGATAAACGCGGGTGGATTTGGATATTTTAACATGCCGCCTGATTTCAGGCTGCTGGAAGCAAAAATTCACGGTCTGGCCCAGTATTTTCACAATCAGAATTTCTTGCTTCAGACTCACCGGTCGCTCACTCGTAAATTACGTCAACACACGGAGGAGGTATCTGCTGAAGTAAAAAAGGATGAGCTAACCGGTTTGGCTGCCAAAAAATATTTTTATAGCGAAGCGGAGAGACTGTTACAGTTGCATAAAGCACGTAAACTGCCTCTTTCGTTGTTAGTTTTTGACATAGATAATTTCAAAGTATTTAACGACACTCACGGTCACGCTGCCGGTGACAGGCTGCTGGCCGAACTGGGTTCAACCGTCGCCAATCTTTTCAGGAAGGGAGATCTTGTCGGTCGCGTGGGCGGAGAAGAGTTCTCTGTAGTGCTTAGTCGAGCAGATAATTTAATTGCTCGCAAAGCTGGCGAGCGTTTACGTAAGCAGGTTGAAAAGCAGAGGTTTGACGGCGAGGAAAGACAACCGTCCGGTCGATTAACGGTAAGTGTGGGAAGCGCAACCTCCCCTGAACACGGGGAAACTGTATCAGAATTGTTTGAGACTGCAGACCGGGCTATGTATTATTCAAAGGAAAAAGGACGGAATCGATTCACAGAAACTGTTTTACACAGGTTCAAGCTTGTGGGAGAAAAATTTGCTCAAGCCAATAGTGTTGAATTGACAGGTGATTTTGTAAACTGGGAGCCTTTGACATCCTTAGAACAAAGCTCACCAGGGGCCTGGGAGGCAGAAGTCCCCGTTCCCGGTGGAGAGCTACTGTATGGCTTTTTAGTTGATGGAGACGAACTGGTCCCTGATCCCGGAGCGAAAAGTGTTCGATTGGACGACGGTCGTCTTGTAAGTCGCGTCAAAACGGGTTGAAAAATTTTCCTACCTTCGGGGGAAAAAGGTTAAATGACGTTAGAAGGTTTTGGTAAATAGTCAGAACCTTTGAACGCATCTTTCCCCCTTTGAAGGGGGGAAAACAAAAGGGGGGAATTACGATTTCAAAACCGTTTTCTCCCCCTCGCCTTAGGGAAGTGGGGACTGATGGAAAGTTTTGGTAAATAGCGGAAAGGTGTGGTAATTTTACGGAATAATAGATAAGATATGGAATTAACTTTGAGTAGTATCTCAACTGTAAAATAAAATTTATAAGGAGAGTGAGAAAGTTGTCAGAAATTGTAATAAAAGATGTTGATACGCTGGTAACAGAAGTTGGAGAAGACCTGCAAAAAGACGTTAATATACGAATTATTGACAACAGGATTGAAGAGATTGCCAGGGAACTGGGCGAAGACTGGGAACCCGACGAAATAATTAACGGCAGTAACCATATCTTTATGCCGGGGCTGGTTAACACTCACCACCACTTTTATCAGACATTGAACCGGAACATACCGGCAGTTCAGGACGCAAAATTATTCGACTGGCTAACCTATCTCTATGAGATATGGAAGTATCTAACTCCCGAGATGGCTCGTGTGAGTGCTCAGGTGGCCGCTGCCGAACTGATAATGTCGGGTTGTACAACTGCTGTTGATCATTTCTACGTCTTTCCCGAGGCGCACCCCGAGGGAGTCTTTGAAGCCGAGGTCGAAGCTGTGCAGGACATTGGGCTGCGGTTTCATCCGACGCGTGGAAGTATGTCTCTCTCCAAGGAAGACGGCGGTTTACCTCCAGACAGCGTAGTTCAGGACGAGGATACCATCTTAAAGCACACAGAGGATGTAATACACGAGTATCATGAACCGGAAAAATATGGAATGACCAGAATTATTGTCGCTCCTTGTTCGCCCTTTTCAGTGACTGACAGTATTATGAAGAAGAGCAAAGAGCTGGGAGAACAGTTTGAGAAGGTCTATTTTCATACCCACCTCGCTGAGACAATAGACGAGGAAGAGTTCTGTATCGAAGAGACGGGTATGCGTCCCTTTGATTACCTGGAATCTCTGGGCTGGATGGACGAAAAGACGATCCACGTCCACTCTATTCACCTTAATGAAGATGAAGTTCGTCGCATGGGCAAGGCCGGAGCTTCAATGAGTCACTGTCCGAGTTCTAACATGAGGCTTGGCTCCGGTATGGCTCCCGTTGTTGATATGTTAAAAGCCGGCGTTAAGGTTAGTCTTGGAGTAGACGGTAGCGCTTCCAACGACAGTTCACACATGTTTGCCGAAGCGCGCCAGGCACTTCTGCTTCAAAGGATTAATTACGACGAAGAATCTATTACCGCCAAAGACGTGCTGCGGGCGGCTACTGTTGGTGGAGCGAAAGCAATAGGGCGCGATGACATAGCAAAACTAGAGCCGGGGATGGCAGCGGATATAATTGGAATTCGGAAGGATAGCATAGACTATGCTGGTGGCCAACATGATCCGCTGGCAGCGCTTGTATTCTGTCACCCACCTAAAGTCAATCACTCGATTATTAATGGAGAGATTATTGTTAAAAATGGAGAATTCCTACCGCTTGATCTGACGCGTCTTGCGGCCCGTCAAAACGAATTGGCGGAAGAACAGATTTCTAACCTCAAATAACCGGGAGCGATAAAATGTCTGACAGAGAAGATCAATTTTTACTCACAGGAGCGGTTGTTCTTACCTGTGACGATAAAGATACTCGCATAAATGACGGGGCTGTAATGGTTGATGGGGATGAGATAGCCGATCTGGGCCCGGCCGAGGAGATTGAAGAAAAATATCCCCGTCTTCACCGCGAAAACCTTGAAGGCAAATTGCTTATGCCCGGCCTGGTTAATACCCACATTCACTGCCGGATGTCGATAATTCGTGGTCTGGCCGAGGACCTTTCTTTGCGTGAGTGGCTGCAGGAAACATACCGTTTTCGCCAGTCTTATCTGGATGAAGAAACTCAAAAGATGGGTGTTGAACTCTCCCTGACAGAGTCTCTCAAGGCGGGAGTAACAACAATTGCTGACATGAGTTTTCACCAGTTCCTGTACAGTCCTATTACACAGAAAAGCGGAATAAGAGCGGTATTATACGATGCGATAATGGATGTTTATGAGGATACGCCGCGAAAAGATGAAATGATGGAGTTTCTGGAAGATTCGCATCCCGATCACATTATTCCAGGGGCAGCTTTGCATGCACCCTATTCGACAACACCGGAATTGCTTGAATGGTTCCAGGAGACAATTGTGGAGGGGACGGATGTTCCGTATTCTATACACCTGGCCGAAATAAGGCGGGAGATTGAAGAGTGTCAGGAAGAATATGGTATGACAACCACCGAATGGCTTGAAGATGTCGGCTTTTTGTCACCTCGATTGCTGGCTGTTCACGGCATCTGGCTTGAGGACTCAGACCTTGAATTATTACGGGAAAATGAGGTTAAGATCAGTCACAATCCGCAGAGCAATATGAAGCTGGGAGCCGGAGTAGCGCCGGTGATGAAGATGATCAAACACGGCTTAACCGTGGGCCTGGGAACAGACGGGGCTGCTTCCAACAACGACCTGGATCTTTTTGCTGAGGCGGATACAGCCGGGAAGTTGCAGAAAGTTCACCACAAAGACCCGGAAAGGCTCACAGCCCGTAAGCTAATTCGCATGTTGACTATAGAAGGTGCACGGGCCCTCAACCTGGAGGACCAGATAGGTTCTATTGAAGTGGGGAAACAGGCTGATTTGATTACAATTGATTTACGCCAGCCACATCTTCTACCGCTGTATAACATTTACTCGCAGTTGGTTTACTCGGTCCGGGGCAGCGATGTGCGCGACACCTGGATTGAAGGGCGGGAGATAATGAGAGAGAGAGATTTAAGGACAATAGACGAGGATTGCCTGTTGGATAGAATTTCCCGTGCAAATCACCGAATAAACGCTCAGAGAAAGAAAGAGAAGGATGCTATCAAGGCCGAAAACATATAGTAAAAGTTAGAGGTCACGCAGAAACTCCAGCGTCAACTGAACCCCAAACCCGGTTCCACCTTCAGGACGAAAACTCTTCTCCTTCATCCCCCAGGCTGTGGCAGCAATGTCCAGGTGAGCCCAAGAATCAAATTTTTCTTCGTCAATGAATTGTCGCAAGAAAGTGCCGCCGATGATTGTTCCAGCGCGGCCACCAATGTTCTTTACGTCTGCGGTTTCGCTCTCAATCTTTTTCTCATAATCCTCCCATAGTGGAAGTCGCCAGAGACGTTCGTCAACGGTTTTGCCGGCTTTTATCAGCGATTCGCATAATTTGTCGTCGTTTCCCATCAGGCAGGCTCCGGCATGGCCTAAGACCACAATACTGGCACCGGTGAGAGTGGCGTAGTCAAGCAGATAGTCGGCCTTTTCGCCCCACTTTTCACTGGCGTAGCTGAGCGTGTCCGCAAGTATTAATCGCCCTTCGGCGTCTGTGTTTAAAATTTCTACAGTCTTGCCCGCGTAGCCTTCGACGATGTCTCCGGGGCGAGTTGAACGGCTGTCAGGCATATTTTCAACGCAGGGGGTCAGTCCCACAACCCGTAGAGGTAGTTTGAGTTGATCAACCGCCTGCATAAGACCGAGGACAACCCCGGCACCGCTCATGTCAAATTTCATTTCTCCCATCTTTTTGCTTGGCTTTAAAGAAATGCCACCGGTGTCAAAGGTCACCCCTTTTCCGACTAACACTACAGTCTGCTGGTATTTTGATGGTTCATAAACCAATTCAAGCAGACGCGGAGGATGTTCGCTCCCCTGTCCAACTGCTCGAATGAGGTTAAAATTATTTTCCTTCAGTTGGTCGCCGTCAATCACATTCAGGGTAATGTTATTAGAACTGCCGGCAATATCTGCGGCTTGTGCCTCCAGTTCTATCGGAGTCATTTGATTGGCCGGTGTATTGCCCAGATCCCGGCTGAGACTAACCGCGCGGGCTATATTTTTCCCACTGTCAATACCGCGCTCGATAGACGTTTGCCGTCGACCATCTTCGAACAGCAGCATTATTTCGCCCAATTCAACGTCTTCGTCATCATCTTCGTCGTTGTCTTCTGATTTGAACTGCTCAAACTCATAACCGGCAAGAGCAAACCCGAGGTAAGTTTTTTCAGCTAATTTTTCGCTGTTTTCAAACAGCTCGACCGGTAAAACCACGGCAGCTTGTTCAATGTCTAATTTTTCCAGGGGGGAAACAGAGCTGGCAGCAGCCTCCAGAGCTTGTGAAAGCTCAAGCTCTTCTTTTTCCCCCAGACCAACGAGCAGGAGTCGGTCGGCTTCAAACTCACCTGAGTAAAAAAATTGCGTCTCTCCCTCGTCTGCCTGAAAGTCACTGAAAGGTGCTTCCGGCAGGTCGGGAATATGGGTAATTATCGGGGTCTCGTCGTCGTTCTGAGCGACAAAATAGACGATACAGTCACCGGAATAATCCGATCCGCGTTCTCTTTTTAAATTAATATCAAATTTCAAAGCTAAAACCTCCTAATTGTCAGCCTAAGATTAAAAGCAACAAGATGACAAGCAAAAATATAATTAGAATTAAAAGGGGGTAGACATCCTCCGGCTTAAGATCCAGATCAATACCTGAATCATTGGTCTTTAACCGTTCATCTTTAAAAACAAGACCTTCGCCGAAAACACCCGCCTCAAGTTCAGTAGTAATGCGGAAATAGTTTTTAGATTCGCCGTCAAACTGGGGCGGCAGGTCAGGGTTGTCCTCAATTGAGTGAACCCAGCTCTTTACGGGAACGGATCTCTTCTCGTTCGAATCGTCGCGCATGTAATCGGGGAGTTTTTCCACCGCGGAACCGACTATGCGAACGTGTACTTCATCGCCAACTTCAAGTTCTGTGGGTAGTTTGCCGCCCAGTGGACTGTTAATGTAAATGACTTGAACCTTGGTTATTTCATCTGAGGAAGGGTCAACATTTTCTAATTCTTCAGAACTTTCTTTCAAATTTTTAGGGTCCGTTAGCCAGCCGCGGACATGATATTCCACTTCACCTTTATCAACAAATTTTTGAAAAAAGGTTTTCGCCCAGGATTCAAACCCTTCTGAGTTTTTGTTATTTAGAAGTTTATACAGCTTATCAATTTCTCCGGCCGAAGTGATTTCACTTTTGAATTGTGTTTTAATCTCAGTAAGAGTGACCTTGGGAACCGGGACGTCTGAAATGTTGTAGGAGAGAAGCATATCTTCAAATCGCTGGGGACTGTGCCGGGGATTATATTCGTCAAGCCGGGCGAAGTCGCTAAAAATAGCCAGCCGAAATGTATTTACTCTCTGCTTTTCAGTATTAATATCAATGTAAAAAGCAGCAGCCAGATTATCCATAGTAGCCCAGAAACGGCCCCAGAGCAAGCAGTGGGGGGGGGCCTCACCGTCAACCTGGGGCGGCTCCAGACGTGCCCAGGATGATTTTTTTGACAAATCCGAGCTCTGTTTTTGGTCAGCCATTGCTTGAATCCTCAGTTTTGGGCTTCCACTGTCCCGATGGTATTTTTTCACCTTCTGCTGGTGGTGTAGATTGAAAATAGATCCAGCAGTTATCATTTTCCACTTCAATCTGTTTGCGATCAAAAAGATGCGGAAATCCTTCAACCTCATCGAGTTGCGAGGTTAACAGAGAAAATGGGACAGAATAAATTTCTCCAAAAATTTTACCCGCTCCGGGCACTGCTGCCGGGAAATCGCCCACTCGATAGAGATCAAATCCGTCTATCCAGGCGTTGCCCCGGTAGGAGGCCACGCCATGCTCAATCTTTTCAACCAGGATCTGGTGGCGTGAGCAACCACGTCTTAAAGTTCCGTAAACAAAGAGGTTAGTCTTTTTCATTCCGATACCTCTATAAAAAAACGGTAAATTTTTGTATCCTTAATTTTAACCAGCAGATAAAAACTGTGGCAGAAAGCATAATCAGTTTATCATAATTTTAACGGTATTAAATGAATTAAGTGAAATAATTCATCAAAACCTTCCGTCCCCTCTCCCCTGGAGGGAGCGGGGGGAGGATGCGTTGGAAGGTTCTGTAAAATAACTCACAACATGAGGTTTAGTTTTTGAAAGGAAGAACATAATTGGAAAAGAAATTGGCTATAGACGGTTCTGCCCCGGTAGCAGAGGAGAAGATACCCTACCATCGTCCGTCAATCACGGAAGCTGAAAAAACTGCGGCTTCTCGTGTCCTTGATGGCGGGTTTATCGCCGGACCCGGTCCGGAATGCGAAAGGGTTGAGGAGAGGCTTGAAGAACGCTGGGAGTGTGAACGTGTTTTAACTACCACCTCCTGCACCCACTCGCTGGAAATCGCTCTGCTCTGTATGGATTTGCAATCGGAAGAAGAGGTAATTGTTCCTTCTTTCACCTACGTCTCAACAGCGCTGGCGGTAGTACGTGCTGGTGGCCGACCTGTTTTTGCCGATATTGACGAAGAGACGTTGACTCTCACCGCAGAGACAATTGAAGAGGCCTGGACGGAAAACTGCCGGGGAGTAATCATGGTTCATTACGGTGGCTATCCGGGACCTGTTAATGAGGTCGTAGAGTTTTGCGAGCAAAGAAATTTATTTTGTCTGGAGGATGCTGCTCAAGCTTTTGATGGTCGGTTTAACGGTCGACAGGCCGGGACTTTTGGCCAGTTTGGTGCCCTGAGCTTTCATGCCACAAAAAGTCTGACCTGCGGCGAGGGGGGAGCGCTGCTAATAAATGATCCCGATTACATAAAAAAAGCAGAGATGATTCGAGACAAGGGAACTGATCGCAGTGTGAGCTGTCGCGGTGATGCTGATCGCTACACCTGGCGTTCTACAGGTAGTAGCTACGTGCTCTCGGATATACTTGCCGGTATTCTCAACGAACAACTCAATCGCTGGCCGGAGATCCGTAAGCAGCGGCTTCAGATACAGCAAGAGACTTTTGAAATGTTATCCCGTTTGGATAGTGAGGGGTTGTTTGAATTTGTTCGTCCTTATCATTCGGCGATCGAGACGAACGGGCACATAACGGCCTTGATTTTGCAATCTACTGAAGCTCGCGATTGGTTCCTGCGAGCGCTTCAGGCCGAGGGAATTGAAGCACTGGAACACTACCATCCGCTGCATCATACCCCCTTTGCTCGTGAAAATTTGCCGCCGCCGGAGTCTCTCCCGGTATCCGAACGTATTGCCGGTTCTATCGTTCGGGTTCCCGCCTATCCCGGTCTGACCACTTTACAACGCGAGCAAATTGGCGAGGCTTTTGAAAAGATTTATCCTCATCTGCTGGAAAAAATCAGTTAAAAATTTAACAGTAGAACTACGTCAAAGTATTTTGACGTAGTTGCTAATTAAACCCTCTCCGAAAAGGGTTAAACATCTCCTCCCCCTTGAGGGGGGAGGATTAAGGTGGGGGTGAATAGGCCTCGTAGAGGCCGAACAACGGTTGTGACGTTTTATCCCCCTCACCCTAGCCCTCTCCCTCCAGGGGAGAGGGGACTTTTTGGATAGGGTCTAATTAATTAAGATAAGGGTTGGATTCAATTTCTTCACCAACGGTAGTTGGTGGACCGTGTCCCGGCAGGAGGCGGGTTTCATCGGGAAGTGTAAGAACATTTTTTTTGATTGCCGTTTTGAGCTGGGTGTTGTCTCCGCCATACAGGTCAGTGCGGCCGATGCTGCTGCGGAAAATTGAATCACCGCAAAAACAGGTCTTCAGGGCGGGCAGGTAGTAGCCGACTCCCCCGGGGGAGTGACCGGGTAGTTTGAGCACCTGTATCTTTTTCCCCTGAAAACTCAGGTCTATTTTGTCGACGAAGCCATCGGCTTTTATAGCCAGCGGTTTACCGCTCATCGTGGTGTAATTTTTAGCGGGGTCGGAAAGCGCTTCCGCTTCCAGCGAGTGGCAGTAAACTTTTAGACCAGGAAACAGCTCTTTAAGCGTTGGTATACCGCCGATGTGATCGTAGTGGGAGTGAGTCAAGAGAACTGCATCCGGGGCCCTGTTTTTTTGTTGAAACCGTTGGCTGAGTTCTTCCTTCCAGCCGCCGGGATCAATAATATATTTGTCGCCGAGCAGGTAACAGTTAGTCTGCAGTTCGCCGAGTTGATACCGTTCAACATCGTTCTCGTAGTTCAAATTAATTACACCTCTGGATAATTTTTTCCTCTTTTTGCTCCCTCTCGAAGGGGTGAAGACCCATCCTCCCTTTTGAAGGGACAAAAAAACATCTATCCTTTCCCCGTTTAAAGGAGGAAAGACCCGTCTGCCTTTTTCCCCCCTTGAAGGGGGGGAAGACAAAGGGGGGTGAAAGAATTGCTCGCGAGTATAGACTCGCAATGGAAGCCAAAAAATTAATTTCCCAAAATATCCCGTGACAGGTGCAACTATTTTACTTAAAATTATGCAGAATAAAAGAGACCAATAATTCTTTTCAGGAGGTTAGAAATTATGAATAGAGAAATAATAGAGAAAGCGCGAAAAAATCAGCAGAAAGGGAATACATTTGCGCTGGTGACTTTAATAGATACAGCCGCCTCGTCCCCCCGGCACGTGGGAGCCCAGATGATAGTGTATGAGGATGGCGAAATAGAGGGAACAATTGGGGGAGGAACGCTTGAGGCAACAATTATTGAACAGGCCGTGGAAGCAATAAAAGCGGGCGAGAGTTGTAAAGTTGAACATACTCTGGAACCAGACGAGCTGGGTATGTATTGCGGGGGATGGGCGGAGTTTTTCATCGACGTATACCAGCGTGACTTTCATCTGGTGCAGTTTGGTGCCGGCCACGTTGGTGAGGCCGTGGGGCAGATAGCTGAAATTATTGGACGTTCTTATACTGTAGTTGATGACCGGGAAGAATACGCTGACCCGGCTCGATTTCCCTCCGCCGAACAGGTCCTCTGCGCCGATTTTGATGACGTGCTGAAAAAAATTAACGTAGATGAAAACACCTATCTATCGATTGTGACCCGTGGTCACGCCGCCGATGAGATTGTTCTCAAGCAGGCGCTTGAAACCCCGGCATGTTACATAGGAATGATTGGTTCGGCGACCAAAGTAAAACGATTGTGCGATGAGATCGAGGAGGAAATAAGCAAAAATCCACTAGACGACGAGCGTTTCTTTTCACCAATCGGACTGGGGCTTGGTACCTCCTCGCCGGGTGACATAGCAGTTTCTCTCTGGGCGGAGGTATTAAAGCTTCACACTGGAGGCAGCGGCAAGCACATGAAAATAGGTGAGAAGCAGGGGGAAGTGGAGTAAAAAGCTCCGCGGGCCGGACTCGAACCGGCGACAAGTCGGTTAACAGCCGACTGCTCTACCAACTGAGCTACCGCGGAATCACGAACTCAACTACTATATTTTAGTAATTTTTCCCCTCATAATCAAGACATTTCACCCAACAACACCCCACACATTTGCGCAATTGCGCAAATGTGATAAATGTAATTTTTGGTTTTAGGTGGGGGGGAGGGAGGAATGCTGCCGTAGAGCAGGAATTTATGGTAGTTTCAAAGTGGATTGTTTTTCCTCTCTTTTTTAGGGAAGAGGGGATAATGGTTCAGTGGAAAGAACCTTCTCATACAGTAGATAAAAAAGGGGAATTATGGAGTTAAGTTTAATAGCTGCAGTTCGTCTTCCAGGAGTATTTTTAGCCAGGTGGGAATTTTATTGGGAGTCAGGTTGCGGATAAAGTAGCGCCGCCCGCGGGCAGTGGGATAAGCTCCGAGGCCCTGAGCGATAGTTCCCAATACCTCTGGTTTCTTATCGCTGTAGCGAAGGTTCAACCGGTCATTTTGATATTTTATGTCGTCCCAGCCCTCTTTTTCTGCGAGAATCTTAAAGACGTGGCGGCGCAGTAACTGGTTAACCGGCTCGGGTAGTGGACCAAAAGTACTGGCCCACCGTTCAGCCAGGTTTTGCACTCCCTCGTAGTCTCTACAGGAGGCAAGTTCTCGATACTGGGTGATGATCTGTTGTTCGTCCGGGATGTAATTTCGGGGTATGTAGTAAGAACCGGGGAATTTTAGACGAGCCAGAGGTTCTGGAGCCTCGAAACCCTCGCGCAGGCGGCGTATTGATCGCTGAAGTAGCCGGCAATAAAAAGGAAAGCCAACGGCACGAATATTTCCGTGTTGATCCCGCCCGAGGATGTTGCCGGCACCCCGTATCTCCAGGTCACGCATAGCGAGCTGAAATCCCGACCCCATCTCCGAACACTCCTTGATGGTTTGCAGCCGGGTCTCCGCATCTTTGGTCAGTTTTGCTTGTTCCGGGTAAAAAAGGTAGGTATATGCCTGCTGATGACTGCGGCCGACTCGTCCGCGCAGTTGATAAAGCTGGGCCAGGCCGAACCGGTGGGCCTGCTGGACAATCATCGTGTTAACGCGCGGGCAATCCAGTCCCGCCTCGACTATAGTGGTGCTTACAAGGACGTCTATCTCGCCGTCGTAAAACCGCCGCATCTTTTGCCGGAGAGTATTTTTGTTAAGCTGTCCGTGAGCGAACTCAACGGTAGCTTCGGGTAGATATGACTGTACCTGTTGGGCGACTTTCTTGATTCCCTGAACGCGGTTATAAATCCAGAAGACCTGGCCGCCTCGGTCCAGCTCATGTTCGACTGCTTCAGTAGCTTTTTCAGGGTCGAAGGGTCCGACGTGAATCTTTATTGGAATTCTATCCTCAGGGGGAGTATTTATGACGCTAATGTCCTGAACTCCGGACAGCGACATGTAAAGAGTACGTGGAATTGGTGTCGCAGAGAGGGTGAGGACGTCTAAATTTTTACGTTCAAGTTTTAATTTTTCCTTCTGTTTAACGCCAAAACGCTGCTCTTCATCAATTATCAAGAGACCCAGATCGTCGAACTCAATATCTCGTTTTATCAGCGAGTGGGTGCCGATTATTATATCAATTTTACCGTGCTCTAATTCCTTGATAATCTGTTCTGTTTGTGAACGTGTCTGGAACCGGTTGAGCAGCTCAACCCTGTAGGGGAAAAACGAAAAGCGGGTAGAAAAAGTTTCGTAATGCTGCCGTGAAAGCAGGGTTGTGGGAGCCAGCAAAGCCGTCTGTTTACCGGCTGAGGCTGCTTTGAAAGCAGCCCGCAGGGCGACCTCCGTTTTGCCGTAACCCGAGTCGCCGCAGATCAGCCTGTCCATCGGTTTTGGTTTCTGCATGTTGCGTTTTACGGCCCGAATGGCCTCCTGCTGGTCCGGCGTCTCCCGGTAAGGGAAACTGGCTTCAAACTGTGTCTGTTCGAGATTGTCCGGGGGAAACGGTTCCGTGTTTCCGGATTCTCGCCGGGCGTATAGTTCAAGCAGTTCTCGCGCCAGATCGTCGACGTCTTCTTGCACCTGTTTTTTCATTCTTTGCCAGCGTTTAGAATCAAGTGAGGAGAGGGGTGGCGTGAAACCGGAGTCAGCAATATATTTCTGGACACGGTTCATCTGATCCGGTGGTAAATAGAGACGGTCGCTGCCGGCATATTCAAGGTGTATGCAGTCGCGCTTCTGGTTTTCGGTGGTGACGAGCTCCAGGCCGCTGAAGCGGCCAATACCGAAGTCCTCGTGGACGACAAGATCACCTGTTTCAAGATCGGCGAAAGATTCCAGGTATTCCGTGGTGCCGGCGGTGGTGGAGATACGTCCGCGGCTGATTGTGCGGTTGAAAAAATCATCAAGGCTGAGCAAAGCGAAGTTGCCAACCCTGTAAGAACCACGCCAGGGTGAGGGTTTAAGGGTAAACTTTGTTCCTTTGTATTCCTCGGCGCTACCCAGTTTTTCTGCAAGTAAAGTCGTCAGTCTTTCCCGGAAACTTTCTTCACTGCAGTGAATAGTCAGCTGGTCGATCTCACCGCAGGTGGCTTCGATTTTTTGGATGAAACTATCTATCGGCTGGGGCTGTTGGGCGGGAGGAGTGAGGGAGAAAGTTTCACCGTAAGAAGACTCCTCAATATCAGCGGTAAGACTGTTCTGGCGGGGAAGCGGAGAGAAAAAGCAGGTGTTTTCGTCAGTCAGGCGCTGCAAAAGAGGTAATAACTTTCGATAAGTTTCAGCGACCGGGACGCTGTTGTCCGCCGCGTCAATTTTTTCATTCCACTCCCGGGCTTTTTCCTCGCAATCGGACGGCCGATAGACGACCGTGGTGGTATTTTTGATTAATTTTTCAGGCCAGATTGTGCGTCGCGGCCAGAGGCCAAACCAGTCGGCGGCCTGGTGGGGCCGAGGACTGTATTCCAATATTTTTGCCTGCTGGGGAAAACCAGAGGCGCGCAGGTTCTCGGCCAGCTGCTGGCGCTGGCCGGGTGATAGCGCAAATTCACTCTGCAGTGTCAGTTGTAGGGGAAATTGTGGACTTTCATCAGCCTGCATTTGAGTATTAGGGTGATAATAATCAATCGATTCTATTTCATCGTCAAAGTAACTGAGCCGCAGAGGATAACGATAATTTTCAGGAAAGATATCAAGCAGATCACCACGCAGTGCGAAATCCCCTCGTTCCTGGGCCAGCGGCTGGCGTTGGAAGCCGAGGTCGAGAAGTTTCCCCGCCATTTTTTGCGGGGGCAGGGTGAGTCCCGGTTTTAGCTCAAGGAGAGGCAGAATATCAGGGTGCAAAACCGGATAAGCAAGGGTTTGCAGGGGTAGAACTAAGCCCTGGAGTTGTTTCCGCTGGAGTGCCCCTAACGCCTGAAGACGGCGCTCCTGGATATTTTCTCCCGGCGCCTCTTCAGCGCCAGGCAGGCGGTTCCAGTCCGGTAATAGTTCCACCCGGTCACCATAAATAGTCTCCAGGTTGACATAGACTGTCTCGGCGATCTGCCGGTTGGGGACAAGGCAGAGGAAGGGGGAAGAGAGATTTTTTATCCAGTCAGCCAGCAGACCGGTGTTAACGTGAGTAAAATGTTTGCGGACCATGTTTAACTACTCATCCGAGGTGGGGGTCGTCAGTCAACAGGTAGTTGTTAAGGTAATCGGCGACTCCTTCTTCAAGGGTGTGGATCTCTTTTTCATAGCCTGCCTCTCTGAGTTTGGAGATATCGGCCTCGGTAAAATACTGATAGCGATCCCTGATATCGGCCGGCATATCGAAATATTCGACATTTTCTGGCAGATCCAGCGTCTTAAATACGGCCCGGGCAAGGTGGTTAAAGGAGCGTGCCTCGCCACAGCCGATGTTAAATATGCCGTTAACGTCAGGATTTTCCAGGAAAAAGAGGGACATGTTCACGGCGTCTTTTACGTAAAGGAAATCTCGTTTCTGTTCACCGTGAGCGCAGTCTTCGCGGTGCGACTTAAAGAGCCGGATTTTACCGTTGTTTTGAGCTTGTCCAAAGCTCTTGTGGATAACGCTGCGCATCTCGCCCTTGTGGTATTCGTTAGGTCCATAGACGTTGAAATACTTAAGTCCGACGATTTTATCCAGCCAGCCGTTGTGGAGGGCGTGCAGGTCAAACGCGTATTTAGAAAGTGCGTATTTGTTTAACGGGCGAAGCTGACTGAGCAGGTTGTGATCGTCACGGTAGCCCAACTCGCCGTCTCCGTAAGTGGCGGCGCTGGAGGCGTAGATGAAACGGACGTCGTGTTCAAGCGCGTAGCGGGCCAGGTATTTGGTGTACTGGTAGTTGTTACGCATCAGGTAATCAGCGTCTTCTTGCGTGGTAGCGCTGCAGGCCCCGAGGTGGAGAATTGCTTCCGGTTTGACCGGCAGGTCGTCATTGCCGGCCATGGCGAGAAACTCCTGCTTGTCCCAGTAGTCAGCTATTTCCAGATTACGTAAGTTACGCCATTTTTTTTCCGTCCCCAGGCGGTCGACGACCATAATTTCATGATAACCACGATTGTTGAGTTCCCAGACAATTGCGCTGCCGATAAAGCCGGCACCACCGGTAACTACTATCATTTTGAACGTCTCCTTTCTATACTATTAATGAGTTCGATCACAAAAGCCTCTTCCCCCTCAAGGGGGAGGCTTTTGTAGTTGGACCTATTAGTGAAATTGTATTTATTGTAAACTCTGAGAGGAAAACATAAAAGTAAAAGTGGAGTGATTGCTTATGCGCCCGCAACTGAGTCAATTTGACAACTGGAGTAATAGCTGGAACTCGCCGTCGCCCGCGGAAGCCCGAGACCGGCTGCTCGACTTTTTGCAGGACTGGAGAAATATTGATGGTGATTGGTATTCTGACGCCGCGAAACGGTTCTTTCCTTTGATAAAAGAACGACTTCAGCTTCCTGAAGTGAAGGATGCTTTTGTTAATAGATTGCGCCGGCTCCACCTGACCAATCATACGATCTGGCACTTTGAGACGGAGGCCCGCGCAGAGACGGCGTCGGCCGAGCAAATTGTGACCATAAAGAGGGGAATTGATGCTGTTAACCAGCAACGTAACAACTGCATGGAAGAGCTGGACGAGTTGATTTTTGAAGAGCAAAAAATAACAGACGAGGAGACGGTGTCACTTCACAGTGAGCCGCCCGGCTTGATGCTTGATCGGATTTCTATTCTTTCTTTAAAACTTTACCACTACCGGGAGATGGATAAAAAGAGTAAAACAGTGGAGTTACTGGCAGAGCAGCGCAATGATTTACATGACGCTTATTTGAGGTTAATTGACGACCTTGAAGCGGGGCGGAAGCGGTTCAAGATCTACCGGCAGTTTAAAACCTATAACGACCCCGATATTAATCCGGTGTTAAAAGGAGAGCGGGAGACGTGAGACGAGCCGTATTTATAGATCGGGACGGAACGCTGGTTGTGGACAAGGATTATCCTGACGACCCGGCTGAACTTGAATTTTTTGACGGAATCCCGGAAGCGCTGAAGAAAATAGAGGAGGCTGGATTTGAACTGGTAATAGTAACTAACCAATCCGGTGTCGCCCGCGGTTATTTTGATGAATCTACTGTTAAGAAGATGCATGCGCACTTGCGGGAGATGCTGAATTCTTGCGGGGTAAATCTGCTGGATATCTATTATTGTCCGGCCCACCCTGAGGCTAAAAGAGAGCGTTACCGGAACGGACTCGAACGGCGCAAACCCGCTCCTGGAATGCTGTTGGACGCGGCTGAGGAGCACGATATTGACCTGAAGAGCTCTTTTATGGTCGGTGACAAGCTTTCCGATGTCAGGGCGGGGAAGCGAGCCGGCTGTCGTTCGATTCTGGTGCGCACGGGCAAGGGAGAAGCGGTGGCCCGGGCTCTGGACGAAAATGATGATGTTAAACCAGATTACATAGCTAAGGCTTTACCGTCTGCCGTTGACTGGATATTAGAACAAGAGACGTAGTCTGATTCCTCCCCTTTCAGTCTGAACCCTCAGAACCCCCGAAAAGAATATTATCAAAAAGTTTTGGGGGAGATTCTGGAAGTTTGATGGTTGAAGTGTGGGAGGGATGAAGAAATCAGGAAAGTATGAGAAAATAAATGTCTTTTCAAACCAAGCAAAGGAGATTTTAAGATGCGAGAGTTACAAATTTACCCAGCTGATGTTTTAAAGAAAGAAGCGGAGCCTGTGGAAGACCCGGGGGAGTGGGATGAACTGGTTGCGGATATGCGACGGATAGTTTCTGAGGAAGAGGGGGTCGGACTGGCAGCACCGCAGGTGGGCGAAAGCGTTCGCATTTTTTTGATGCGTGATGAGCCGGACAAACTGCAGTGGTCCGCATACTTCAATCCAGAAATTATAAAGGTGCGGGAGACAGAGAAAATACCCGAGTCCTGTTTAAGCTTCCCGGGGGTAAAAATTGAAGCTGAACGGGGACGAGTGGTTACCTTTAAAGCCCTGACAGCCGCGGGTGAAGAAGTAGAGATGACAGTGGAAAACCTGCTGGCTCAGTGTGTGCAGCATGAGGTCGATCATCTGGACGGAATAACGCTGGTTGACCACGCTTCATTGAGTGAAAAGATGGAGATGCAGAAACAACTGGAAGAGGCAAAGGGGGGGGGGAAAAGTGAAACTTAAGACACTTTTTGTGGGGACGGCCCCCTACGGCTGTAAAGTAATGAACCGGCTCGAGGAGCGAGTGGACGTGGATTTTAAAGGGGTGGTAACGAAGCCGTCGAAGCGGCGGGGCCGGGGTCAGAAAAAACAGTTGACACCTGTGGGAAAAGCGGCGGAAGAGCTGGATCTGCCAATTTATCAACCGGCCAGCTTTAATGAGGAAGCAGATGAAATTTTTTCTAAGACCGGTCCGCTGGATTTGATGTTTGTGGTTGCGTTTGGGCAGATACTAAAGCCGGAAGTATTTCATTATCCGCAGCATGGTAGTTACAATTTCCATGCCAGTCTGCTGCCCCGCTGGCGGGGTGCGGCCCCAATCAGACATACTCTACTGTCCGGCGATGAAAAGACAGGGGTGACTATTTTTAAGCTGGTTGAGGACCTGGACGCCGGCCCGATATGTGTGCAGAAAGAAATCCAGGTTAAAGAGAAAGAGTCCTACAAATCGCTTTACAATCGTTTGAGTGAATTGAATTGCAAAGCGCTGGATACTTTTCTGGAGCGGCTGAAGTCAGATGCGCTAAAATGCAAAGAACAGAGCGGAAGTTCAACCTATGCTTCGCGAATTAGCAAAGCCGATGCTGAAATTGACTGGCAATCCGAGGCTGAGGAAATTGAGAGGCAGATTAGAGCTTATTATCCCCGGCCGGGAGCGCACACAAAAATTGGTGGAGAACGTTGTATCATCTGTCGGGCCTCGGTGACCGAAGGCGAGGGAGAAGCGGGAGAAATAGTGGCAATTGAAGAGGGAGGGCTGGTAGTTGCCGCCGGCCGCGATGCGCTCAGAATTGAAGCTTTGAAGCCGGCCGGAAGCCGGGAAATGAAATGTGAAGCTTTTCAGGCCGGGCGTCAGCATCTTGAAGTAGGTAATCAAGTGTGGGAGGAAGAAAATAGATGAACTGGTTTGATTGGTTGCTGATAATCGGGGTAATATTTAGCACTTACTGGAGTTTTCGCCAGGGATTTATACTGGAGCTCTTTTACTTCCTGGCTTTTGTCCTGGGGCTGATAATTGCTTTTCTATTTTACCCCTCATTTCAACCGCTGGTGGAGATTGTGTTTGAAGGGCCGGATCTGGCCGCGACCCTATCATTTATTACGGTTTTTATACTGGCGGGTGCGGTGCTTGTCTTACTCGGTCTCTTATGTCACAATTTCGTGCATTTCATAAAACTGGGCTTTTTTGACCGGCTTGCCGGAGCGCTTCTCGGATTAATTCGAGGTGTTATAATTGTCGGTGTGATCTTAGTAATGCTGGTAGCGATTTCGGGGGAGGAGCGTCCAAACTATGTCGAAAATTCAACTATCAGTCGTCCGGTGGTGCGAGTTGTAACCTGGACGATGGATGGGATTCCATATTTATTTGACGACTTTGGCCAGGATTATATTGCCCGGGCCGAGGAGTGGCTGGAAGGTTTTAGAGAGGAGTAGAGGATGGATCTGGACAATTTATTGACGGAAGTCTACCAGGAACTGAGCGAAGATGATCTATCCACGGCAGTGGAAAAATTAAAAAAGGGATTGAGCCGTGATCCTTACTGGGCCGCCGGTCACCGGCTGCTGGGTGATATTTACCTGCTTGGACTGGATCACCCTGTCTATGCGCTTGTCGAATACAGAAAGCTGAAGAAGGTGGCCGAGGAGTTGACAGCGCTGGATCGTCTGCGCCTGGCCTGGGCCTACCATCAGCGTTCATTTCACGACCGGGCGCTGGAGACAATACAGGAAATAGATGCGGATGATTTGCCGGAACAAAAAGAGCTGATTGGTCGTAAAATTCAGCCCCGGCTCAAGCTGGTCAGGTTGAGAAAAAAAGTGGAACAAGAAGTTGAGAAAAATTCCGGCAATTATTTTGATAAATACGTTCGCCGCGGCAATGAGTTTCTAAACGTGGGCAGCTACTATCAGGCTCAGCAGGCGTTTGAAAGTGCGCTTGAATATACGAACAATAGCGAGGTTAAACTTAATTTAGCGCGTTGCCTGGTAAAGAGGACGAAATTTCCACGAGCGGTTAAAATACTAAAGGGGCTGTTGGATGATGAGCATGTCCACGACGAGGCCCGTGAGCTTCTAACTGCAGTATACCGGCGTCTGGGTCTGCCGTTGAGCCGGTTGCAGGCCGAGCGTGAGGAAAAAGAAGATATGGATGATTCAGTCAAATCAGCATAGAGATTAAGCAATGATAATTTTCACAAATGGAGTGATCACAAGATGTTTAACGGAGAAGAACCGTATCTATTTACATCCGAGTCGGTGACGGAAGGTCATCCGGATAAGATGGCCGATCAGATAAGCGATGCTGTCCTGGATGCAGCGTTCGAGGAGGATACCAGCTCGCGTGTTGCTTGTGAAACTTCTGTTTCAACCGGATTGGTATTTATGACGGGAGAAATCACCACAGAAGCGGACATAGACTATAGCAAGGTTGCTCGAAAGACGGTGGAAGAAATAGGGTATACCGACAGTGAGCTGGGATTTGACGCCGAGACCTGCTCGGTCATGGTGGCCCTGGACCGCCAGTCGCCGGACATTGCCCAGGGAGTTGACAAAGGAGGCGCTGGAGACCAGGGATTGATGTTTGGTTATGCCACCAATGAAACTGAAGAGTTAATGCCGGCGCCTATAATTCTCTCTCACCGCTTGACCAAGGGGTTGGCCCGTCTGCGCCGCGAGGGTGAACTGGATTATCTGCGCCCGGACGGTAAAAGCCAGGTAACGGTCCGCTACGACGGTCGAAAACCGGTTGAAGTGACGGCAGTTGTCGTCTCTACCCAGCACGACCCGGAACTGACCCAGGAAGAAATTAAAGCCGACCTGAAAGAACAGCTGGTTGAGGAAGTAATTCCGGGCAAGTGGCTGACGGATGAAACAGAGCTATACGTAAATCCGACGGGCCGTTTTGTGAGGGGAGGCCCCTACGGAGATGCCGGTCTGACGGGGCGCAAGATTATTGTCGATACTTACGGTGGTTACTGTACGCACGGGGGCGGAGCATTTTCCGGTAAGGACCCGACCAAAGTCGATCGCAGCGCCACCTATGGTGCACGTTATGTTGCAAAGAATGTGGTAGCTTCGGGACTGGCTGACCAGTGTACGGTTCAGGTGGCCTACGCGATTGGCGTTGTGGAGCCAGTTTCGGTCATGATTGATACGCACGGAACGGGCAAAGTGCCGAAAAATGAAATTGAAAAGGCTGTGCGGGCGGAGTTTGATTTAACCCCCGCCGGTTTGATCAACGATCTTGAGCTGCGCCGACCCATTTATAAGAAGACAGCGGCCTACGGGCACTTTGGTCGCAAAGGACCGGAATTTACCTGGGAGAAAACGGACCGCGCTGACCTGCTCGCCGACAGGGTGGGTTAGTTTGGAATTACAAGCGTTATCTGGAATGGAGGATTACCTCGGTGACGGAGCCGAGGACCTGCAAGAGCTTATTGACTGCGGTCGCCGGGTCTTCTCCGCCGCCGGCTACCGGGCGGTAAGCACGCCGATTCTGGAGGATGGCCGGCTTTTTGACCGCTCACTCGGCAGTGGTTCCGACGTGGTGAGCAAGGAGATGTATACGATTGAGCAGGGAGGCGACCGTGTCGTTGCGCTGCGCCCGGAAAATACGGCCGGTGTTGTTCGAATGGTCAATGAGAAGGGACTGACTTCCGATCACAACCAGTTGAAATTTTATTACGCCGGTCCCATGTTTCGCCACGAGCGACCTCAGAGCGGCCGGTTGCGGCAGTTTCATCAGCTTGGTTTAGAAGTTTTAGGACGAAGCGGACCGCGAATTGACGCTGAAGTTATCGCCCTGGCGCGTGACTACCTGCGCCGGGTTGATGTGGAGGAAACAACACTGCTCTTAAATTCTGTCGGTTGTTCGGAATGTCGGCCCGGCTACATCGACCAACTGCGTGAAAAGCTGGAGCCACTGGCGGCTAAAATGTGTGAGGATTGTGATCGCCGTCTGCGGGAAAATCCGCTGCGGGTTTTAGATTGTAAAAATGAGAACTGCCGGCAGCTTTACAGGCGCGAAATACCACGTCTGCCAGAATTTATTTGTGATAAATGCCAGGATCATTTTAAAGGACTACGCCAGTTGCTTGAAGTTTACGAGGTTGATTATGAGGTTGACCCTTATCTTGTCCGGGGGCTTGATTACTACAGCCGGACAGCTTTTGAGTTTACTTCTGACGCTCTTGGCGAGCAGGACGCCGTGCTTGCCGGTGGGCGATACGATGGATTAGTGGAGGAACTGGGCGGTAGTCCAACCCCGGCCATTGGTTTTTCAGCCGGGCTTGAGCGGTTGATGATTCTGCGGGGGAGTTATGATTCAGAGGCGACCGATGTGCGAGTGGACTCTTATTTTATACCGATGAACGAGGAGATTTACAGGGCGCTCTTACCTCTTGCCACGGCTTTTT
>Ga0207421_10002075_pt1 | contig 25212 bp, 20 predicted proteins | sample SodLakKL_010_SED_4_FD_187542 | JGI IMG/M metagenome (GOLD analysis project Ga0207421, IMG submission 187542) | Alkaline sediment microbial communities from Lake Tanatar, Kulunda Steppe, Russia - 8KL_010_SED (SPAdes) (version 2) | ecosystem: Environmental > Aquatic > Non-marine Saline and... | reverse complement strand
GAGTCCGATGCGCACATCGCCATTACGGCTGAGGCCATTGCTATTCGATGATCATGGTGTGATGCATAAACCGCAGGTTTGGGCACAAAATCAGGGTTTCCTTTAACTTCGAAACCGTCTTCATATTCGGTTACGTCTGCACCGGCCTTGGTGAGCATTTCCACCACTGCGCTGATGCGATCGGTTTCCTTGGCCCGAAGCTCGGATGCTCCCCGCACTTTTGACGTTCCTTTAGCCATGCACATTGCCACGGCCAGCACGGGAATCTCGTCGATGGCGTTCGGAATTTCGGCCGGTAGAAGCTCTACAGCTTTAAGATTATTGCTTTTTATTATGATGTCTGCCGTGGGCTCTCCGCCCTGAAGCGATGCATCGTCTACCGTATTGGCAATTCTTATGTCAGCCCCCATACGCTTCAGTATACTCATGACCGCGCTCCGGGTAGGATTTATACCTACCTGCTTCAGTTCGATACGCGAATCAGGAACAAGCGATCCGGCCACCATCCAAAATGCAGCGCCAGATATATCGCCGGGTATGCTCATATTAATTGGCCTCAACTCCACGCTCCGGCTGCTTTTTATAACTCGTGTTCCGTCTGCGTTAAAATCGATTTCCAAACCCAGCATACGCTCCGTATGGTCGCGGCTGGGCAGGTTCTCTACCACCCTGGTTTCACCCCGGGCAAAAAGTCCGGCAAGTAAAACGCAGGATTTCACCTGAGCACTGGCCATCGGAAGTTCATAAGTGATGGCTTCAAGGCCACCGTGATTCTTAAAACAAAGAGGTGCGCGTTCGCCTTCAGTGCTTTCGCACAAGGCGCCCATTTCCCTCAGCGGGTTAAGCACGCGAGCCATGGGCCGTGAGGAAAGGGAAGCATCACCCGTTAAACATACCTGCTGATTACTGCCGCTAAGAATACCACTCAGCAATCGCATGGTTGTACCTGAGTTGCCGCAGTCCAGCTTTTCGTGCACCGGCCGGAGTCCTTTACGACCTCTGCCGTGAATCACAATGGTGCTTCCTTTCATGGTGATGTCTACACCCAGCCCCTTGAGGCATTCGAGCGTACTTTGCGGATCGGCTGCGTTAGAGTAATTTTTAATCGTTGAGTCTCCTTTTGCTATTGCAGCAAAAAGAGCAGCGCGGTGCGCAATGGATTTATCGGCCGGCAGATCGGTAATTACACCGTTGAGAGAGCGTACCGGCTCTATCGTTTTAATCATGAAATTGTGTGAGTAGGTCTGATCTGAAAAATGAAGCTTATCTGATTTTAGACTGTGCCCTTTGAGCATAACCGGTTCCGGGATATTCTTCCCGCACCATTCGGCTTATCTGCTCGGCTTCCGTGCGGTTGCCCAGGGCCAGATTCGAGTCGATAGACGCCAGCATGGCCTCTGCAACCCAGTTTGTGTAGGCCCCGAAAAAGATACGTACGTTTCCAAACTCTCTTATGGCATCGATATGGCTGTTCATACGCTGCAGCGATAAGCCGTAGCGGAACTGAGCTTCAGCACCGGTTACTCCCGAACTGCTTTCCGATACTTCACGGAACTTGTCCCGGGCCTGACTGAAATTATTCCGCTGAAAATCCACTTTAGCCAATCCAAGCTGCACCTGATTCTGATCGCCACCCAAACCGGCCGCCTGATTGAAGCTGGATTCAGCCGCAGAAAGATCACCCTTTCCGAGCGCGGCATTACCCATGCCGATTCTGGCGTCGAAACGCAGGCTTCGGCTGCTTTCAGCAAGCTGACTAAAGCGGGTCATGGCGTTGTCGTATTCACCGGCACTTAAATGCATATTACCCAGCTCGAGTAAAGCGGTGCCGCGACGATCACTGTTGGGGAAATCATCTATCACGGTTCGGTATGCTTCTCTTGCCTGATCCCGCTGTCCTGCCCTTCTGTGTGCTTCAGCAATGTTGTACCAGGCCTCGGGTATCATGCGCTCGTTGTTCGTAACGCGGATATACTGTCTGAACGACTGCACCGCGCCTTCATAATCGGAGGTTTCAAGAAGGGACTGTGCCTGACGAAAACGCAGCTGATCAGCCGTCCCTGCCTGAGGGTTAGATGCTATAAATTCTTCCAGCTTTTGGGTACTTGTGTCGCTCTGACCCGCAGCTTCCTGCGCAAACTGAATACCGTTAACAGCCTCAATAATAAGGTCGCTCTGCGGATAGCGGTCCAGAACCCGCTGGTAGGCAGCTATAGCCGCTGTATATTCACCCGCATTGAAGTGAGCGTTACCAATATTGTACTGCGCCCGGGCGGCCCACTGCGAGCGTGGAAAGCGCTCGATGGTACGCTCAAACTCCTGAATGGCCTGCGAATAATTACCTGAAAGCAGATAAATGTAGCCAATGCTGTACTGCGCCTGCTCGCGGAATCCGCTCTGCGGGAAGTCGCTGATAAGCTGGCGGAATGTACGTACAGCTTCAAAAGTCTGATCGTTACGATAGAAGCTGTTGGCAATCTGGTAAGTTGCATAGTCTGCGCTGCGCTCAAATGCCTGGGCATTTTCGTAGAAGGCAATAGCTTCGTCGTAATTACGAAGGGCAAAATTGGCGTCGGCTATGCGAAGCTTGGCATCAATGTCGTATGGAAAGATTGCTATTTCAGGCTCCTCAAAGTTATCGAGAAACTGTCGGAGCGGCGGAATTGCCCGCTCAAATTCTCCCAGCATAAAGTAGCTCCAGCCCAGTGAATACCTTGCAGCTGATCTGAACTCTCCATCGCGGAATTCAGCAAGATAGCGCTGAAAACGGGCGCTGGCCGGACCGAACTCACGAATATTATAGTAGCTGTCGGCACTCCAGAACAAGGCTTCTCCGCCCAGTTCAGAATCCGGACTTTGTACGTATACGCTTTCGAATATAGGCTGTGCCTCGTCGAAGGCACGATTCTGATACAATACCCACGCACGCTGAAACCTGGCTTCAAGCTGAGCTTCAGGCGTTACCTCCCCGGAAGCTTCGGCACGCTGGAACGACTCAATAGCCCGGGTATACTCTGCATTCGCGAAGTAGGCTTCACCTAGGAGGGTGTAAACCGCACCGGGATTATCCAGCGGCTCCAGATTGCGAACTACATACAGAAGTCGCTCGATTGCCGAAACATGATCACCTATTTCAAAAAGGATGATGGCCCACTCGTAATAAGCCTGCTCAACCCAGGGGCCGGTTGTAAAGGTTTTTGAAAATTCTTCGAAAGTATTCAGCGCCTGATCGTAACGACCAGCCAGCTTCTGGTTTACGGCTTTATAATACATGGCACGGCGGGAGACATCGTCTCGCGATGTTACCGCACGACCAAAGGATTCCGCTGCCCAGTGGTATACACCCTGTTTATGAAACACCCAGCCAAGGCCGTAGTGTGCCAGACGCTCTTCTTCGGTGCCTTCATTGAGGCGGATATAGCGACGATACCAGGTTGCAGCGTTATCCAGCTCATCGAGGTAGTTGTAGCTTTCGGCAATAATAAGGGATGCTTTAGACTGCTGTCGTGAGTCCAGCCGCCCCATTTCTCCGCTCAGCGACTCAATAGCCTCGCGGTAACGACCCTGCCGGTAATATGCTTCACCCAACGCTGTGCCGATGCGCCCGACCACCTCTGCTACCGGGTAGCTGTTTCTAAGGCGCTCGAACTTTGCCGCGGCGGCGTCGTTCTCGTTTTCCATAAGGTGAAGGCGTCCCTGCGTATACAGCGCCTTCGGGGCAAAGCGGGAGCCCGGATGTTCATCGGGAATACGCCCGAAAAAGTGGTGAGCCTGTTCATAATCACGCTTGCTCACATAGGATTCGGCCGTCCAGTAAAGTACTTGTGGAGCGAGATCGGCCGGCAGCTGAAGACTCAGGGCTTTTTCATAAAGCGCAATGGCTTCATCCAGATTACCCTCGTAGCTGTAGCGGTGAGCCAAATCGACATATAGCTGAGCAGCTTCACGGCTTTCCGGATATTCCGCAATAAAAGTATCAAAATACATGATGGTGCGGTCGGGCTCCAGGGCAGCCTGAGACAGCGCAATATAGTACATGGCTGTCCGGCGCTGACGCTCATTTCCTTCATTTTCCTTAAAAGCTTCCAGGGCACGGACGGCTTCATCGAACTGTCCGTTTTCATACAGTGTGATGCCTGTGAACAAAAGATCGGCTTCCGGGGTCTGATCGTGCTGGGCATGAACCTCAGCAGTAAACTGTGTGGCGGTTATTAAAACCAGAAGAAGAGTGAAAAATCTGAAAAAATTGACCAACGCCGTTAGGATTTAGAATGATGGGTACGCTGTACAAAAAACACTGTAATATAATAGAAGTTTACGACAAGATGCAGTGCTATCATTACGGTGGCTTACGCAAGTTAACGCACCAGAGGCTGCGTTTCACATACAAGTTACACGATAAAATATCGTTCTAACCAGTGTTTTTGCGGGGTTAGCAAAAGATTAGGCAGGCAGTGGCGGGGATTTACTCAAATATTGAGAAAACGCATAAATTCATCGGCCCGGTCGTGCAGATCTTCATCGGTTTCTTCGTCTTCGGTTTTGGAAGTAATCACATAGCCATACCGGTTTAGCGCCCGAAGCAGGTTGCCTATATCGGTGGTGTTTACCTTCATCGAAATTCGGAAACGCTGTCCGGCAATCTCCGGGGCATCTACTCCAAGACTCAGAATTTTAATGCTCTCCTGTTCCGTTAAGCGAACCAGATCTATGAGGCTGTAATCGTTTGGGGTAACCTCAATCATAATAACAGCCCCTTCCTTATCGGCATTAAATAAACCAGCGAGGGCACGTTCGGCATCGGCACGAAATACAAGGCCGGAAAACATGTTTTCCGCATCCATTACAACTGCGAAATCCTTGCTCTGTGTAGCCATTTCGTGAATCGCATCCGCAATATGCAGGCTCGCCTTAAGGGTGAAGGGCTTTTTCCTCACTTTGGAAAACAGCGTTTGGGATCTGTCTTTTTCGGTTTCAATATCGGCTAAATGTGCTGTTCCCAGCAAATGGCCAGTCGTAAAATCGATGAGGGCAACCGTATCAACGTCTTGTTCATGCATCGCATCCAGACCATCAGCAATGGTATTGGTCGCGCGCAGTGGCACGTAGGCTGGATTTACTATTTCGTGCAGATACATGATAAAAACGTTAAGTCTGAGGTTTAGTTAGTATGGTAACGCTTGGTAACGTCTAAACATTTCTCAGGCGAGCTCATCTACAAGATCTTCCGGTTCGAGCATATCCTCCAGCCGGGCAAGCTTGTCTTTTCTGATAAGGAAGCTGATATCAATGTACTCATCAAAATACTTTTTATGAAATACTTCTGCAGAATCGAAGATGTAGCTTATAGCTTTGAAGTTCTGCAGGCTGATTTTCATGTCGGTTTTCACATAATCGGCCATTGCATAGGTTTCAATTTTGTTTTCAAGCTTGCCGAGACCAATACCTCTGGAGGCTGAAATAAATACCGCATCCGGAAATTCTCGCTTAAGGCCGGCAAGAGTTTCAGGATCGGATACAGCATCAATTTTATTAAACGCCAGAATCGTTGGCTTGTCGTCGCTACCTATACCCTTAAGCGTTTCATCCACTACTTTTTTGTACTCAAGCACCGAATCAGACGCGGTGTCCATCACATGGATTAGCATATCCGACTCACGAATTTCATCGAGAGTAGATTTAAAGCTGTCCACAAGGTGATGGGGAAGCTTCCTTATGAAGCCTACCGTATCGGAAAGTAAAACAGAGGTACTGTTGGTATCAAAGCGACGCACAGTCGAATCCAAAGTGGCGAAAAGTTTATTTTCCGCAAGAACATCAGTAGATGTTAGCGCATTCAACAAAGATGACTTACCTACGTTTGTATAGCCAACCAGGGCAATACGTAGCGTACCTTCACGCCCCTTACGCTGTGTTTTGCGCTGCTTATCGAGCTTTTCGAGCTTACTTTTCAAAACGGAGATTCGCTTGCCGATAAGGCGACGATCCGTCTCGATCTGCGTCTCACCGGGGCCTTTGGTTCCGATACCACCTTTTTGGCGGGAAAGGTGAGTCCAGTAGCGGGTAAGTCGTGGTAGCAAATACTGAAGCTGCGCAAGCTCAACCTGTGTCTTGGCAGCCGCCGTTTTCGCTCTGGATGCAAAAATATCCAGAATGAGACCGCTTCGGTCCAGAATTTTAATCTTCGTTTCCCGCTCTATGTTTCGAGCCTGTGTGGGAGACAAATCATCATCAAAAATGATTATATCGGCTTCCATCTGCTTGGCGGAAGCTGCAATTTCGGCAAGTTTCCCTTTACCGATGTAGGTAGTCGGATCGGGTTTGTCGCGATTCTGAAGGATTTTATCAATAACCTTCCCGCCTGCCGTATTTACGAGCATTTCCAGCTCGTCTATGTATTCCCCGGCTTTCGTAATGGGAGTTTCGAGGCCATAAAGGCCAACAAGCACGGTTTTTTCCGGCTCCTGAGATTTCTTTTGAAGTGATTCTGTAAAGCTCAAATAAATAGATTTGAATGAGGTGGGTGCAGAACTTCAACCGCCTCTTGCGGCTGTTTTAATCTGCGTTGTCTATATTGATGGTACCGAATGCCGGCTCATCTGAAAATGTATGCTGAAAGCGTCTTCCCAGCTTGTGGTTCAGTATTTTTCTGAAAGCCGCAACGTGATGCGCCGGGACCTGTACTTCAAGGCGGTGATAATTTAAGGTATCGTTTTCACTGCTGTTTTTTTTGTAGATAAAAGCGTAGGTATTGCTGTTCTCGCCGGGCTGTTCCACGAAGTCATCAACTGAGCGCCACGAAACGGTCTGGGACGGATCATTTATGTTCTTCATGATGCCGTGATCAGTAATGTATCGTTTCGACATAAAATAGCTGGATATAACCCAGTTTGCTGCCAAAAACATATATGCGCCCGTTACCGGATAGTAGCTGCTCATGCCGAAGTACCATGCCATACCGCCAAGTATGAGAGATAAACCCAAAAACAAGGTTGCAAACAGCGGAAAACCGTTAAACCGGCCAGCCCGCCAGCTTAGCAATACGTTTCTCAAACGCAGCGCATTTGAAATCGTAACAGCCGCCAAAACAAACGAGGCCACGCTAAAAAACACAAGAACTGCCAGTAGCAGGTAGTACAGTTCAAATGTGTAGGTGTCTAAAGACATCAGCTTTTATCTCCATCGAGCTTTCTGGTTACGATACTTTCAGATAGTAACAAAATAATACCAATAATAACAAACCAATTCCATATTTCGCGCCCAGCACCGGCTGCTCCGAGCTGTGCAGCAAGATTCGTCTGCTGCTCCTGCCCGAGCTTCACGTAACTACTTACTGTAAAATGAGCAGCGAACAAAGCGCGTAATTCCTGCTCTTCTAACGTACGAAGGTTTGATTCTGTTATGTGCTGATTTACAGCAATATGAAGCGTATCGGTCTCCGATCCGATTCGCGCAATTCCCGGCTCCCATTCCTCTGTGCTGCTTAATAAACGTACGCCCCTGCTCACCGATGAAATGTCGGGAACCGTATCAATCTCGTTAAGACTTATTACCGCCTGATTAAACCGGCCGGTTGAGTACCATTCGAATCCGGTACCCAGTATAAATTCATTAAGTCCGCCCGATTCTCCTGCAGCTGCGTACAGACCAAGGCGATAGAATAAGGGGGCAAACAATGGATTTACCGTAAAACCCGACCAGCCCGGACTCGTATGAATGGCCGAAACAAAAATGCGGCCTTCACCCAGATTGTGCTGCACCAGCAGCGGATCGTCTAAATTTGTGCGCAAAATCTGCTGAGACGCACTTCCGCCAGCGGTCGAATAGCGCCAGTAATGAAAGATCGGCGGCATATCCAGTCGAACGTCTTCATCCTCTTCAATTTCAAAAATGTCGTCCAGTATAGGGTGCCCGCGAACTACTCGCCCTACCTGTGCTACAGCCTCAAAACGACCGGGATCTCCAATAAGTCCTGTAAAGCGGCCGGCATTTGCGCGCTCCAGAAAACGGTTAAACCGCTCCGGAGTGCCGCCTTCACCGGGGAAAATCACCAGGCCACCGCCCTGCTGAACAAACGACAGAAGCTCCGTCCAGGCGTATTCCGGAATGTCGTTAACTCCTTCCAGGATGATGGCGTCCGGGGCCTGCTGCTCCATTGCGGGCGAGAAACCGTCCCAATTGGTGCGGCGTAAATCCACGCTTCCGGTTGACCGGCGAGCTGCTTCAAATACGGGCTCAATCCAGGATGCCCTGCCGTTTCTTGCTGTTTCTGGCGTTATTAGCAGAATGCTTCGGGCTTCGGGAAGTTCGAATGCAAAAAAGCGTTCGTTATCGAACGAGATGGCATCACCCTCCAAAACAGCACGACCTTTAAGCGCACCCGTTGGAGGTGGAATAACTTCAAAAGAAAAGACCGAAGCCTGGCCCGGATCCAGATTAATCTGATACTGGCCCGCAATCTCATCTCCGGTTTCCACAGACAAAAAATAGTTAAATACTTCTCTTTCGCCCATGTTCTGAACTTCGACCTCGAGAGCTACCGGCCGGCCACCGGCTACAATCTGGTTACTGCTGCGAATATCGGTAATAGCCACGTTCGAAGCTGGGTCCTCGCCAGTCTGCACCAGCGTTAAGGGCATAAGTTCCAAATTGAAAGAAGCCTCTGCAGAAAATTCGTCCAGTCTGGATTCGAGCTCTTGGCTTCCCCTGCCCACAACATAAAGACTTCTGTTCTCGCGGTCGGTAGCCCCGGCTCTGCTTAACAGCTGCGAAATTCTGGACGTGGTGAAGTTTCCTGCATTTACTGGTTCCAGCCCGTTCAGCATTTGAAGGGCTTGAGCGGCGCCCATCTCCTCCTGCTGTATAAGCGGCCCGTGCGTATTATAAATGAGAAAGCGATCGTCGGAAGCTGCAGTACTGATGAGCTCCTCCACAGCCTCCACGGCCGTATCCATGAGAGGACCGCGTTCATCAATCTGAGACATTGCCGGTCCGTTTTCCAGTAATATCATATAAACAACCGAGCCGGATCCAAAGTTGAGGCCCGAACCGGGTGAAAGCATAGGCCGGGCGAGGGCAAGTGCCAGAAGTATAATGGCGAGCACACGAATAGCCAGTAGTATCCGTTTCTTTAGCTTGAGCCGCTTCATGGAGCTTTTCTGAAGCTGCTGAAAAAACACCAGTGTAGAAAAAGCCTGTTTTTTCGGCTTCCTGAAGTTAATAAGATGCAGGATGATTGGGATGGCTATAGCCAGCATCCCAAGCAGAAAAAACGGGGTAAGAAAACTCATTCAGAAAATGTTAATTTAGAAGCTTGCAAGCGGATATGTGTCCCGCTAAGATATTTACCATTTGATGATTATAAAAGCTGAAGCAAGGCGCCATCAATTAATTTTATGTATAAACCACAAAAGATGACATCAGAATCCAGGATTAACCTAGTGCCGGCCGTTTTCATTCTGCTACCATTCCTTCTTTTCGCCTGCAACAGAACGCCCTCAAATCCATGGACTGAAGCCATTCCTGCATCAGCTACCGCGCTCTATGTTTTCGACGATGGCACCACGCTTACCGATGCACTCAATTCCGGACCCGTTACTTTTCTCAACGAGATAAGCGAAACGGACCTGCTAAATGTTACTGAGGTTGAAAACGCAACGACCGCCGACCTATTGCTGAAAGCTATGTTCATTGAACCAACCGGAGCCAACGATTGGTCTCCGGTCTGGATTGGCAGCTACAGGCAGTATACCGCTTCCGATATAGCAGACCGTTTCAGGCGCGATTTTACGCAGAACTCCTATCAGTTTCTCGGGCAAACTATCCACCGGCTTTTTATGCAGGATGCCACAATATATTACGCTGCACAGCTTAATCAACTGATGCTCGTTTCACCAAACAGCGGGGCTTTAGAGTCGGGTATAAAAAGCTACCTTGGCCGGTCCGGCTCTATGGATTTACCTTCAGCTGATCAGATTTCAGGCGGTAGTGTTTATGTTAACTATGGTGAATTCGGCAACTTTGCGAAGCAGCTTGGCAGCCCCCGGTTTCGCCCGCTGATTGAAGGGGCTTTCTCCGGGCTGGGCGCTGCAGAGGTAACCATAAGCGGGCAAACGGCCGATAACGGTCGACTCACCCGGCTGGAAAGCCGTATTCCTTTGGGTTCCGACTCTTCTGTACTTGTTAGTGAAATGAACGGTTCGCCTGCAACGCTGCGCATGGACCGCTATATCCCTTCCGATGCAGCCATTTTTGGCATGTTTACCACGGATCGAATTCGGACTGCACCAGAAAGCTTTGAACCGGTTACCGGATTGGATTCACTGCTAACCGAAAACGAAAACCGAATCTCGAGAATTTCATCCGCATTGGGTAATCAGGCAGGCTTTGCGGGTTTCTATACCCTTGGCTTCTCACCCCTTGAGGAAACCGTTTTTGTGCGGCAGGTTTCCGACAGAACGGCTTTACGGGAAGAACTGGACCGGCTGGTTGAAGACGAATATGGTTTACAGACACGTAACTTTTATAATTTCCGCAGTTCGCTTCTCGCACAAGTGCTGGGCAGCAAGCTCTCCCCCTATCAGGACTTTCTGGTCGGAATTTCGGGCGATTTTATCGTGATTTCACAGCGTGGCGGGCTTATACAGCGTGTAATAAACGACGTAGAGCGCCGCAGGGTTTTGTTTTTTGATGATGAGTACGCCTCTTTCCGGTCTGCCCACCCCGATCAGCTGAGCTCATTTTTGTATATCGACAACCAGACTTTCCGTTCGTTTATAGAGCCTTATACCGATCCTGTATCGAATGCAATGGCTTATACGCAGTTTTTCGACGTGCTCACCTACTCTTCCCAATCAACCTCTGATGAATCCGAAATCCGTATGGATCTGCATCAGCTGGAGCGGGCTTCCCAGCCGTTTGCCGACCGCTGGTATTTTCCCGTTTCCGGTGCCGAACTTACCGGACCTGCTGTAGTTGGAAACCTTTTCCAGGAGTCCCGTAATGATGTCGTTTTTGCTACCGATAACAATCGCGTTACGGCAGTGGCCTCAGACGGTACGGAAATATTTACAGCATCCACCGGTGATGACACTCCAATTGGCTCGCCGGTTATTTACGACTGGTACGCCAATAACCAGCAGGCTGTACTCGTAGCTGCCGGGAACAAAATTTATGGCTGGAACAACCGCGGCCAGCTATTGCCTAACTTCCCATTTGTGCTCTCCGAGCCCATTACATCACCTCTTCTTGTAGCAGATATTAGCAGAAGCGGACTTCCTGAAGCCATTGTTGCTACTGCCGACCGAAACCTGAATGTTCTAAGCGGCCGGGGAACAAGTATCGACGGCTGGCCTAAGACAGCCAACAGTGTTATACGCCACAAGCCCGTTTTCGAAGCCATAGACGGAAGCCGAAGCCTGTGGGCCTTCGCCGAAAATGCCGTTTTAGGTTGGAATGCAGACGGAAGCACGCGTAATGGATTTCCCGTGTTTACAGAAGCCCCGCTAATGGGGCAGCCGGTAATTAGTAACAACCGGATTTTTGCTGGAGGCGCAGATGGAAACCTGTACGCCATATCTGCCGACGGCGTTTTCGATGATGAGATTACCCTTATCTCATCTGGTAGCTCAAACGGTAACTCCGGTTTTAGAATGCAGGCAATAAATGCATCCGACAGCCCTCTGATTGTTAATCAGGTCCTTAACCTGAGGGTTAGGGTTCGCGACGATGGAAGTGAAGGCTCATCTGCCAGTCTCGAACAGATGGACGTAATTGCCGCGCACAGTCAGAACGGATCCGTTTTCCTGTACAGCACCGACGGAAGGCTGCGTTTCACCCGGTCTATGGGACAGCCTGCACTTCAGGAGGCTTCATTAATTATCTCTGACCTGAACAGAAATGGCCGCCCGGAAATTGTGAGCGTAGCACAGTTTGGCCGCATGTACGCCTGGACCATTGAAACTGAATCTTCGTACGACGGACTTCCTTCCACAGCCGTTCGCTACCCGGTTGCCTCGCGACTAGGCTCAGACGGCCTCATTAACATTATAGGCGGCACACGCGACGGGGTTCGGACCTGGGCAGTTAGTAACTAAAAAGCTACTCGGACAGGATTTGCTTCAAAGCCTGTCCGGGCTCGCTAAAGCGGAACTTGAAGCCAAGGCTTTGCAGCTTTTCCGGCACAGCGCGCTGGCTGGCGGTTAGAGCTGCGGCGGCTTCACCCACAAGAAGCTTCAGAGCAACTTCCGGCACTGGAAAAAAGGAAGGGCGATTCATGGCTTTGCCCAGTTCAGAAGCAAACTCCTTCATGGTTACCGGATTTGGGGAACACAAATTAAATGGACCATCAAGCTTTTCTTCACTAATAGCGAACCATAGCGCATTGCTAACATCATCCATGTGAACCCACGGGAAGAACTGCTTGCCGTTACCAAGCGGGCCGCCTACGAACATGCTGAATGGCGTAATCATTTTTTCGAGCGCTCCGCCGTTTTTTTCCAATACGATTCCAATTCGCGGTACCGCAAGCCTTACTCCGGTTTTCCGGACTTCTTCAGCCTCTTCCTCCCATTGAAGGCACACCTTCGAGAGGAAATCAGCGCCAGAGCCCGCATCTTCGTTCAGGAACTCATCACCACGGGTTCCGTAATATCCAACCGCTGAGGCCGAAATAAGCACATCGGGTTTGGTTTCTGCGGCAACTATGGCTTTGACTACCGCGCGGGTTGTCTTCACCCTGCTTTTGAGAATACGGGATTTCACTTCATCGGTCCATCGCTGGTCGAACAGGTTTTCTCCCGCGAGGTTAATTACAACCTTAGAACCGGCAATTACCGGTTTCAATTCATCATATGAAGCAAAAGAGATCTTGTCTGGATGAACATCATCCTTTTTCCCTTCCGGACTTCTGGAAAAGATTACAACCTCATATCCTTTTTCAGCCAGAAAGTGAGACAGGGTCGTACCTACAAAGCCGGTTCCCCCGGTTATACAAGCTCTCATTGGTTTATTTATTTATGAGTGAGTATCAGATCAAGTCAGATCAGGCCGCTGATGCGGAGCACGTCCACATACAGAAATACGGCCGGCGCGGCAAGAAGCAGCGCATCGAAGCGGTCAAAAAAACCGCCGTGTCCGGGTAAAATATTCGAAGAGTCTTTGGTATCGTACATACGTTTCAGCTTGCTGGCGGCGAGGTCACCAATTGGCCCAAAAATTGAGACCAGAACAACTGCGGGCAGCATTAGCATAAACGGAATCGCAAACTCTGGTGCTGCCAGCCATACTATCAAAAGCCCTGCAAATGCACCTAGCACGCCGCCCCCAAAACCTTCCCAGGTTTTTTTGGGACTAATTTTCGGTGCTAATAAATGTTTCCCGAAGTTTTTCCCAATAAAGTAGGCAAAAACGTCATTTCCCCAGACCATCATAATTACCGAAACCGTAAGTATGAAACCGGCGAGAGGTTCATCAAAAAACCAGCCTCTCAGCAAAATTAAAGTGAGTATACCGATTGGGGCATACAATCCGCAGAAAATGGTTGTAACCAGCGAATTATAGGAGCGGTCTGCTCCCCGCACGATTTCGGTGAGTATAAGCATGAGAAAAAGACCCAGGCCAATAAGATAGTTGTAGGGAATGTGCGGTAGCAGCATCACCCAGATACCTATAGCGTACATAAAGGGCCGGCTAGGGCGGTACTCACCCTGATCGAACATACAAGCCATTTCCCACTGAATGATGAGCGCCACGGCCGTCATCATAATTTTGAAGGACCAGCCCCCCATCCATACAACCCCCAAAAATAGTGGTGCGGCAATCAGCGCCAGAAGCACGCGCTTTTTTAATTCAGACACGATTCATGTTTAAAGTACATGTTGGCAGAAAAAATAACCGAGGTTTAATCGCCTTCGGGCATATCATCGAGAAGTTCGCCGTCTTCAAATTCACGGATGGCTTGTTTTGCACGCTCCAGCTTATCGTTAGGCACATATACATAAATGAGCGACAGCTGAGAATGATTTACAGAGTAGGCCGAATCTTTCTTGGACAAAATCTGGGCTTTAATCCCACGATCGTGGAGATAGTTATTCATCATTTCAGCTTCGAATGCCTGGTTAGTTTCAAAAACCAGCGTCCAGTCTTTTATTTCGTTTGCTTTGGGATCATTTCCAAACATTACTGAGTTCTCCTGTGCTAAGCGGTGGGATTGACGACTCTTTTAAACAAGTAAATTAAATAAACGGTAAGAATCAAACTAACTGCAACGAGCCAAAGCTCCGGCATCTCTGCAGCTTCAGACATTTCGGCAAGCTCTGGCTGAATATGTACGGCTGTAACTGTACCCGAATTATGAAGAAAATGCACCATTATGGCCGGATATACCGAGCCTGAGTAAACGGTTAAAAAGCCAAGCAATATACCAATAGCCGCAAGTGGGATTACCTGCGGTAAATTAAGGTGAAACAGGCCAAATACAACTCCTGTAATAATAAGTGCTGCACCTATACCAAAAGCATTTTCAAAGAGGCGGTGCAGAAACGAGCGGAACATTATTTCCTCGCACACGGCCGGAACAACGCCAATATTTAGCACCAGAAACCACAGAGCGAGTCCGCTGGTGAGAATAGTAGCCGTAAGCTGAGCGCTGGACTGAGCCATTTCGAGGGCAAAATCCGGCATTGGAATCTGTTGGTTAGCCCAGCCCAGGAACCAGATTAACGGCTGAGCCACGAAAATGAGGGCAAAGGATAAACCAAATACGACGGCCGGTGTCGATGGCATCCTGAATCGCATAAAACTGCGGTAACGGCCTTTTATGGTTGCCAGCGTTGCAATTAGCATAGTCGCAATAGCTAACCCAAAAATCTGCCCAATCGAATTGCCTGTGAGCATAAGGGCCGGCTGGGAAAGCATGTTCTGCTCGGTAATCCCCCCCACTCCTTCCGTAACAATGATGGAGCCAATCATAAACGTTGCTCCGATCATCTGAAAGAGTACCATACCTCCGAAAATCCACATCAGGGCTATCAGCCATTCTGGAAAGCCTTTGCGCTCGAACCAGGATCGCTGCCCGCCAGCGGTCTCCGGATTACTGTAACCAGTTTGCTCGAAATCAGAGTTCAAGGGTTTCTTCTCCTTTAAAAACGGCGGTGCCAATCATTCCGGTAATCAGGTTAAGTAAACCGATAACGATACTGCTCATAATTAGCCCTCCTATTGAGAATCCACCTGAACCAGCCTCGGCCATCATGTCTTCCATATCTGATGCAGCATCTGGATCCCCGTATTCCCGTACGAAGTATTCCAGTGAGCCAAGCAGCAGTTCGTTGGCATTAATCGAAAAGAGCGCCCATATTACATCCATAAAGCTAAAAACTACTGCAAAAACAAGACCAGTAACGAAGCCGATTAACGCCCCCCGGCCTAGTTCGATAGTATAACCGCTTTTTTTAACATGAAGCCGTGTAGCTACCAGCCCCGGAGCAAGCATCAACCCGCAGCAGCCCAGGCAGGCCAGCAAAAGCCCACCAATGCTTTCCGGAAAAAGAAGCAGGGTTCCATACAAAAAGAATGATGCTGCAAGCGCCATTACAGCGCCGATTATAGCAGAGGTTTCAAAAAACGGATGTGCTTCTCTGGGTTCCATATTTTTTTAATTAGAATGATGTTTGCCAGCTGTGAAGATAATCAATATCAGGCTTATGCCTGCGAACAAACCGGCAAAAAATCTGCTGCCGAGTGTATTCGTCCAGAATCCCAACAGATTACCACCTACATCTGCTATGTTTATAAAAACTGCAAGCGCTGTTAAAAGCAAGGATGTACGCAGCGTTAAGGTGATGCGTTTCCAGACCAAAAGCCCCCCGGCAGCTGAGGCAAAAAAGCCGGAGTAAATTCCGAAACAACGGGCGCATACGGCCATATGGCTACCATCGCCGGAAAAGCTCCTGAACGAAAACTGATGACATAAATCCCGGAAAGCCTCACGCGTTAAGCTGTGCAGCAAAGGTGCATCCACAAACACAAAGCCCGAAGCAAGCAGCACAATAATACCGCTTACGGCAGCCAGCATATAAAATACAGAGTCAGGTTTTGAGCGCATGTGTGTCAGGTATCAGGTATCAGGTATCAGGTATCAAATTGTTGATGTCGTTTGCTTATTCAAATAGCAGCGAGATATCCAGGGCATGTACCGAGTGGGTAATGCCGCCTACCGAAATAAAGTCTACGCCAGTTGCAGCAACTTCCGGAAGCCGGTCGAGCGTCATATTGCCAGAGGCTTCGGTTTTAGCACGGCCATCGATCAGCGCTACGGCTTTGGAGAGTTCCTTCAGATCCATGTTATCCAGAAGCATGATGTCTGCCTTGCCCGATTCCAGAGCTTCTTTGATTTGGGCTATTGATTCCAGCTCGATTTCGATTTTGGCCTTACTGCCCGCTTTAGCACGATGTGCATCACACTGATCCAGCGCCTGTGTAATGCCGCCGGCCACGGCAATATGGTTTTCCTTAATCAGGTACATATCATCCAGACAGAACCGGTGGTTTGTGCCGCCGCCAAGCCTTACAGCCCACTTATCCAGGTAGCGCTGCCCCGGCATGGTTTTGCGGGTATCAAGCAGTTTTGTACTCGTACCGGAAATAGCATCGCAGTAACGACGTGTTTTAGTCGCAATGCCGCTCATCCGCTGCATAAAGTTCAGGCAGGTGCGTTCGGCCGTTAAGATAGAGCCCGCGTTTCCTTTAACCTCCGCGATTGTATCTCCCCTGTGTATTACAGAGCCGTCTTCTACTAAGGGAGTAAATGCCAAGCTGGTGTCCACGCGCTTAAGGATAAAGGCGACAAGTTCAATCCCGGCCAGTACGCCGGACTCTTTAGCTATGAAGGCAGCTTCGGCCGTTTCATCACCCTTAAAAATGGCTTCTGTCGTAATATCGCCGTCGCGAATATCTTCGAGAAGTGCAAGATCGACGATAGTTTGAACCAGTTTATCCATGAGACTCCATAAATGATTTCATTCCAGCAACAAACAAGTCGGGTGGCGGGCACGGTCGCCGCGTTTTAAAATCAACAAAACACAGTACAACCAAACCGGTAATTTTCACTTTATTATCGGTGCCAACTACCTCATAATGAGTAAATAGTCTGGTGGCGGGTTCGTCATAGATTTTCACCCTGATAGTGAGCAGCTCATCGTAAAAAGCGGGGCGTTTGTAGTCCAGGCTTACGTGCATAACGGGAAGCATCACTCCGGCATCTTCAAGGGCTTTGTAGGAAACACCAGCCTCACGGATCATCTCCGTACGGGCTTCCTCGAAATACTCCAGAAAACGACCGTGGTATACATACCCCATCTGGTCGGTCTCCGCATACCGGCTTCGCAGCTGGTGTTCGTAAACTAAAAGTGGTTCCCGTCTCTCTTTGGGTTCAGTTTGTGCCATAAAATCAGGCCTCTACCGTCTCCCAAACGCCCATTGCCGCATACTTGTCGATTCGCTGATTAACCAGCTTATCGGTCTTCATTTTCCCGAGGCGGTCAAGGCTTTCGAGCAGCTGTTTTTTGAGTGCCTGTGCGGCTGCATCGTAGTCGCGATGCGCACCACCAAGAGGCTCAGCAATGATACCGTCAATCACTTTTAGTTCCATCAGGTCTTTAGCAGTGAGCTTCAGAGCGGCCGCGGCCTGCTCTTTGTACTCCCATGTTTTCCAAAGAATAGAGGAGCAGGATTCCGGGGAAATAACGGAATACCAGGTGTTCTCCATCATATACACCTCGTTACCCATACCGATACCCAACGCGCCGCCACTGGCGCCTTCACCAATAATTACGGTGATGATAGGAACCTTAAGTACGGCCATTTCTCTCAGGTTAACGGCAATGGCTTCAGCCTGCCCACGCTCCTCGGCTTCAAGGCCGGGAAATGCGCCAGGAGTATCCACGAGTGTAATAACCGGGATCCCGAATTTTTCGGCCAGCTTCATTAGCCGCAGCGCCTTTCTGTATCCTTCCGGATTCGGCATACCAAAGTTGCGGTATTTACGGCTGCTTGTATCGCGCCCTTTCTGCTGACCTATCACCATTACCGATAAACCATCGATAGTGGCAAATCCACCGACTATGGCTTTATCGTCGCCTACGTTACGGTCGCCGTGAAGTTCGGTGAAGTGTTCACAGATGTTGTAAATATAATCCAGCGTGTAGGGGCGGTCCGGGTGTCGCGCAAGCTGTACCTTCTGCCATGCCGTAAGATTGGAAAAAATAGAGATCCGCAACTCGTGTACTCGCTGCTGCAGGCGCTCAATTTCCGGACGAAGAACGTCGTTTTCGGGTATTCGGATAGAGTTGAGCTCTTCAATTTTCTTTTCAAGCTCTGCAATTGGTTTTTCGAAATCGAGGTAGTTCGTATTCATAATCATATAAGTGGTTAGTCGGAGCCGGGCTCCTGAACGTTCGTTTACTTACTAAGTTCTGTTGATGCTGTTAAAATCACAATCTGTTAATCATACTGCGTAGTTTAAGCGCCCAGACCATCCAGACTGCTTCAAAAATAATATTCTTAGACATTTTAGATTCACCTTCCTCACGCTCCCTGAATATAATGGAAACTTCGCTTAGTTTAAATCCGGCCATCCAGGCCCGAAAATGCAGTTCTATCTGGAAAGCGTAGCCATTGGACTTAATCCTGTGAAGTTGTATGGCCTCAAGCACATCGCGGCGAAAGCACTTGAAACCTGCTGTTGTATCTTTAACAGGCAAACCTGTTATAAAGCGCGCGTACATATTCGCAGAATAAGATAAAATGAGGCGGCTTAAAGGCCAGTTCACTATGCTTATTCCATTGTGGTAGCGCGAACCTATTACCAGGCTTCCTTCACCACTTTTTACGGCATCAACCAGCCGGGTGATATCATTCGGGTCGTGCGAAAAGTCGGCATCCATTTCGCAGATGTACTCATAGTCTTTTTCCAGTGCGTATTTAAAACCGGCAACATAAGCCGAGCCCAATCCTGATTTTTTTTCACGAGCCAGCAGATGAATGCGTTCCGGAAAAGCTTCAGCCTGTTTTTTTATGATATCCTGGGTTCCGTCGGGAGAATTATCGTCCACAAAAAGAACTTCCACTTCCGGCTGGAGTGTCATCATAACGGGAATAAGCCGCGCTACATTTGTGGCCTCGTTATACGTCGGTATGATTACTAAAATATCGGACATGTCTGTTTAGCAGATGCTATTACAGGAAAGAGGGCGAACTATTTGCCTTTCCCGGCCAGCATAGTAAAAATGGTATTTATTAGAATTTTAAGGTCCATTTTAAGCGAAATGTTCTCCACATAAAACAGATCGTATTTAGTCTTTTCGATTACATCGTCGAAGGTTTCATCATACTTCCACTTTACCTGTGCCCAGCCCGTAATACCGGGGCGTACCCTGAGGCGACGGTTGTACAAAGGAATTTGCTTTTTAAACTGATTGACAAAAAACTGTCGCTCCGGACGTGGCCCGACCAGACTCATATCACCTTTTAATACATTAAGCAGCTGAGGCAGTTCATCGAGCCTGAGCTTTCGCAGCCAGATACCTAGTGGCGTAATTCGCGGATCGTCGTCGGTAGCCCAGGTCGGCCCCGTCTTTTTCTCCGCATTCTGGTACATACTTCTGAACTTGTACATCGTAAAAGGTTCGCCATGCAGGCCCACGCGCTCCTGCGCAAATACAACCGGGCCTTCAGAGGTAAACCGTATCAGCAGAGCGGTTACGATCATTACCGGTAGCGTAGCAATCAGAATTATAAGCGACAGAATGATGTCCATCAATCGCTTAACCGTTTTTTCCCATGGAGGCATCGGGTCCGGCATAACAACAATAAGCGGAAGCCCGAAAATTTGGTTCGTCTGGTTCAAGCCACTAATAATCTGATAAAAGTCCGGCAGTATTTTGATGGTAACGTTCGGCTTTTCGATAGAATCCAGGATATTCACCAGTTTGAACCGATCCTGAGGCTCCATTGCCACAATTACGTCTTCAACCCCGTATTTATCAACAATCTCATTAATTTCGTCGATGGTACCCAGCACCATTTCCGGCTCGACTTTAGGATCGGCGTCTTCTTCTTTTGCCGTCTGATCTACAAAACCCACTACATTGAGACCCGATGTCTTGTGGCGCTCGATGTCTTCATGTACCTGCCGCGCCGTTTCACCCACACCCACAATAATTGCTTTATGCAGGCCCACTCCGCGCATAACCGTGGCTTTCTGGATGGTACGCACAATCAGCCTGTTAAATGCCACAAACGAAAAGGTTAGCAGCCAGTATATAATCGTATAATTTTTGGCGTAGCTGATATTGCTCGAATTCCAGTTCAGATCATCCGTAAACAGCAAAAAGAAAAAGATAAGCGTGCCGATGATGGTAATTTTACCAACCCGCAGAATCTCATCGAAACGGGAAATCATGTACAGCCGTTTATAAAGGCCAAAGAAGGCAAAAACGGCAATCCAGTAGAATGCCGTTACGATGGCGGGCAGCAAAATACTTGCAGGAGCAACCAGTTGAGGAGAATCGAATAACTGCAGCTCAAAACGAATATGATAAAACACGTACCACACCGCCAGCAAAGCAATAAAGTCTGCCAGTAAGGTAAATATGATATCTCTTTTGCGCTCCAAGGTTCAGTTTTCTCCGTTTAGACTTCGGCGGTTCATCAGGCTTGATCGAATTTTATGCTCAAAATCACTTATCTTCCCATCTGCTGTACAAAAACCAGGCTGCTGCAGAGGTCCATGTTGTCGATTCTATATTTTTTATCAGGATTCAGGCGATTTTAATCACAGCTCATTTACTACAATCAAATAAAATAAGGAATAAAGCATAAAAGTGTTCCAACTTATTAAGAACGATACCGACACAAAGGCCAGGCTCGGAGAGCTCAAAACCGACCATGGCACAATCCAAACGCCCATTTTTATGCCGGTTGGAACTATTGCCACGGTAAAAGCCGTGAACCAGATCGATTTGGCAGAGAAGATTAAAGCACAAATTATTCTTGGCAACACCTATCACCTGTATCTGAGGCCCGGGAATGAAATCATGTCTGCGGCAGGCGGTCTTCATAAGTTTATGAAATGGAACGGGCCTATTCTCACTGACTCCGGCGGATACCAGGTTTTTTCACTTTCAGACAACCGAAAGCTTGAAGAACGGGGAGTGACTTTCAAAAGTCATTTAGACGGCTCGAAGCATCAGTTTACCCCGGAAAGCGTTGTGCATACCGAACGGGTACTCGGTTCCGATATTATGATGGTGCTCGACGAGTGTCCGCCCTACCCATCAACCTACGAATATGCCAAAAACTCTATGGAGCTCACCCATCGCTGGGCGAAAAGATGCAAGACTGCTTTTGATAATTCGGAAGGGCACTACGGGCACAAACAGCATTTATTTGGGATATGCCAGGGCAGTACATACAAAGACCTGAGAACACAATCTGCGGAAGCTATTGCCGAAATGGATTTCGACGGAAACGCCATTGGCGGACTAAGCGTGGGTGAACCGAACGAGCTGATGTACGAAATGACAGACCTTGTTACTGATGTTCTTCCCGCAGAAAAAGCACGCTACCTTATGGGCGTTGGCACCCCGGCAGACCTGCTGCACGGAGTTGCCAATGGAGTTGATATGTTCGACTGCGTAATGCCGACGCGGAACGCAAGAAACGGAACCGTTTTTACCCGCGAAGGTATCGTCAATATGAAGAATGCGAAATGGAAAAACCATCATCAGTTTCTTGACGAGTCCTTTGGAACAGACTTTACGTCAACCTATACGATGGCCTATATTCATCACCTGTTCCGCTGCAATGAAATTCTTGGAATGATGATAGCTTCCGTACATAACCTCACCTTTTACCTCTGGCTGATGGAAGAAATACGAAGCCATATCGATGCCGGAACCTTTGGCAGCTGGTATCCGCAAATGATCGAAAAGGTTACAAACAGGCTGTAGCTGAAGCTAAGTGTCGCCTCAATTAATTTTCTGAGGCGACACTGCTATCACCAATATACTCTGTGAAATGCATGCTTTGCTTCGAACGCAGGCTTGCAAACAAAATCTCCAGATCTTTCCAGATCGTGTACGACTGAAGATAGTGCATTTCGTACCGCTCCTTTTCTTCATCGCGAAACAGCCTGTGCTCATTAAGCTGTCTCAGACCCGTTAAACCCGGCTTATAGTAAATAAACCTGCCCTGCCGTTCTTTAATGATTGGAGCGCCTACCAGACTGAACTCACCTGTAAATACTCTCAGCAGGAACAGATAGGTATTCATAAGCTTATGTTTTGCCGGAGGACTCATAAACTTCACGTTAAGCGTTGAAGACGAGTCCAGAAAGATATTCACGTTCATTTTAGACGGCCTTGATGTGAATCTACTCAGCTTTTGTACGATGTAAACCGGAGACAGCAGAATGATGCCCAAACCCGAAATCCAGAAATCAAGATTCCTTTTCAGAAACCTGTTCCATGCGTTAAGAGACGACAGTTCAAGATCCACGACAGGTACATCATCGAAATATTCTACATTTGATTTCCCGATAATGTAGTCCAGCGAGTTCGGAACAACCTTCGATACAACCGGAGTGTCCCTTAATTGAGAAAGTGATTTAAGTACATCTATATGGCGTACTTTATCCAGTATAAAAACAACCTGATCCGCTTTATAAGATGCAACCAGCTCGGGCAGCTGGGAAATGTGGCCAAGCAATGGCACATCATCTATAGGCTCCTGCTTCACATCTTCGTCCTGAGATACGAGTCCTACGATTTCGTAGTTCCACTCTACCTCTGAGCGTATTTTACGTATTGCTGACTGCGTCTTTTCATCTATCCCTGCGATAATAACCCGTATGGCCTTGAGCCTGTCCCTGCCCGATGCCGAGCGGTTAAAATAGCGCGAGCTCATGTATCTGAGCACGGGCAGCAGCACGAGAAGAACGGATGCGCTTGCTACAAGTACCAGCCGCGAAAACGCAAAGTCTCTTACAAAGAATGAAATCACCACGACCGAAACAAACGTGAGTATAATAGCTTTCACCTGACTGCTGATCGAATACTTGTTGATGCCGTAGAGGGAATAATATTTGGCAAAAAGAAGATAAAAGACCGAACACATTAAATTAACCACCAAAAAAACCGGCTGGTAGTCCTGAAGAATACTCAGCGGATGAATCTCATACCGGTAAAGGAAAAAGATGATGGTAACCAGATTGAGAAGCCCAAGGTCGATCACGGGCCGCAGCGCTTTATTAAACAGGGTGAGCACATAAGATGCAGCCGACTTAACCACTATACCCAGCAGGATAAAAAGTCGGAAAAAGAAGCTGTAGCCATAGCTGTAATGCTTCTCAAAAAACTGATAGAGCGCTTTATTAAAGGTGATGATGTACCTCAGATTCTCCTTCTTGGTACTTTCACCCTTGTAATGAATAATGCTCGTTTCGGGCACATAATCAATATTGTAACCTTTTTGAAGGGTTCTATAGCACAAATCGATGTCTTCACCATACATAAAGAATCTCTCGTCGAACCCCCCAAGCTCCTGAAGCACATCCGTGCGGTAAAACATAAAAGAACCGGAAAGAACCTCCACACGGGAAGGTGTATTTTCATCGGTTCCTCCCATATAGTAGGAGGCGAAACGACTACTTTTGGGGAAAAGGGTCGTAAGGCCAAGCACTTTATACATGGCCTTCATAGGGGTGGGAATAGAACGACGGGACTCTGGAGCAAAAGTGCCGTCGGGATTGAGAATTTTACACCCGCTCGCACCAGTTCCTGGGTTTGTTTCCATATGATCGTAAAGCACCTGTAGGGTGTCCTCACCAATGAGAACGTCAGGGTTTACAATAAGAGTGTACCTACCCTTACACTGCCTGATAGCCTGATTATTAGCTTTTCCGAAGCCAAGATTGGTGTCGTTGGCTATATAATGTACGTCAGGAAAGCGCTGCCTCAGAAACTCTACCGAACCATCCGTGGAATAGTTATCTACTACAAAGATCTCAAGTCTGAAGTCGTGATGAGCACGATATACAGAATGAAGTAAATTGGCCAAATACTCCTTTACGTTATAATTAACGATTACAAGAGATATATCTGGTTCGGTTCCGAATTCAGGTTTAGTCACGCTGGTATAAATATGATTGACAGTCAGTGAGGAAAATACAAAATCATACAGCGTAGATGATACACTATTTAGTAATCAGCCAAATATCCTTTGGAGGAATTCTTTTCTTCTCAACTGGGCTGATATGCTCAAGTACAACACCACCATGAGAATTAATCAGATTATTCATATATCGTGCCGGTTGATATGCTGTGTATATTCGGTGACCTTCGACAACTTTTCCGCGCACCACAATATTGCCATCATCAAAATGACGCACTTCATCAGAATTTAATCGGATTTTGGTTGCATCACCATGCGTGGTCTGATACATAATACCGCCAGGTTTAAGAACTCTGAGAAGTTCAGCCATCCACGCATCATGCATTTCTTCAGAAAGATGTGTAAAGATTGAAATACCATAGATTACATCGAAGGCATTATCATCATATCGAAGCGGAGGCTCTAAAGAATTTGTATTGTAAGTACCGTTAAGGTTTTCCTGGCACCAGTTTATTGATTTGTTATTAGGATCTGTGCCATACAATGACGCATTCGGAAAAAAATCACTCATGTGCCGAATAATCCTGCCGGGTCCGCATCCCCAGTCCAATACCGAAAGATTATCCTTTACTTTGAGGTGTTTTTTTATTGTATCGGCAATAGCTTCGCTAGCATTCCTGCTGGCCACATAATACTGCTCATAATTTAGAGAAAAAGACTCATACATGAGGTAGTCAGGTGGTAACGAAATATCAGGAAAGTTCTTCCTGAACGCTCTGTTTGAAGGCAAATTAAGCAGTTGCTGTCTCATAAAGTTTATTCGGTCTGCAAAATGCAGAAGGTTCAAAGCTCTGAGAAGGGAAAGCAGATTTTGTTTCATTAACTAACTATGAAGCTATTGGAATACGATGTCTAAACGCTTGGGGACGAATATATGAATAAAGCGCATAAAAAAAGCCCTGTTCAAGGCGAACAGGGCTTAGGGTAGAAAAAAAGATGAGGCGGCGACCTACTCTTCCGCTTGTGGCAGTACCATCGGCG
>Ga0207421_10002074_pt1 | contig 25212 bp, 20 predicted proteins | sample SodLakKL_010_SED_4_FD_187542 | JGI IMG/M metagenome (GOLD analysis project Ga0207421, IMG submission 187542) | Alkaline sediment microbial communities from Lake Tanatar, Kulunda Steppe, Russia - 8KL_010_SED (SPAdes) (version 2) | ecosystem: Environmental > Aquatic > Non-marine Saline and... | reverse complement strand
CGCCGCCGCCGGCCGATGCGAGACGCTCCGGCGCGCGCTCGAGCTCCTGGAGGCTCGCCGCGAGCGAAGAGCCGCGGAGGAGCGGCTGAAGAAGTTCCCTTCCGGGATGGAGCTTCTGGCCGGAGACGAGGCGGAGCGCCTCCAGGAGCTCGAACGGAAGCGGGCGAATCTCTTGGTGGAGCGCGGCCGCGCCGAAGACGAGCGGGGGCGGGCGCAAAACGACGTCGAAGCTTCGGGCCTTGCTCGGGAGGCGCCGTCGCAGCCACAGCTCGAAGCCGGCCGGGAAGACCTTGCCGAAGTCTCCCGAATCGAGACGCGGATTTCGCAGATCACCGAGCAGCTCGACAAGGCGCGCGCGGCCGAACGGAACGCGGCCGCAGATCTCGGGGGCGAGCGGCCGGAGGGTCCGACGCTTACCCCCGGCACGGTGAACCGAGCCGCAACAATGGCCGAGCAGCTCCTTCGGGCCCAGCGTACCGTGGAGGAGCTCGAGACGGCCACGGCGGCGAAGGCTCCGGACGAGGCCACGGTAAAGGCCCATGAAACCGTCGCGGAGGAGCTCCGGCGATGGCTGCGCAGCCTCGATTCGGCACGGGCGCGCCGCCTGGTGGTGGCCGGGGCCGCGGCGGGGCTGGGTGCCGTTCTGGCCGGGGTGGCAGCCTGGTGGGCCGGCGCGAATTGGGGGATCGCCCCGGCACTTGTGGCCGCGGCGGCAAGCGTCTGGAGCATCGCGCAGCTCATCGGTCTCAACCGCACCCGCCTCGAAGCACAACGACGCGTCGCCGAACAGCCCGTCGATCCTCCGGAACGCTGGACGGTACCTGCGGTTGCGGCGCGACTCGCCGAAGTGGAAGAGCGGTTGGCGGCGCTGCGCCGGGAGGTCGAGCTCGCCCGCCGGGCGGAAGCTCGCCGGCAGGAGCTCGAGGACGCGCGGGTCGAGCTCGCGCGTTTGGAGGCGGAGAAGGACGAGATCGCGCGGGAGGCGGGTTTCGACCCCGCCACGACCGGTGCGGGCGTGGAGCGATTCGTCCGACTTGTGGCGGCGATCGATCAGGCTCGCGCCGAGCGAGCGGAGCTGGAAGGAAGGATCGAGCGGGAGCGTACCGCGCTTGAGGAGCGGCTCGATCGGCTCGTCGCGCTGTTACGGGCGTTCGGCGGGCTCCGAGACGGGCCGTTGCCGGATCCGACGACGGTACGGAGCGAGTTCGCCGAGCTGGAGCGGCGGGTCGGCCGGCTCGAAGAAGCCCGCCGCGCCTTGGCCCAGAGCCACAAGGAGCAAGAGCGGATCGACCGCGAGATCGCAGAGATCGACCGCGGAATCGAGCAGCTCTATACCGGCGTGGAGCTTCCCGTAGGAAGCAGAGCCGACCTTCTTGAGCGGTGTGACCGCGTCGGGGCGTACCGCGCCGAGTGCGACCGGCTCCGGGAAGCGCGGATTCGCGAGCAGGACCGCGCGGCCGGCCTTCCGGAGGACGACGAGACGGAGCCCCTTATCGAAGCCGACGACGAGGCGAAACTCCGCGAACGCCTGGAGCAGGCGGAAGCCGAGGCGCAGCGCGCAACCCAACTGCGCGAGGAGCGAGCGAAGCTCCAGGCCCGGCTCGAGCACGCAGGCTCCGACCGAAAGATGGAAGAGGCCCGCCGAAAGTACGACCGGGCACGGGAAGCTCTGGAGCAGGCGTACGACCGCGCGCTTCTCCGGGAGTCCGGGAACTTCCTCCTGCATGAGGTGTCCGAGGAACACCGCAGCGAGCACGAGCCGCGCATCGTCACCGAAGCGCGGGACCGCTTCGCACGATACACGCACTACGCGTATGAGCTCATCGTGGACCAGGGCCGGGGAATCGTCGCCGAGGATCGTACCGCGGGGGAGAAGCGGAGCCTCCAAGAGCTTTCCACCGGGACCAGGATGCAGCTCCTCATGGCCGTTCGGTTGGGGTACCTCTCGGTTCTGGAGCGAAGCTATCGACCACTCCCCCTCTTTTTGGACGAAGCGCTGACGACCACCGACCCGGAGCGCTTCGAGGAGATCGTGGGAAGCCTGAAGGACGCCGCCCACCGTGAGGGCCGGCAGCTCTTCTATCTCTCCGCGCAACCCGCCGATCTCCTCCGTTGGGAGGAGGCGATCGGAGCACGGCCCCACCACATCGATCTTCCGATGGCGCGGTTCGGTATGCCGGGTTGCAAGCCCGAGGATTACCCGATGCCCGTGCCCCGCTCGATCCCGGAGCCGGGCGAAATGAGCCCTGCCGAATATGCCGCTACGCTCGAGGTTCCCCCGGTGGATCCGCGCCGCGATGCCGGCTCCATTCATCTGTTCTATCTGGTGAGGGACGACCTCCCCCTCCTCCATCGCCTCATGAACACGCTCAAGATCGCTTCGCTTGGCGCGCTCGAGCAGTTTCTCCGGCGTGAGGATGCCGCCGAGTTGCTCCCGGAGGAGGATCGGCGCCGGCGCCTCGCCGCGCGCTGCCGGATCGCTCGCATCTGGGCGGAACTGTGGCGGCAGGGGCGCGGGCACCCGGTCGACCGCAGCGCGCTGGAACGCTCCGGAGCGGTTACCGAGGCGTTTCTGGACGCGGTCTGGGAGCTTTGCGAACGCGTCAACGGTGATGCCGTGCTCCTGATCGAGTCACTGCGGGCCGGACACATAGCACGGTTCCGCCGCCAGAAGGTGGATGAGCTGGCCGAATGGCTCGAAGAGCACGGCTACCTCGACTCCGCGGAACGCCTGTCTCCCGAGGCGCGCCGGCGGGAACTGCGACGCCGCGCCGGCGACGGAGCGCCGGCCGGAGAAGTCGAATGGGTCTGTGAGGGACTGGAAGCGCAGGTGTCCGCCGATTGGCTGAATCGTAACCGTTGATGTAATATGATGCCGATCTATCTTGGGTAAGAAAGAAGGCGAGACACGATGGCCAAGCCGCCACGTAAAACGATCCTCCTGGTCGAAGATGAAATGCTTATCGCAATGGCGGAGAAGCGTACCCTCGAGCGCAACGGGTACTCCGTCGTTATTGCGCACACCGGTGAACAGGCCGTGGAGATCTGTACCGACTCCGACGCGCCGATCGGCCTGATTCTGATGGATGTCGAGCTTGGCACGGGCATGGACGGCACCGAGGCGGCCGAGCGGATTCTCGAGAAGCGTGACCTCCCGGTAGTCTTCCTGTCCTCGCATACGGAACCGGAGATCGTCGAGAAGACCGAGCGGATCACTTCCTACGGGTACATTCTGAAGAACGCAGGTGAAACAGTTCTTCTGGCCTCGATTAAGATGGCATTCCGTTTGCATGAGGCCCACAGCACGCTGGAAACCCAAAAGGAGGAGCTTAACAACGTCCTGGTCGAAAGAGAGCGCAGCGAAGCAGCGGCTTTGGAGAAGCATCAAGAGCTGCGCACCACGCTCGAATCGATCGCAGACGCGGTGCTCTCCACCGATCGCCGCGGCCGCGTCGTTCTGATGAATCCGCCGGCGGAACGGCTTTGCGGCTGGAATCGCGACGAAGCACAGGGCAAGTCGCTCGATGAGGTATTCCACATCGTCAATGCTCGGACGCGCCGGCCGATGGAGAACCCCGTAGCAAGGGTAATGCAAACCGGCAGGACTGCCGGCCTTGCAAACGACACCGCGCTCATCGCAAGGGACGGTCATGAGTATCAGATAGCCGACAGTGCCGCTCCGGTGAAGGACGACGAAGGGAACGTCGTCGGCGTGGTTTTGGTCTTCAGAGACGTAACCGAGCAGTACCTTAAGGACGCCCGCCTCAGAGAACGCGTCAAGGAACTGGAGTGTCTCTACCGGATAGCCGAGATCACGGAGGAACCGGGAGCTGCCCTCGACGACATGCTTCAGGAGATAGCCGAGGCCGTTCCTCCTTCGTGGCGATACCCCGAGAGCACGGTGTGCCGGATTGTTATCGATGAGGATGAGTACCGGAGCCGCGAGTTCAAGATAAGCCGTCGGATGCAACGGGCCGACGTGCTTGCCGGCGGCCGGCAGATTGGAAGCATTGAGGTTTACTATATAGACGAACGCCCTCTCCCGGACGAAGGGCCGTTCCTTCCTGAAGAGGCCAGGCTCCTTGAAGCGATCGCCGAGCGCGTGGGCACGACCATCGCACGCAAGCGCGCGGAAGCGGCTTTGAGCCGGGAACGGCTGCTTCTGTCCACCGTCCTCGACGCCCTCCACGCCGCCGTCGTAATCTGTGGCACCGACGGCAGGATCGTCCGGTTTAACGAAGCGGCACGCCGGCTTCACGGGCTTCCGGAGGAGCCGGTGCCGAGCGAGCAATGGGCCGAGCACTACGACCTCTACGCGACGGACGGAGAGACCCCCCTTCCCACGGAAGAGATCCCTCTTTTCCGTGCCTACCGCGGTGAACGAGTTCGCAATGCCGAGATTGTCGTCTCGCCGAAAGGCGGCTCTCCGCGCCTGTTGCGCTGTGAAGGCGGCCCGCTCGTCGATGGCGAAGGCGAGAAGCACGGTGCGGTCATCGCCATGCATGACATCACCGAACAGCGGGAAGCGGAACAGGAGGCTCGGACCCTTGCCGAAGAGAAGGCGCGCCTTCTCAAAGAGGTGCAACACCGCATCAAGAATACGATGGGCACGATGGCCGGGATGCTGAGCCTCGAGGCCGAAAGCCTTCAGAACAAGCCGGACGCCGCGGCGGCGCTCACCGACGCTAGGAATAGATTCCAAGCCATGGAGAAGCTCTATGAGCTCCTCTATCGGAGCGAGAGTCACATCACCGGTTCGCTCGGCAACTACCTGACGCAGCTTCTGAACTCGCACCGGGCCCTCTTTTCGGCGGGACGGAGGGTGACGATTACCACCGATATGGAAGAGCTCGAGCTCGACGCGAAACGCCTGTCGAAGGTCGGCATCATCGTGAACGAGCTCCTTACCAATGCGATGAAGCACGCCTTCCCGGATCGTACCGACGGCCGGCTCTTCCTCTCCGCTCGGCGCATCGATCGCCGGATCGCAATCACCGTATCGGACGACGGTCCGGGACTTCCGGACTTCGCGGCAGGCGAGGGTGAACCGAGCTTCGGGATGATGGTCGTGGAAGCACTTGCGGGGGAGCTCAACGGGACAGTTCGCTTTGAGCAGGACGAGGGACTGCGCGTGACGCTTGAGTTTCCGGAGTAGCGGGTCTCCGCGCCGCGCCGCGCGGGCGACGCGACGTGAGGCGATGCGCTGTGGCCCCATTACCGATGCACAGGTGCAGGCGCTCCTCACGGATCGGCCCTGGGGCTTGACTCCGAGCAAGCCGGCACACGCATGATCGGGTTCATTGGCCTGGGGATCATGGGCAAGCCGATGGCGAAGAATCTGCTCAAGGCAGGTTACGCGCCGGCCCTCGCCGAGCCGTGCGGCAATCTCGGGCGCCGGCAGCGGATCGGTATCCGGCGTCAAGCGCCGATAGGGGGCAAGCGTCCACTTGGCCGGCTCAGCGCCGGGAACTCCCCGATCGTTCGGCGGACCGGATCGAGATCATCTTCGCTGAACTTCCGCTCTCCAACTCAGAACGGCGGGCTCCGTCGTGATTGCGCCCCGATGCTGATTGCAGCCGGCCTCCCACCGCTCACCTCACAACACTTGAACCACCGCCGAGACGATCGTCACCAGCGCGAAGAAAGCCACGATCATGCGATTGGTCGTGCGAAAGCGTGCGTCCATGCTGGTGTGCATGTCCTCGAAGCGCTTATCCACCTGTTCGAATCGCGCGTTCGTGTCGGCCCTCATTTCCTCGAAGCGCTTGTCCACTTGCTCAAAGCGCTTCTCCATCGCGTCGAAACCGTGCTGCATTAGTTCGCGCTGGTGGCTGAGCGACTCCTCCACGCGCACCATCCGTTCCAGAAGCACCGGATCGCTCCCCGCCGGCGCGCGCCGCTCCGGCGCGATCTCCGCGAGCCACTGAGGGAGATGGGACTTGACGTACGAGCCGATTTCCTCGAGCTGCCGATCGCTCATTTGCATTCCTCCTCTACTATAGCATCAGCGGCGCTTTCCGTCAGGCGGAAAGACGCTCTTCACCTAGTAGTACAGGGGTTGCAGCGGGAATCCTTGTTTTTCGGAGTAGTGGGCGCTGCCGCCGGGCTGCAGAGCGCGTATATGCGGGTGATCGGTGTCGCCGGCGCCCTACGACGACTCCGATTCTCCGCCGTTGTCTTCGCCGGCGCGCTACGACCCCGATTCCGCGTCGGTGTGGCCGGCGCGCTCGGCGGCCCGGTTGGTTTCTCCGCCACGGACCTTGCCCAGCACGAGGCACGAAGCGGCCATAACTACCGCCGTCACGAGGAAGATTGCGCGGAAGCCGAGGAAGTCGACGATTCCGCCGGTCAACGGCGGCGCCACAATCGCCGCCGACTGGGAGAACACGTAGTATACCCCGGTATAGGCGCCCATCGTGTTGAAACTCGCCTTCTGCCACAGCATGGGGAAGCTGTTGGTATTCGCGGCTCCCCAGCAGATGCCGAAGAGGAAGAGGAGCGCCCAGAACGTTCCCACGGCAAGCATCTGCGAAGCGCCGACCGCCACCGTCCAGAACTCGTGCGTGAACATCAGAAGCGCCACGACCGACATTGCCGAGAGAGCGATGCGGATCGTACGCCGGCGGCCGATCCGGTGAGCCACCATCCCGCTCGGCACGGCAAATGCCAGGTAGGCCACCGCAAACATGCCGGTGGAGAAGCCGGCGAGCCCCTCGCTCAGTCCCAGGTATTCGATCACATAGAGGGTCATGAAGGGGCGCATCGCCCAGTACGCGGAAAACCAGAGGAAGATCGCAATGAGGATGTAGACCGCGCTCTTGTCCTTCTGTGCAAAGACGTTTTTGATCGAAGTGATGACCGATTGCCGGGGCGGCTCGCTTTCGGTCAGTCGTTTCTCCCGGACGGTCGAAAAGAGCAGCACGGTGGCCACGACGATCAGCACCCCGGAGATCATAAACGGCAGCTGCCGGGAGGTATCGCCCACGACGGGCAACACCAGCCGCAGATCCATGAGCGGAGCAAGCGCGAGCGTGCCGACGACCGCGGCAATGCCGCCCATCATGTTGATAACGCCGTTGGCTTCGCTGCGGTACTCGTTCGGCACCGTGTCCGGCATGAGCGCCACCACCGGCCCCCGCGCCGACTGCTTGAACAGGTTAAAGAGCACGATCGCCCCGACAAAGACCACGAGCGAGGTCATCCCGGCGCGTGGCAGTATCGCGAACAAGATGGCGCTCGCCGGAAGCGTCACGAGGATATACGGCATCCGGCGGCCGATCGAGGTACGCGCCTTGTCGCTCAACCCGGTCACGAGCGGAATGAGAATGAGCGCCATGATGTTGTCGATCGTCATGAACGCGCCGATCGCCGCTCCCGAATCGAGGAAGCCGGAGAGGAACACCGGAACGTAGTTGTCGTACAGCGGATCCATGAGCCCCATCGTGAAGAATCCGAGGCCAATCATGATGGTGCTCCGGTAGAAACCTTCCGGTAGACGCCGGGTCGTATCGCTCATGCCGTCCTCCCTTCGTATCGCTCGGTGGGCCAGGAAGCCCACGCGGCCAGGATCGCCCACGCGGCCAGGATCCTTGGCTTGTCGGTACGTCGCCGTTTCGGTCCGTGGGCATGGAGCCCGCGGCCGGATCAAAACGGGTTGGTGCCGGGAGCGTCTATCGTAGAGGCGGTTTCCCGTTCGATCAAGCTTGCGGGCGGGCGAAGTCAAGCTCCGGCGGAGAGGGGCGCACCGCGCGGCCCGGCGGGCGGAGACGGGCTCGCGACGTGGCGCCGGCTGCGGTCGTTGCGGTGCCCTGCCGGCATGCGGACTTCCGAAGGCAAGTCTCCCCGCAGACAGCTACCGTATGTCATGTTCCTGAGACGCGTGCTGTGCGAGTCGGTTCACGACTACGATAATATCCGCCCGTGTTGGTTCCGGTTGCCTGCCGGCGGTGGAGAGTCGTGACCGGCGCGCAAGCTTTCAGCTCTCTTTCTCCTTGGTACGGCGGAGTGTACGTATCCTGTTCGAACTGAGGGCCCCTGCCCGTCAGCCCCAGAAGATGCCCGTAGGGTCTTCGTCTATCTCGGCGATCGCGTCGTCGAGCGATACGTCCCGTGGAAGGTTGAGGTAGTACATGGAACGCTCGTTGCTATTGTAGGCCCATAGGGTCCATCCGCGGGATTCAGGATCGAAGTCGAGACGGGCGACCTTCATCTTAATCCACTTCTCCGGATTATCCCCGCGCACCTCCTCCTCATACAGAATGACCGAGTTCTTCCAGAACCGATAGCTAAGCTTGACCTCCCAGCGAGCATCCGGCGGGACGCGGTTCTCACAGAATGAACCTAACTTCTCCTCTACCGTCTTGCGTGTAAACTCGTCCAGAGCCATAGGTCGCGAGTATACGGAATGAAATGGGGCGGCTCAAACGGTCATAGCACCTTAGGCCACTGGCGCTCGAGAGTCTCTTCCGGGACAACAACCGCCAATCCGAGACAGGCCTGGGGGCGATCGGGTGCTCTGGTTTATACGCTGCTCCTGGGCAGGCGCGCGGTAGCACACTAACCGGCGGTTCGATTGTCGTAGTCAGTTTCAGTCACTACCCGGACCCGGGTCGGCCTCGCAGGGTTCATGCACATTGACGCTTCGGTGTGGTAGCATTACGCTACCGATATGAAATCGATACACATTCGCGACGTCGAGCCGTGGGTGCTGCAACGTCTGCGCCGTCGCGCCCAGCTCCATCACCGCTCGATGCAGGGTGAGTTGCGCGCTATTCTGGAGGAGGCTGCGCGGCGCACCCCGGAGCTCGACGATGTCGACTCCGACGATATCGTTACCGTATCGGTTCCCGAAAGCGGCGCGTGGACGCGGGAGGAGATGTACGGTGACGACGCGCGGTGAGCCGGAACGTGGTGGGAACATGCGGGGAAAACTTGCCGTCGTTGATACGAACGTTCTTTTGACGGCAACGAACAGGGCTCGAAGTGGGCACGAAACGGCCCGGAGCCTCTTCCGTGCCGCCCGGGGGGCGGGGTGCCGGCTTGCCGTCTGCGGTCAGATCCTCAGAGAGTACGTGGCCGTCGCTACCCGGCCGGTTCGGGTAAACGGACTGGGCCTGCAACACGCCGACGCTCTGCGAAACGTAGGGCGGTTCCGGGAACAAGCCGTCTTTCTTGACGAGACGGAAGCTGTCTTTGATGAGCTTGAACGCCTCACGCGGCGGTACGGCTCCAGTGGGAAGCGCATTCACGATGCCAATATCGCGGCGGTCACGGTCGCGCACGGCGCACAAACGATCATAACGGCCAATACGCAAGACTTCACCGGAATCGCTGAGCTGGATGTTCTCTCGCCGGAAGAGGCGGAGCGGGCATTCGGGGAAAGCGGGGGGTGAGTGTGGGGGCGGCCGGATGCTCCTTGTTGCTCGGAGAGGGCCGGAAGCCGCGCGCCACGTCCCTCGGAGCGGTCGTCAGGAGAACGGGCCGGCTTCCATTGCGCGACGGATCGAAGCGGAAAGCCCGGAGGCACGGGCGCGCCGGCAGGGCGATCGGCAGTGAGCCCGGCCGCCGGCGCGCAGGGGTGCGGGCCGGCCCCGCGCCTCGCGGGGCCGGGCACGGATCGGGCTCGTCCTGGGCGAGAGCAGGTACGAGACGCGGAGGGAGCATCGGCTGGACCGGTCTGGCCGAAGCCGGGTTCGGGGCGGGGGCGGCGGAGCATCGGGTGCCGGACGACGGAGCCGGGATCGGGGCGTGGCGGCCGCGCCGGAGGGTTGAGGCCGGCGGAGCCGGGCTCAGGCCGAGACGCTTGCGCGGAGGGTGCCGGCCGGCGGAGCCGGGCTCGGGGTGTGGCGGCCGCGCCGGGGGGTTGAGGCCGGCGGAGCCGGGGTCGAGGCGGATAGGGCCGTCCTGGGGGGGTGGGCCCGGCGAAGCCGGGCTCGACCGGCTTCCGGTCGTGCCGGCGGTGCCCGTCCGGCGAGGCGGACTCAGGGCGCGGGGGCCGTGCCCCGGGGGGCGGGCCCGGCGGAGTCGGGCTCGGGCGGTTCGGCCGACGCCGGCGGGGCCGGGGTGAGGGTGTGGCGGCCGCGCCGGGGGTGCGCCCGGCGGAGCCGGGCTCGGGCGGTTCGGGCGGCGCCGGCGAGGCCGGCCGGCGGAGCCGGGCTCGGGGTGTGGCGGCCGCGCCGGGGGCGGGGGCGGGGCACGCCGAGGGCGCGCCCGGAAACCTCACGGACAGGCACCCCATGGGCAACTCCGGCGACGGAGACGGTTTGGCGTTTTGGGGAGGGCTACTCGCCGATGACTTTGACGAGGACGCGTTTGCGGCGACGGCCGTCGAACTCGGCGTAGTAGATCTGCTCCCAGGGACCGAAGTCGAGCCGGCCTTCGGTGATGGCGACCACGACTTCGCGGCCCATGACCTGGCGCTTCAGGTGGGCGTCGGCGTTGTCCTCGCCGGTACGGTTGTGGTTGTAGCCGCCGGAGGCGGGGTCACCGGACGGGTTGAACGGGGCGAGGCGCTCGAGCCAGTCGTCGTAGTCCTGGATGAGACCGCTTTCGGCGTCATTGATATAGACGCTGGCGGTGATGTGCATGGCGTTCACGAGAACGAGCCCTTCGCGGACGCCGCTTTCGCGGACGACCTCTTCGACGTCTCCGGTGATGTTGATGTACTCGCGCCGGCTCTTGGTGTTGAACCAGAGCTCTTTGCGTTGGCTTTTCATGGCTTCCTCCTAGTGGGGTTGGTATGTTTCCCGCATGTCCTGTCGAGCTGCGGATCGTGCCGCGGAGTCCGGCCTTCCGGCCCGTGGCCCCCGGCACACGCGGAGCCACACCTTGGGTCACGTGACCCAACTGCCTGATGCCCGGCCGCCGGCAACCGTGAGACGGGCCCCGGAGCGTACCTGCAGGCTGCCAGGGGCGCCCCGCCGGGCACGGCGGGCGAGCGGGGCCGGCGGGCGGCCCGGCGGGTGCGGCCGGCGAGCGGGACCGGGCGGTACGTGTTCCGGCACTGTCTGCGCGTGAGCATGGTAGGCGCTCGGCCTCTCTTGTCAAGCATATGCCTGTAGGCTGTAAGGGCAAACGCATTTGACGTTTGTCGGCCAAAGAACGGCGGCGATCGGTTCTCTGTATGGGCGTCACATCCCACTTGAAATTACCAGCACGGTCAACGGCGCCGCCGGCCCCCCTAGCGCCGCCGCACCACCTGTCTGGGCCAAATGCGTTTGCCCTGTGTAGGCTGTGCGGCGCTGCGAAGCTCCGATCTTAGAGATCGAAGCCCGGAATGGCAGGCCTCCAGGCCGGCCGCGAGGGCGGACCCTGGGCGCCCGCGCGTCACCACGCCGCGCGAGGGGGCCCCTACTCCCCGCGAAGCCCCTCGGCCACCGAGAGCCGCACGGCTCGTCGAGCGGGCCCGATCGCGGCGGCAACCGCTACCAGCACCGTAAACGCACCGGCGCCGAGCACATGCGACGGGCGAAGCACGGTGTGGAAGCGCTCGGCGAAGGGGATCGGAATTTCGGGGGGTACGTGGGCGCCGATGTCGATCCCAACCGTTCCCCAATGCCAGAGGAGCGGCGCCGAGAGAAGAAATGCCACCAGGACAGAGCCGAGCGCGAGCACCGCTGCTTCGAGAGCGAAGAGCCGGACGACCGCCCGGCGGCGCATCCCGATCGCGCGGAGTGTGGCGATCTCCCGGGTGCGCTCGCGCACCGAGACACTCACCGAGTTCACCATGCCGAAGAGCCCGAGCGCGAAGATCACCCCCAGCATCAGGTAGAACATCGCGATATCAGCCTCGACGGCAGCGACGACCGTGCCGGCAAGCTCGCGCCAGCCGACGGCCGTGAGCGAATCGTCTCCGTCGCCGGGGTGTCCGGCATGCTCCTCGGTCCGGCGCTCCTGCAACAGTCGCTCAGCGGCCCGTCGTGCGTCTTCCGGCACGGAGCCGTCAGCTGCGCGGAGAACGATTCGCGACGCGGATCCCCCGGCGCGCACCAGGCGGCGCGTGGTTTCCAGGTCGAGGAAGATGCGGTGCCGGTCGATCTCCGCGTAACCAAGCTCGAAGACACCGCTCACTTGGAAATCGATCAGATCCTCCACGCCATCGACGTCCGTCGCTCTTACGTAGATCGGGTCCCCCGGCTCCACGTCCAGATGGTCGGCCACGGGGCGACCGATGAGGGCGGCGCGGGCGCCTGTGCGTGGGCCTGTGCTGGGGCCGGCTTCGGCGGCGTCGCCGGCGGGAACAGGTTGGACGGGGCCGGGTCTGCCGGGGCCGCCTTCGCCAGGTCCGCCTTCGGCGGCCGCGTTCCCGGCGGCCCCACCCTCGTCGGCGGCCCTTTGGGCGCGAGCCTCTTCTGCTGAGCCGGACTCCGCCGGATACCGGCCGCGCACGATGGAGTCCGCGATCGTCGTCACCTCCCGTTCATGTGCGAACTCGACCCCGACGGCTTCGACCCTATGGCCACGAGCGCCGGAGCTGACTCGCGCCGCAACCGAGAGCCGTTCGCTCGCAGCTCCGATCTCCGGCTCCTCGAGTACCGCTGTGCGGAGCTCCGGCGACTGGTCTATCAAGAGATCGAGGGGGAGGCGCGCGGCTTCGTCGCGATAGTCGACGCGCATGATCTGCGCGTCACCGGTCTCGAAGTCGCGTACTGAGCCGTATACGTAGCGGCCGTATCCGGCCACCCATGCCAATCCGATGAGCATGACCGCCGTCGCCACTACGAGCGTGAGCGCATTGAGCGCGCTGCGCCGTGGATGGCGGAGCACATTTCGCGCAGCCAGTAGAACGGTTTCCATATCTTCTTACCCCTTTCGCCGCCCGGCGCCGAGTCGGACTCGACGGACGCATGGGCCCGCGTCATCCCGGCAGGCCACCCCCTCTTTCGCCGCATGCCGAGGGCATGCTCAGCGCGTGCCAGGGGTCTGTCCGGCACATGCCCGGCGCATGCCGGGGGCCTGTCCGGCGCATGCCCGGGCGTACGCTCGGCGTACGCCGGCGCACGAGCCCGCTCACTCCTCCCGGAGTAAGCTCGTGATCGGCGAACGCCACAAGAGATAGCCCGCGTAGCCGGCTCCGACGAGCGCAACTCCCAGTCCGGCGCCGGCCGCAGTTAGCCAACTCGATAACGTCAAAACCGGCCGCAACCGCTCGCCCACGCCGAAGGCAACACCTACCTCGCCTACGTAAACGCCGCCCTCCGGCACCGCCAACAGGACGGGCACGGTGAGGATCGTCGCTAATGTCACCCCGGCAAGCGCGACCACGGCTCCCTCCGCCACGACAAGCCCAAAGGCTGCCCGACGCTTGAGCCCGATCGCGCGCATCGTGCCGAACTCCTGAGCTCGGTCGAAGACACTCATGAGAATCGTATTGGCGATAGTGCCGCCCGCCACCACGACCATGAGCGCAACGATCAGAACTCGAACGAGATCGAACAGCTCGAGCGTCACCAAGAATCCTTCATGGATCTGCTCCCACGTACGCACGCGGAGTCCGCCCGGCTCGCCGGGCGACTCGGAAGAGTTGTCCGCGCCACGGCCCTCTCCGGAAGCCGGCTCGACCCCGGAGCGTTCCGGCGACACGATGCCCACGGCCGGGCCGCCCAAACCGGCGCCCGGGGTATTCGCAAGCATCTCTCGGATTCTCTCGGCTACGGCGAGGGCGTCTGCCCGGTCATCCAGGAAGAGAGCGATCTGCCGCGTAGCCCCGTACTGATACGCCATCTCTTCAGCAGTCTCATGCGCCAAGAAGACGCTTGTCCGGTCGAAGTCGGGGTCGTCGGTTTGGAAGAGCGCGGCAACGCGGAGAGAGCGGTAGACCGGCGCGCCGGTTACGTCCTCCGAGAGGAGTACGACGGGCTCGTCGGCGCTCACCTCCAGAAGGTCGGCCACGCGCTGGGAAATCACGATCGCCCCCTCATCGGGTGGGAACGGCGCTGCGCTACTGCGCGCGGCAGTCTGTCCACCAGCAACCTCCACACCAGGAGTTTCCCTATCAGGAGCTTCGCCGTAAGGCGAATCCCCATCAAGAGAGCGGAGCCGAAAGCTTCCTTCCCGTGGAGAACGGGCCTCGAGGAGGTCTCCGTAAGGTGGCAAGTCCTCAGGCGCATCAGCCTGTGAGGGGCCCTCGCCGAAGTCTGCCCCGTCCCCCGGCTCCTGGCCTGGTTCGGTCGTCAAGCTCCGGCGAACCTCCGCCAGTAGGTCTCGCGGACGACCTTCGGGATCCAACTCGACGCCCGTGGCAACCACGGGAAAGTTCCTGCGCCCCTCCTCGACCAGAAGCAACGCCTCGAGCTGAAAGAGCGCTCCGGCTGCACGCACCCGCGGCAGCTCCGCGACCCGATCCCGAAGGGCCGAGTATTCCGGAATGACATCCTCGAGCGAGTACGCGTCGAGCTCGTGCTCGGCGCCTGCCTGGATCCGCACATGGCCGGACCGGCCGGTGAGCTGCTCGAGAAATCCGCCCTCCAGGCCGTCGACAAGCGCCGAAACGAGAATGACCGCCATCACCGACAGCGCAACTGCAACGACCGCGAGCAACGTTCGCCCGCGATGCCGCACAAGCGAGCGCGCAACCAGCTCCAGAATCATCGCGCCCCCTCCCCGACGACCGCCCCATCGCGCAGCCGTACGATCCGCCGCGCATAGGAGACGATTCGCTCGTCGTGCGTAGAGAAGAGGAAGCTCACCCCGTCCTCGTAGTTGAGCCGCGCCATGGCCGAAAGCACCGCCTCTCCCGTCTCGCTGTCCAAGTTTGCGGTCGGCTCGTCCGCAATGACCAGCCGCGGCTCATTGACGAGCGCGCGGGCGATCGCCACGCGTTGGCGCTGGCCGCCGGAGAGCTCGTCGGGACGATGATCCCGGACGTCCTCCAGCCCGACCATCTCGATCACCGAATCCACGCGCTTCCGTCGCTCGGAACGCTTCCTCTTGGCCAGGATGAGCGGAAACTCGATGTTCTGTGCCGCAGTCAGCACCGGTACTAGGTTGAAGCTCTGGAAGATGAAGCCCATTCCCGACAAGCGAGTATCCGCTTCCTGGTCGTCCGAAAAGCTCGACACGTCATGGCCGTCGAAGAAGACGCGGCCCGCGGTGGGGCGGTCGATGCACCCGATGAGGTTCAGAAGCGTCGTTTTGCCACAACCGGAAGGGCCCATCACGCTCACGAAGTCTCCCTGCTCGATTGTAAGGTCGACGCCGCGGAGGGCCCGCACCTCGGTCTTGCCGAGGAGGTATGTCTTCTCAACTGCTTCAGTCCGTACAATCGGTTCCTGCATCCTCGTCCTCCTGAGTGTTCCCGGCTCCCCCAGGGCGCCGCCGCGCCAGGGGTACCAGGGCGCCACCGCCATGGGGCGGCCCGGATCCACTGCGGCGCCGCGATCAGCGGCATCGGCCACGGTTGCGGCGCGGGCGCCACCGCCACGCCGGGGCACGCGTGCAGCCACGCAGGTTTGCCACCACGCCGGAGCGAGACCGACACACCTCGCGCCGCTCCATGACGCATTCCGTAGCCGTGCCGTTGGCGGCGCGGCGGGCGCGGCGGCGGCACTCCGGCGCGCGCGCCGCCCGCTCAGAAGCGGATCTCTACCCCCAGATCGACCTGGGCGCGAGCGGGTCGCGGCTCCTGCAATGGGAACCGCTCGAGCCGCGGCTCGCCGGTGGGACCGGAGAGCCCGGCAATCGTCAGCTCGGCTTCCTCCCGGTTTCGGTACGCCGCCCACCTTCCGGCCAGAAAAAGATCCCAAGCATCGACGGCCTTAACCGTCAACCGGTGCTCGAAGAGCCCGCTCGGATCGACAAGGTTCGCAATGATCCCCGTCGTAAGCTCGACGTAACCGCCGATATCGAGTCGAGCCTGTCCGTGCGCGTAGTGCCTCCCCAGGAACGGCGGGATGTGCGGGATCCGATCGCTGTCGACCTCCAGCCGGCTCGCCCACTCCGTGTTCGAGCTCTCCCCGGACCCGCCCCCGTCGCCACCATCCGCGTCGGGCTCATCCGCCCCGTCCGCTCCGCCGTCCTCGCCGGCGGTCTCGCCGTTGCTCCCGAAGCCAAGGGCCGCCGCGCCGGCCCATTCCCGAAGCGTGTCCGCTTCGTCCTTCGTATACCCCACGCCGGCGTAGAGATACTCCAGGGTCAGGTCGAAGTCGAGCCTGGCTCCGCTGAATCCTCGCTCGGCGCCGAGAGTTGCGAGAAAGCGCGGCTCCTCGACCCGCGCGAGCGTCGGCTCGTCGGCGTCCAGGTCAGGGTAAACGTATGCCGAGTCGAGCTCGGCCGCAGCCTCCCCTACCAGGGTGACGTCGACACCCGGAAGCGGGGCAGAGCCGGCCGCGCCGAGCCTGGCGAAGCGCTCGTACTGGTAGACTCCGAGTGCGATAAGCTCGAGCCGTCCGGGATAGGTCGCCACGCGGACACCGGTACGAAGCCCTTCCTGAACCGGGCGCTCCCCTGCTGCTCGGAGTGCGTCATCCACGGCCGCCCCGGCCGAGATAGACAACAGAAGCGAGGGGTCATAGAAGAGCGTAGCCCCAAGCGCCCCCTCCTCCGGCATACCGAAGTCGCCCAGCTCTCCTTCTACACGTGCGCCTTGCCCGGGAAGCGCTCCGCCGTCGGGCCCGAGGCCGTCCTCGGAGAAGGACAAAGCCTGGGTCTCCGGACCGGGGTGGAACACGTCGGTTGGGGAGTACCCATACGCCGTGCCCCACGGGACGCGGTGCTTGCCGATCCGGCCCGAGACGATGCCGAACGGGAACGCCTCCAGGTAGGCGTACGGCACCCGGTGGTACGCACGCCCGTCTCGATCCACCCAGAGCCGTTGCTCTGCGGTGAACTCCGCTCGCTCGAAAATCGCCCGATGCTCTCCGCGCAGGAGCACCGCCGCGTCGGGCTCGAGCTTCTCGCCCTCACCGCGAAACTCGTCTTCTACGAAGGAGACGCGCGCGAGCCCCCGGAGCATCGTATCGAGCGAGTAGCCCCCGGCGAAAGCCGAAGCCGTGGCTGCAAGGGCGAGTGCTGCTGCCGGCACAACCCGAGCGGGCGTCCGCCATGCCCGCGGGCCCCTGCGGGCCGGGGCCCGGAAGGTCGCTTGGACCGGCGCTTGGCCGGGCCGCCACCCCTTCGTCGTCCTCGTCCGCTTCCTCCGCGGGGTCCGCGTCATCCGTCTCGTCGGATTCGCCCACTCCGCCCGCGTCATCCGTCTCATCCGCTCCGTTCGCCCCGTCGGCTCACTTGCCGGGCTCATCAGGTTCATCAAGCTCATCAGTCTCATCAGCTTCACCTCGTCAGCGCTCGTTGGGTGAAATACCGATCCGGAATCGAGTCAGGCACCTCCAGGGACAGGATACGTACCGTGGATACGGCATCCTCTTCGTCCAGCGCCCGCATCTCCATCCTCGTGGGACGCAGCGTTCCGGCACGCTCTTCAAACTCCCCGATGGTCATCTGTTTGAACGGCAGACCGCCGCGCGATTCGTAATCGATGCGGAGCGGGAGGCGGTCCGTCGCGCGCACCCACATGGTAACGCTCCCATAGGCGGCGTCGGGATGGTCCGCTGGAGCTTCCAGGACGATTGCGTCAACCTCACCTTCCCATGGATGATCGAGCGTCTCCTCGCCGGCGATCTCCGGATCGTAGTGGTGCGAGAACTGCTGGTCGGTCAGATCGCGGTTCGAGAAGACGCTCCCCTGAAACGAGTCCCGGGGCGAAAGCCGCACGGGTCCGCCGCCGCTTCTCGGATCATACATCCACAGATCGGAATCGAGCTGAAGAAAGCGCGTGCCGCGGCTCCGGGATGGCTCGGTGATCTCCATGAAGCTTCCGGTCCCTCTACGGTAGAGCGTCTCGAACACGAGCCTGCTGTCGCGCCTCCCGGGCCGGGTGGTCTCCATTTCGAACGTCATCTCCGACTTCTCCGGGAAGATGCTACTCTCCGCCGCCTCGAAGATCTCGCGCGCATCGAGCGCATGACCGGCTTGCGGCGCCGCGAGGAGCACCAGGATAAGCGAGACCACAATGGCCGCCCCACGCACCGCGAGTGCATCTGGACGGTTTCCGCGATGGGCCACGGGCGCATTCGCCCGCTCGACGTGCCCCGCCCCGGGCGCTTTCGCGCATCTTGCGCGATCGGCTTTGAGCGCTTTCGGCCGCTTCGCGCGACCGCCCCCGGGTAGAGCCTCCGGATGCCGGGAAGCCCCGGGCCGCGGCAGCCACCGCGGCATCCGCCGCGTCGGTCGCGCCGCCCGCGCCGGTCGCGCCGGCCGGCGCGAGCACGGCCGCACCTCCGCAGAGCGTCGGCCACTCGAACCGTCACTCCAGGTTGCCGAGCATCGACTCCAGAAACGATACATAGTTGCGAAACTCATTTCGTCCCTCCTCAGTCAGCCGGTAGACGGTCTCCGCGCCCGACCCTACCAGCTCCTTCCGTTTGTCCACGTACGACGCGTCGATCAGCTTCTCCAAATGGGTATAGAGGGCGCCGTCCGTGACAACCAACCGGCGCTTGAGCGCCTTAAAGGAGGCACGCTCCTCCTGGTAGAGCACGGTGAGGATGCTCAGACGCGTCCTCTCAAAGAACACGCTGTCGAACTGGTTGTACAGCTCGTTCAAAACACCCTCTTTTACACGAGTTTCCGGATGTGTCCGCCGACTATCACGAACATGACGGCCACGAAGAGCCCCGCTGCTACGTACAACGTCCGCGCCATCGGCGCCTTGGCGGTCATTGCCGGAGCGGGTATTCGGAGCGCCGGATGCGCCGGTAGAGCCCTGCGCATGCGATTCCCTACCGGCGGTAGGAAGGCGGGGGTTTTGCCTGCCACCCCACTCACTGTGCTCACCGTGCTCACCGTGCTCACTTGTCATCAGCTACTCCGTCCGTCTTCCGGCGCGGCGATGGCTATACAGCGTAGTTTGGACGAGACACCTTCCTGAACTTCCACCTTCAGCCCTCGCTCACTTTGCGAATCAAATCGACTTTGGATTGTAAAGTCACCAGAAGTTACCATCGGGTTCGTCGGACGTCAAGCTGGTTGGTTATCATGGCCACAAGGCCTGAGTATTTCCCCAGCCGCTAGATCTTACCCTTCGCCAATGAATAGCAGTGAAAGGGATGGCCGCTGTGGAGTTCCTGCTCCATGGCAAACCCGCTCTTCATGATCGATTAACGGTATTCCTATTCCTGTGCCGACAATCTCCTGCTCACTGCGGCAGTCTCCGTAAGCCACACCTCCGCAACGGAATCGTTGTAGCGGTGCGGATCCTCCGCCGGCCTCTCCGAAGATGTACCTACTTGCCGCGCGTTGATTATCATTGATCTTGGGGCACACTGGCGTCTTGCGGCCCGCATATGTTATTCTGATCTCAAAGAGCCAATGCAAATGCGATCTTTGGCCTTACGGGAAGCAAAAACACGCGCCTTCAAACTGGACCTTGTATGGACAGAGACGACTCAAGACCGGTCCCTATGTCACCAGAGTGGAGAGGTGGCCGTTCTTCTCGAAACGCAGAGTTCGCAGTTCAGAAACTCAGAACTTAGGAAGGGCTCAGAATTACGGTCCTACTACAACGGAACGTAGGATCTCACTACTGGCACTGTGCCGGCCGCAAGCCGGCAGGTGGGGATTGTCGTTGAAGATCGTACTGTTGGGAGATCTCCATCTCGTCTCACCTCAAGATCCCTATCACGAGCGGCGGTCCCGCCGGCGGCATTTTGCCGACGCGTGGCCGTTCTTCCACAGAATCGTTGAGTGGGTTCGCGACGAGGCGCCTGATCTAGTGATATCCGTGGGCGACTTGGTCGACTGGTACAGTGATGAGAATCGGGACTTCGCTATACAGCTTATGCAAGAGCTGCAGACCCCGTGGGTCATGACCCCAGGTAATCACGACTTTCTGCTAGTGAACGCCCGCGGCGACAAGTGTAACGCAGACGAAAGGGTATCTGGGATCCGGTCACGGTGGGAACAGAGCGACGTAGCTCTGGGTAACCGTGTCATGGACATGGGCAGAATTCGTATTATTCTCGTAGACAGCCACGAAAGTTCCGTGAGCGCCGACACTCACGAGTGGCTTGGGCGCGTCACACAAACTGACGCAGCCAATGTGTTGGTGACCCACGTTCCGCTGAATATCCCGGAGGTTGTGGACTTCATCCTGTCCGTTGACTCCGAAAAAGACCTTGAGAAGTACGTTCTGACCGGTGCGCCTAGGCTCTATGAGCAATGCGTGGCAAGCCGTGTCCACAGTGTATTCACCGGACACTTGCATTTTGACGGCTATTTGGAGCTAGATCAGACCCGACTGTTCTTCCTTCCGCTAAGCATCTGCGCTGCGCGTAAGAAATACCGGGGCCAAGGACATATCGCTGTAATGAACACGGATGACCTTTCCGTGTACATGCGGGGCCAGTCTTGAAGCTAGTGCTCTCGCTGTTGGATGGAGCACCTTTAAGGTCCCGCCAGGCGAAGCCCTCCGTGCCCTTCCCGGCTATATCTCTTCGATTTCAACCGGCAAGCCGGAACACCCGCTGATTGCTTCTGCGAGCTTCAACAGTTCCGGAACATCGCTCGACTCATCGAGCATATCCATCTTGCCCGTTTGCGAAACAAGAAACAGGCGGCCCAATTCACGCCGCGAGAACCTTTTTCCGCCTCCCACCCCCAGCAGTGCCGGTTTCTCTTCTTTAGAGGAATCATGCTCCCTACCACGAAACAGAACAATCCGCCTCAATAGAAGGTGGTGCACGTCTTCCTTTCTGTACACGCGCCGGCGAAGCCTTACTCCGAAGAGTCGGGTTGTTTGTGTGATGAGCCCCTGCTCGCAATCGACGCTGGTGCGGGCATTCCATCCTCCGACCCCCAGGGAGAGAACTGTAACCCCGAGATAGAAAGCGGTTGCCACATTGAAGTGCGAAATCAGGTTTGCTCCTGTGCCACTGACATAGAGTCCTGCAATAAGCACTGCAGCAATAAAGAGATAGAAACCACGACGAAAGAGGCTGACGTCGACGACTATGCTACCGTCATCTCGACGCCGTATCACAAGCCGGCCACGAACTGCGCTCACGACGGCACCCTACCTATCGGAATCAGTATTCGGAATTCGAGTCTCGCATGTCCCCGATTCACCGACCAGACCGCAATCAACACACACCGGCCACGATATCGGAACCGAGCCGGCCGAACAACTCCTGCTTCTTGTCGAGGTAATGGAGGTAGTTTTCGTAGGTCACATCCGGCGGGCAGCGGTGATCGCAGAACGGAATAAACCCTCCCCGCTTCACGTAGGGGACCAGCGTTTCCAGATATTGGTCGATCGAAGGGGGACCGTCGATCATCCGCATCTTGTCGACTCCGCCCATGATGCGGAGCGTGCCCCTATACTGGTCCAAAACCTCGCCGGGGTGTCCGCCGGAATTGACTTCCCACGGAAAGCTCGTATTGATCCCACCTTCCAGAAACCCCGGGAGGAGCGGCCGCACATCTCCGTCGCTGTCCGTGTACCAGATGTCGATGCCGTACTTCTCGAGTCTCCTGCGAATGCGCTTGTAACGGGGCACGACGACTTCGTTGAAAAAGCCAACGTCGACGAGCGGGCCGTTCTTGAAAGAAATGTCCTCCCATCCGGAGGCAAAATCGAACTCGAAGTGCGGCAGCACCTGATCAAGAAAGGCTTCAACAAGAACGTAGGAGGTTTCGACCATATCCTCGACCATATCGGGATAGTCGTGTACGGCGTAGGCAAGTCCCTCAAAGGTCAGCATGTCGCGCACCTTCCCGATCATCGACCCGCACCTCACTCCAAGAGGATAGTCACGGTCGGCCGGATGTTGCTCCTTTAATCCCGCCACGTCCACTGTACGCTCGGGCGAAGCGGGGTCGAAGCGCGCAGCCTTCTCCCGCTCCCAATCCTCAGGGGTGACGATGGAAGCCTTGGTGAAGTGAGGAATCGTTGAGTGCGCGTCTTTCGGAACCTCAGCGTACAGCCCATCACGGTTGATGTGTATCCGCTTCGTGTCGGTTTCGGAGACAACCTTCTCTTCAAACTCCGGCGACATCCACGTATTGCCCGATATCTTTTCGATTCGGTCGAAGTTGAAGAAGCGGTCTGCTTCCTCGTTTGTGGTGATGCCGTTCTCCACAAAACCGCTCCACTCGTGGAAGTTCTCCTCCCAATAGCCGAACTCCATATTGAAGCACCGGTCCACCGGCTGGAACCGCATCTGGCGGACAAACCGTTCCCGATCCGTCATCTCCGCATCCCACTTCGGCCTGCACGGTACAATGCTCTTCATGGAAACTCCTTTCGCCCTGAGACGCGGTTCGTCCGGCGCCTTACTTCTGCCGGCAGCCATCCTCGGCGAATCGCTCCTTGTAGCGATCCGCCCGTTCGTGGGTCACCGGATACAACGCTATGGCGCTCATGGAGATCGATCCGCGAGCAACCGCATACTCGTCAGTCCCCGGGACAGGGTCACTATCCGCCGGCTCCCCGTTCACAAAAAAGTACGTGTCCCCTCTCGGGGACGAAAACTGGGCCAACCCGCCATGGTATACGCGGACACAGGTGGTTGTTATCTCCACCGGCATGTTCATGTCCGGCTTGTTCGGAGCGTTGATATTCAGAAAGTGATCTTGCGTCCATAGCTCAGCAAGCTTCGCCAGATTCTCCCGAATAAACGCCTGCATCGGGCCAAAGTGGAAAGGCGCGCATACCCCCGCGAGCGACAGAGCAATCCCGGGTATTCCCATGAGAGCAGCTTGACGAGCTGCGGCTGCAGTACCCGAAAACAGTATATCGGACCCAAGATTAGGCCCCATATTGATACCGGACAGCACGGCATCCGGCTTCACCGGAAGCGCGTCCTGCAATCCGAGAATGACGCAGTCCGCGGGCGATCCACTTGAGACGGCACGCCGTTCATCTATCCTCCGGAGACGGAGCGGGTCATGCAGGGTAACGTAGTTGGACATACCGCTGCGTTCACCATCGGGCGCAAGGATCCAGACTTCGTGCTCTACCGACAGGGCGTCAAAGAGCGCATCCAAGCCCGGGCTCTCGATGCCGTCATCGTTTGTCAGAAGAAGCTTCACCTCTTACTCTCCAGGGCGAGAGACAGGTCAAAACAAATAGCCCGACCCGTCAACGCATGAATAGACCGCCGTTTACGTCCACCGTTTCACCGGTGATGAAATCATTCTCTACGAGAAACCGAACGGCCATCGCAATGTGATGGTCTTGACCGTTTCGCTTGAGCGGCGTGTTCTCAGCAAACACCTTCATCCGTTCAGGCGTTGAATACCGCTCGTGAAACGGCGTCTCAATTACGCCGGGTGCTACCGCGTTTACGCGAATATCCGGCGCGAGCTCCTTCGCCGCCCCACGCGTGAACGAATCGAGCGCCGCCTTGCACGCACCGTACGGTGTGGCGCTTGGATTTCCGTGCCGTTGAGCGATAGAAGAAATGTTCACTACACACGGGTCTTGCCCCTGCCGGAGCAACGGCACCAGATGCGATGTGAGAAACATCGCCGAAAAGGTATTGATACGAAAGACCGCTTCCAGAAGCTCCCACCGCAAGCCGTCCGCAAGTGCTCCCCGTTCGATCAGGCCACCGGCATTGTTCACCAGCACATCAAGCGAATCGACCTCCTGTCGTACGCTCGATACGATCTGTGTACATCCGGCCTCCGTACCCACGTCGGCCTGTACTAGAATCGCCTGCCCTCCGGCTTTCTCGATATCCGAGGTTACCTCGTACGCCTGCCGTTCGGACCGGTTGTAATGAACGAAGACGGTGTTCCCAGGACCCAGCAGGCGCGCGGTTGCCGCGCCGATACCCGTGCTTGCTCCGGTTATAAGAACTGTTCTTGCCATCGCTGCTTCCCCCATGATCTCCCAATCCTGACGCCTCAGCACCCGCACTTCCGCGCCGAGCAACTGCCGTGCCGCCGACTACTCCGACGGACACAGCAGCAGCTTTAACCCTTGTGTGCTTTCGAACAGATCGAATGCTCTCTGCCATTGAGCAACCGGCAGCTCATGAGAGATGAGCGGCTCGGTCCGTACCTTTCCCTCCGTCACAAGCCGGAGCGCCGCCTCCCAGGAGCTCCGTTTGGAACCGAGCGAACCGGTGACCACAAGCTCCTTGAAACAGATGCGCCCGAAGTCCACCGTGATCGGTAAACTGAAGAGGCCGATCTGCGTAAACTGGCCCTGCTTGCGAATCAACTCGAGACCGGCGTCCACCGCCGCGGGAGCTCCCGAACACTCCAGAATAACGTCTACGCCGGCCCCTCCGGTCACGTTGTCAACGAAAGCCGAAAGGTCTTCCTGATTGACCGCGACAGTCCTGTCAGCTCCCAGCTGACTGGCGAGCTCGAGTCGCTCGCCGTCAGTTTCCGTGCCGGTGACCAAAACGCGCGCACCAAGCGCTTGCGCGACCTGTAGGGCCAACAATCCGATCGTGCCGGGGCCGCTCACCAAGACCCATTGACCCTGCTCGATAGTGGTGAGATCGATCGCCGCGTGCGTAACACACGCCAGTGGCTCCAACAGAGCACCGGCACGGAGGCTAACGTTGTCCGGAAGCCGGTGAATCCGATCGCCCGGTACCACGGTGTAAGGGGCGAACGCCCCATCATACCAGTAACCCAGTGTCCGCCGATCCGGGCAGAGATTGTAGAAACCGCCGCGGCAGTACCGGCACGATCCACAATAGCTGTACGCAGTCTCCGAGGTTACTCGATCACCCACTGAACAGCTTGTGACACCCTCTCCGATTTCGACCACGTAGCCGGAAAACTCGTGCCCGGTAACCACCGGAGGGTTGATCGGGATGCCGATATCGTCGTGGTAGATGTGAAGGTCTGACCCGCATATACCCGCATACTCGACGCGAATCTTCACCTGCTCAGGGCCCGGCGCAGGGATAGGCACATCGCGGGTCTCCATGTTCCCAGGGCCCTTAGCATACTTCACCAGTGCTTCCACGTCGCCCTCCGCTTTCGATTCTGCGTACCGCTCTCAGTTGACAACGTTGACCGGTTTCCCTTGCTGGAACCGGCGAATGTTGTCTGCCGTCGTCTGCATGAGCCGCGTCCGTGCTTCTACCGTCGCCCACGCAATGTGTGGCGTGATGGTGATGTTCGGGGCCGTTAACAGCGGGTTGGCAGGCTCTATTGGCTCGGATGAGACGACATCGACCGCCGCCGCGGCAA
>Ga0207421_10002073_pt1 | contig 25218 bp, 22 predicted proteins | sample SodLakKL_010_SED_4_FD_187542 | JGI IMG/M metagenome (GOLD analysis project Ga0207421, IMG submission 187542) | Alkaline sediment microbial communities from Lake Tanatar, Kulunda Steppe, Russia - 8KL_010_SED (SPAdes) (version 2) | ecosystem: Environmental > Aquatic > Non-marine Saline and... | reverse complement strand
CGTTTCGGTCGTGCTTTGACCACCGTCCAATGTTACGGACACGCTGTCTGTACCTATGTTTGGGTCAGTTGTCATCTCTATAGTCTGTGTGTCCGTCTCGTCTCCCGTGTTCTCTATGGTTGCAGTAACTTCTACTGTTTCGCCTTCAACCACATCGTTCGCGTTCACGTTGTAAACTGCAAAATAACCTGGCTCCAAGACTTCGAAAGAATCAGAATCCGAATCGTCGTTTGAAGATACAGTTGCGGTGTAGCTTCCCGCGTCGCCTGAAGAAGTTCCAGTAGTGAACGTTTCGGTCGTGCTTTGACCACCGTCCAATGTTACGCTGATATCGTCATTTCCCACACCGCTGCTCATCTCTACCGTCTGTGTATCGGAGACGTCTCCCGTGTTCTCTATGGTTGCGGTGACCACCAAATCATCTCCTTCCACTATGTCATCTGCGGTCACCCCGCTCACCTCGAAATAGGCAGGATCAGGGTCCAATACTTCGAAATCACTCTCCCAAGCGTTTTCCGGCCAATCGTACGGTTCTACTTTTACATCATATATTCCCGGCTCAGTAATATCCCAGTCATCAATAGGCACTCCGGTAAATGTAACCCATTCGGTCTCGCCTGGTCCCAGTTCTACGGTCACGAACTCTTTATAACTTTCCATATCATCCACATAAAGGTCGATCCAGGTACTACCTGTTTCTCCACCGATATTTTCCACTTCGCCCTCTATCGTCACTTCTTCGTCTATATATGCAGGATCCGGATCGATAGACCAATCGTTCAATACGAACTCTGCCGGAGGTTCGACTTTCGCCTCCAACGCCCAAGAGTAGTCATTATCGCTCATCCAATCCTGCGACCAGCCCGAAAAGTGGCCTATACTAGTGATCCAACCACCGTCATCTACATAAGGTTCATAAACTCCAAAAGGAAAATAATCTTCACCTACATCGTTGAACTCTAATACGATCCAATAGTGATCTTCTTCTATGGCGACAGTATCGACCAGTTCCATCTCATTCCACTGGTAGGTTCCCGGAGATGTATCCTCGGCTGTCTCGGCTATTATGGCACCAGGTTCAGTTCCTCCATCCTCGTGAATGTACCCTTTTACAGAGTTGGCCTCGTCGCCTTGACGGTATGCAATCTCAGTTACGATTCCAGCAGGGAGCTCCATCCTGATGGCACCCCACCAGTCTATACTTCCAACCTGAGCCGTATAATCCTCTGCTTCACCATATCCTAGCACAGTTCCGGGTTCCCAGTATCCATTCCATTGACACACTACTCTCATCAGCGTGTACCCCTCGTCAGCATCGCTAGGTACGTCAATTTGACCCGAAACGGTACCACCTTCTGAAGTTACTCCAAGGTCGTACCTCTTTTCGCTGCCCACGAGGTTATTATCACCATACCAGTCAAAAAACACGTTCACGTACTGATCATCTGGGCTGGGGCCCACCGTGACCTCGATGGAATACTGTTCTCCTGGTATCAGGCTATTCGTTCTATTACCTTCAGTTTCAGTGAAGTCAGCATAACCGTCATCGTCTCCCGACGGGTTATCGATCCCATAAAATTGAACCTCCTCGACATATTCATCAAGACTAGTATCTCCATCTATAGGATATTCATCATAATCCTCTGGATCAACAACATTATCACCTGGTGAATAACCAATACGACTATCTATATCGGATCGGTGTGCGGCATCGTACTTATAATACCAATCGTCCGTAGGGGAATACATAGGCGAGGGATCATTAGATGTTTTCTGGGATGATATATCTCTCAATTCTCCATCATCCTCGGTGATATAAGCATCCTCCCTATAATCTGGTTTTATCTCTTCGGATTTTTGTTCATAACTCTCGATTCCTTCCGTCCAAAAAGGAACACTAACGCTCATCACTATCAATAAAAAAGCTGTAAGTGAAACTGCTAACATAGAGTTGCGTGAGAGGGGCATTGATATCCCTATACATAAATATGCCTGTTAGCGGTATTAATACCTTACTCCGATTATCCCATCATAGGATTAAGATATAGCGGGGGTTCATCTCAGGATATCAGGATATAATTATAGAGAAACTTGTTCCTTAATCGCTATAGAAGGTAAGCGGCTTGTCTAAAAATGACCAATTTGATATAAAGCGAACTTTTTAAATAATTCCCCCTCCCTACCAAAACATGAATTTTATAAGCATCATGCAGAGCATTCTACCATACATAAGTGGGTTGTACACACTTCCATGGATAATAGTCGGCTTGATAGTTTCATATCTGCTAGCGAAACCATTCGGACAAGAGCGTGTAGATGGAGTGATGAAAAAATTTGGTCTTGTATTATTGTTCGTCTTCATCCCTTTGTTGATGTTTAGAATATTTATTAATATATCATTTGGAAAGCAAGAGCTCATATTCACAGGTATAACTTTCGGTGTTCTCGGCTTCATGTACCTGCTGGCGTATTTCTTAGGTAAGATCGAAGCGAAAAAATTAGAGATCAGCGGGATGAATAAAAGAATATTTTTAAAGACAGTATTGACGAACCAGGGGAGGAGCGCAGCCTTCGTAGGGGGTGCTCTTCTCGCTATAGAAAAGTGGGCGGCTCCGGCAGGAATATACATCGCATTGGTCGGTGTTGGTCTTTTTGCGATCATACCATACGTTCTCTCGGTTATGCACAAGCATGAAAGAAAGAATAACATGAAGGAAGAAAGTTCGCCTTTGCCCTGGTACCTTAGGTTATACCCATGGTATCTGCTCTCCTTTATAATAGCAGCTATACTGATCCATCATTTTTTTGGGATCACTACCCGATCTCTAGGGGACGGAGGTACCGTATTGTTTTTCATCACTGCCCTAACTATCCCCGCAGCGCTCTATTATGTGGGTTCAGGCATACACCCTAAAGATTTAAAACTAGGTGAGATGAGGAAGATGATATTTCCAAAGAAAAAAGGAGGGGATAGAGATTTCGATTGGGCGGTCGGGCGCAACGCATTCCTAACAACTATGGTCTACACCCCTATCATTATAACACTTGTATTCACACCTCTCATGTTTTTTGGGATCATACCGACCGCATGGTTTGCCGTGATAGTCATCAACTCGATACTTCCAATAACAAGTACCAATATGTTCCTTTTACCCTACGGTTTAAATCCTAAAGGAACTGCACTTTCGATCACATGGACTACAGTTGTGTCTATACCATTAGTGCTTATATTGATACCCGTATTATCGACGGTATTTTGAGGGTACAGACGAAACCCTCTTCGCAACTTTGTTCCCTATGCAAAAAGCTTATAATATACTGATTATAGGCCTTTAATAATATGATGCTGGCACTTAAGTTCTTCCTGGTGCTCTTACCCCTTCTAGTAGTCTTCGTTGGCATCCTATTTTTTCGGAGAAATGCCGCGGAGATGGCAGTGGTAGGATTGATAATCTGCTTTGCAATTGCAGTATCTTTCTTCGAAACTAGCTTGTTCGTAGCAACTGCCGCAACCATCTACGGTTTTTTGCAGTCATTTGGTATCAGTATCGCTATCGTATTTACCATGCTCCTGATCTTCATCATGAGAGAAGTGGGTGCATTAGAAACCATATCGAAAGCGATAAAAAGGGTGGCGCACACCCGTGAAGAGCAAGCTCTCTTCATAGGTATAGGTTTTGGAACTTTTGTTACCTCTTTAGGCGTAGTGACTCCCGCGCTTTTCCCTCCCCTCCTCATCGCTATGGGATTTGGTCCGAGTTCTGCAGTGGCTATCTCCGTTCTAGGGTATAATGCAAGTACGAGTTTTGCAATACTTTCGATACCCATAACCCTTCCCGCTGATCTTTTTGCAGGAGAGGTGGGCATGACCGCTCTAGAATTCGGATATGAATTTGCGTTCAAGATATCCTTGTTCCTACCTGTTATAGCCACGATCATCTCGTGTGCCATGCTTTGGATTGTAGGAGGTTTAAAATCTTTAAAAAAAGGGATAGTCCCTGCGGTCCTCTCAGGTTTAGTTATCGGTTTATCATGCATATTTTTGGTCCTGATAAGGGCGCCGATAATGATTTTGGGAGTCGTAGCGGGACTCATCTCTATGATAGTACTATACATCTACTTTCGATTCGATAGGAAGAGAAAAGGAATAGAATTGGAACAAGACCCCATAGATAGGAAAAAACTGGTCAGAGCTCTCTCGCCGTGGTTACTTCTGATAATATTAGCGTCAATAGCAAGTATACCCTCGGTGAACGTATTTTTAAGATCACTAGATCCCGGATTCACCAGTTGGATAATCGCCTATGAAACCATCGAATTCAACGTCTTCGCCCAGGTTTACTTTTGGATAGCCGTTTCCGCTTTAGCTTCTTTCTATCTTTTGAAGCCAAGCAAGGAACAGACTAAAAAGGCACTGAAGACATGGTCTCGGAGTATATGGGCCCCTTTTATCGCCTACAGCCTTTTTTTCTCCATCGCTTATATCATGGCTTTCAGCGGTCATGAATTGACTGGTCGATCTTTGGAACTGATCTCAGAAGACTACAATATGAATTATATAACCGGGATCGTTCTGGGAGATATTTTTGGCGCAGGTTACATATTCGTAGCTGCTAGCTTAGGCCTTTTTGGCGCGATCGTCGGTGGAAGCGAGACCGCTAGTAATGTGCTGTTCTTTGGTATACAGAGACAAGTTTCACAGCAGATCGGCCTTTCTGACGAGCAGTTCATGACGGTCTATGCGAGTCACGGCGTCGCGGGAGGTGTCGCATCGGCCATAACTCCCTCGAAGATAAACAACGCGGTCAACACTATAGGAAAGGGCAACAAGTTAGAGAGCGAGGTATTAAGGAAACATCTGATGATAGTTTTCCTTCTAACTATCGTCCTCAGCATCATGACGGCTCTCTTCGTCAGACTCGCTATTTAACCAGGAATTTGTTCCTCTCAGAGGACCGAAGGTCCGAAAACCTTATAATATCTACTTCTTTTAGAAGGCCGAGTATAAAACCAATATAGATCGGTGTAATCATGTTCAACGAAAAAGCCCAGAAGATGAAATTGGATGATATACGTGAGTTACAAGAGGAACGTTTGTTGAAGCAGGTCAGATATGCCTATGAAAACGTTCCCATGTATAAGAAACGTTTCAAGGAAGAAGGGATCAAACCGTCGGATATAAAAAAGTTAGAAGACGTGAGCAAGGTCCCGTTCACCGTCAAAGACGATCTTCGAGATCATTATCCCTATGGGATCCTCGCAGTGCCCAAAGAAAAAGTAGTGCGCTTCCACGCCTCGTCCGGAACTACTGGAACACCTACTGTGGTAGCATATAACCGTAAAGATATGGAAGTGTGGGGTGACTTGATGGCTAGGTGTTATGACGCCGCGGGCGTAAAACCGGAATACATAGTACAGAATGCCTACGGTTACGGTCTTTTCACCGGAGGTCTAGGTTTCCATCAGGGCGCGGAAGTATTGGGTTGCTCAGTGCTCCCCACTAGTACTGGTAACACGAAAAAACAGGTAACGATGCTGAACGACTTCAAGACCGACGTTTTAGCATGTACCCCTTCTTATGCAATTTATCTCGCGGAGGCTGCGGAGAAACATGGATACGATCCGATAGAGGACTTCGATTTAAAGGTGGGGATGTTCGGAGCCGAACCGTGGAGTGAAGAAGCTAGAGATAGTATAGAGGAGTCCTATGACATGAAAGCCCAGGACGTCTACGGAATGAGCGAACTCTACGGTCCGGGCGTAGCTATAGAATGTTCCGAACAGAAAGGCCTACATATATGGAGCGATCACTTCTTGGTTGAAACTATCGACCCGAATACGGGAGAAGTGTTACCCGAGGGCGAGAAGGGAGAACTTGTTTTTACGATGCTGACTAGAGAAGCTATGCCGCTGCTTAGATACAGGACAAAGGATGTAGGTTCGGTCACCTACGAAGAATGTGAATGCGGTCGTAAACATCCGAGGATCGAAAGTATCGATGGTAGAAGCGACGACATGCTCATCGTAGGAGGAGTGAACGTCTTCCCGAGCCAGGTGGAAGATGCACTTCTAGAAACTGAAGGTATAGCTGAGCACTATCAGATCATCGTCGACAGAGACGTTCTCGACAGACTTTTCGTCAGGGCTGAAGTGGATAGAGATTACTACGAATCGGACGAGTACGATGAAGAAAAATTGAAAGAAGAAGCTAGTGAGAATCTGAAAGCGGTGTTGAACATAAACGCCAGGTTAAAGCTTTTGCAACCGGGAAGTCTTCCAAGGACTGTAGGAAAGGCCAAGAGAGTGATCGACCAGAGAGAAGAACACGACCGTATAGAGGAACTCTGAACGACAGTGTATCCCAAAATCACTTCCTCAAAACCTTTTCATCTCACTATCTCTAGATTTTGAAGCGGTCGGATAAAGTAGAACTTGTTCCATAGGGACTAATAAGAAAATAGAGGACAGACAGATGGCTGACGAAGAAAGGTTATTGAGAAGGATAATCCACTCCATGACATGGATCGTACTCGTTTATTATCTGATTCCAGATCCTCTTTTTGGTCAGCCAAAACGATTGCTGTTGATCATAGTAGTAGGTTTCGTACTTTCCTTCGAGGCCTTCCGACTCTACTTCGGATTTAACGTCTACGGGATGAGACATTATGAGAAGAGACAGATAGCTGCTTACGCCTGGGCAGCCATGGCTGCCGGCATCACACTTTTATTTTTTCCCATGCACCTCGCCGTAGTATGTTTGGTCGGTATGGGTGTGGTCGATCCTGTGATAGGTGAGATCCATCATCATATCCCAAGACTCTATCCCTATGTGCCTTTGGCTATCTGGTTTTTACTCTCCGTTATCCTGTTGAACCTTCTGACCGACTTCACTATGTTCATGGTATTTTTTATGTCGTTAGTAGGTGCTGTGGTCGCGGTCATAGCCGAGTACCCCTCTATAATGATCGATGACGATTTTTTGATGGTCGTCGCTCCTCTTTTCGTTCTACGCGGCATCGAATTGATCTTGATATAGTAGAACTTGTTCTATAGCCCATGAGGAAAGAAGAACGATGCAAAAGTTCTTAAACCCTAACTTATTTTGAAATCGATAGATGAAAGAAAAAATTACCGATTGGCTGGACGAAGAAAACAGAGATTACGAGGTAAAGGATCATGCCGATCTGAATTGGCTGATACACCTGAAACACGGGAACAGAGTTGTTCTGCTGGGCAATCCCGAGAAGAACGAGAAAAGGCTCGAGGTCGTTTATAAATTGAATATCAGCGACGATCACAAAAAGGTTCTTCAAAAACTCAACGATAAACAAAGAGGAGCTTTTGAAAAAAAATTGGTGATGTTATTGGCTGCTGATACAAACATATACAACATACAGCGGGATCAGGAGGGCATACCCGAATCAGTTATAATAAAGAGACATCTGTTCGAAGAGGATTTAAAGAAGACGCTGATCTATGACACGGTTCAAAGTGTGATCAACATGGGTATGAGGACCACTATCCATTTCCAATCTTTGGGCGGAGCCAAGATGAAAGAGGACAAGGTGTCTTCTACGAAAACCGGTCAATCCATTTACAGATGAAAACATCTAAATAGCAGTATCTTTCTTAAGAAAGACGTAAAAGGATTTTGCATGGGTTGATTCCATCAATATTGTTTGCTACTGACTAAAGAAATATATGCGATTGGGTTGAGAGTGAGATTATGGATGAAGGAAATAACAAGAAAGGTACAACAACACTGGGCCTCGTCTGTAAAGATGGAGTCGTACTTGCGACCGAAAAAAGAGCTACCAAGGGACATATGATATCCCACAAAGACACTAAAAAGTTGTTTCAAGTGACTGATAACGTAGGTATGACCATAGCCGGACTCGTCGCAGACGGTCAGGCTTTGACTAGGTACCTGCGGTCTGAAGCCGAGCTTTACGAGTTGAAGAGAAAGAAGACGATGTCCGTAGAGGCAACCACCACTTTGCTGTCCAACATAATGATGGGAAGGCGAATGTTTCCCTACTTCGTGGGCCTGATAATTGGTGGCGTCGACGGAGGAGACAAAGGAAAAGTCTACTCTGTAGATGCTCTTGGTGGAGCGATAGCCGACGATTATGTTGCCGAAGGCTCGGGTTCACAGTTCGTTTACGGTGTACTAGAAGATCATTACGATAAAGATATAGATACGGATAAAGGTATAGAGTTGGCTGTGCTCTCTCTGCTAGTCTCGAGCAGTCGGGACTCAGCATCGGGTGATGGAATAAAGGTCGCGAAGATAACGGACGAAGGTTTCGAAGAGATTGAAGATGAAAAAATACATGAGATAATTAACGATATCAGGGAAAGGAAGAACCTCCCCGCTCTATGAAACAGATTCCAAATTTGTAGTTCTATCAGGGGTTAGGGGGCTGTATTGGTCATGTATCTCTTCTTTCCCTGGAGTTCAAAGATCAAATTCTAGGATACTAAAAGCGAAAAATACTAAACGACAAAAAAAAAGTGATTCTATGAGTGTTGAAGACATTTTGAAAGAAGCAGAAGAGGCGGTCAGGGAACTAGTGTCAAGAACCGCACGAGTTACGGACATACAATTCGAGGGATCAGTGGTCGTCATATATACCAAAGACATGGACGAATTCACCGAAGATTCTGACACCATGAAGAAATTAGCTGGAAGACTGAAAAGGCGGGTGGAGATCAGACCTGATCAATCATTGTTAGAAGATGTTGAAGAGGCGGAAAAAAAGATCAGAGAGATCGTGCCAGAAGAGGCGGATATAACGGAGATTTTCTTCAAACCCGACATAGGGGAAGTTACGATAGAAGCTGGAGCCCCTGGTATAGCCATAGGAAAAAGTGGTAAACTTTTGAACGAGATAAAACGAGAGACCAATTGGGCGGTAGACGTGATAAGGACACCCCCTATTAAATCAAAGACAGTCGAGGATATCAGAGGATATCTAAGAAAAGTTAGACATGAACGAAAAAAATTTCTAAACAAGGTTGGACGTAAAATAAATCGTGATCCTCGAACAGGTGAGACCTTTGGCAGGATAACCGCTTTGGGAGGATATAGGGAAGTCGGAAGGAGCGCACATCTGCTGCAGACCAGAGACAGTAAAGTTCTGATCGATTGTGGTATCGACGTTTCGGCCAATGATGAAAACGGCGAGGGCACGCCTTATCTTAATGCTCCTGAGATCATGCCTTTGGAAGATATAGACGGCATAGTATTGACACATGCCCATCTTGACCATAGTGGGATCATCCCGGCTCTTTACAAATATGGGTTCGAAGGGCCCGTGTACTGCACCGCACCGACAAGAGATCTTGCGGCACTCCTACAATTGGATTACATCAAAGTAAGCGTCAGTGATGCTAGAGATCCTCCTTACAAATCAAAACATGTGAGAGAACAGGTGATGCGAACTATACCACTCGAGTACGGCGAGACTACAGATATAGCTCCAGACATAAGATTGACTTTGCACAACGCAGGACACATCTTAGGTTCCGCAGTGGCCCACATGCATATCGGTGACGGAGACTACAATGTGGCCGTAACGGGAGATATCAAATATGATGACACATGGCTCTTCAACCAGGCTAGTAACAATTTTCCTAGGGTAGAAACGGTGGTCATCGAGTCGACCTACGGTGGCTACGACGACCTGCAGCCGAGCAGAAACGATGCCGTAGAGCAGCTTAAAGATATCTTAGACCAGGCATTGAATAACAGGAACGGTAAAGTGATAATGCCGGTTTTCGCCGTAGGTAGGTCTCAGGAAGTCATGCTGGTCATCGAAGAGGCCATGCGTAACGAAGAACTTCCAAAAACCAAAGTATATTTAGACGGCATGATATGGGAAGCTACGGCTATACATACTGCTTATCCTGAATTTTTGAACAACACATTGAAAAACAAGATATTCCATGAAGATGAGAATCCTTTCCTATCTGAGATATTCCATGAAGTGGGTAATATGGACGATAGGAAAGATATATGTGACAGCGACGAACCGGGTATAGTCCTTGCCACCGCAGGGATGATGAACGGAGGACCGGTTTTGGAATACTTTAAAGCCTGGGGCGATGATCCGGAAGCTACACTCATCTTCGTTGGCTATCAGGGTGAAGGTACCATAGGGAACAGAATCCAAAAAGGTTACGACAAGATCACCTTGACGGAGAGAGGAGAGAAGATAGATATCCCTGTGAGGTTGAATATACACACCTGCGAGGGTTTCTCGGGACACAGCGACAGGATACAACTACTTCACTACATAAGCAAGATGAAGCCGAGTCCAAATCGAGTATTGGTCTGCCACGGCGAAGAAAGTAAAGCGACCAATCTGGCCAGTACGATCTACAAAAAATACGGTATAAGTACAAGAGCGCTCAGAAATCTAGAGACCGTTCGGCTTTACTGAATCCGATCATGACCTGATAGATCTTCTTATCACAGCGTTTGTTCGAAATCGTCTACTTCGTAGTCGAATTCGTCTCTATTATCTATTTCACCCTTGATAATCTTCATCTCTCTAGCCAATAGCCAGAATATGAGAGCCAATGATTTACGTCCTTTATTATTCGCAGGAAGAGCGAAGTCTACATTCTTCAGGGTGTTATTAGTATCGACCAATCCCACTATAGGTAGTCCGGCGTTCACCGCTTCTTTGACTGCCTGACGATCAGCACCGGGGTCTATCACCACCAATATCTCCGGCTCGATGTATTGATCCAAAGCAGGGTTGGTCAAAGTTCCGGGGATAAACCGACCAGCGATACTTCCCGTTCCCATTATGTCGGAAAATTTTTCTATGGGCCTTTTTCCGTACTGTCTAGCAGACACCAGAAGTATCCTCTCCGACGGATATCTAGACAAGAACTTTGCTAAAGTCTTGATCTTTCTGTCCGCTTGATCTATATCCAGTACGAACAGTCCATCGTTTCTAACCCTATGGATGAAGGTCTCCATGTCCTTGGCTTTCTGCTGGGTACCTATGTGGACTCCAGCGGTCAGGTACGTATCTTCGGGAACTAGTTTTTCTTCATCCTTATTTTCCACTTCAACATCATCAGTCATTGTTCTTCCTCTCTTATAACGGTTATCGGGATTATTCCTTTTTCAAACTCTTCAATAGCCATATCCACGGGATCCAATGCCTTTTCCTCCTCTATATTCAATAGAGTCGGTGCCCCCATGGATATCTGAAGTGCTCGGGCGCCGATTATCCTTGCCTTCTCGAATCGGGTATATCCTCTGTTCATAATCATATCCTTAAGCCTTTCCTCGTAGAAACATTCCTTTTATAAGTTTTTTGCTCCCTAACTCCTTTCTCGTTACAAGTTCGGATCAGCAATATATTTAAATGTGACGGATAAGAATCTATCGATCATAATGGAACACAAAATTATAGTTCTACTGTCAGGAGGTATAGATTCGCCGGTAGCAGCTCATATCTTGGCCGAAAGTGGAGCCGAAGTTTCACTTCTGAGTTTGGATAACCGCCCCTTCACCGATGACAAGACCTTGAAGACTGTGGAAGAACTAGCTGACAGGCTAAAAGACCTGCATGGGAACATAACACATCACATAGGGTCTTTCGGGCACATCCAAAAGAAGATCGCCACTGAAGGAGACCGACATCTAAGATGTTTACTTTGTAGGAGGATGATGTACAGGGCAGCAGAACGCGCCGCCCAAAACTTTAGCGCGGACGCTATAGCGACGGGAGAATCATTGGGGCAGGTGGCTTCCCAAACGTTGAGCAATATAGCTGCGGTGGATGAAGCCGTGGATATCACCATACTCAGACCGCTGATAGGTCTAGATAAGAACGAGATCATAGACATAGCTAAAGAGATCGGAACCTACGAGATATCCATCCAACCAACCATCTGCTGTATGTTGACGCCGGATGAGCCGAGCATCAGGAGTGAAGCGCTCGAGATCAAAAGGGAAGAAGAAAAATTGGATATTCAAGCTCTGATAGACGAGATCGAATTCAGAGGGGAAAGGGTCTAGTGCCCTATATACCGCGAGTAAAGACTTCTAGCTTTTTTTGGCTCCTCGGTACCGTCTATTATTGCTCTTCCGTCTTTAAAAGTGTTCAGAGTATATTCACCGACGTATATCTTTAACAGACTTTCCCCTTTCCTCTCAGCATGATCGAATCTCTTTTCAAGTTTATCGAGGTCAAGTTCCGTTTTTTTCGACGGCGTTATCTGTACAGATCCTCTTCCGCACAGCTCGGTTATGGTGTCTTCTTCTGTCTCTAGGAATTCGAAATCTCCGTTAACGCAGGTCTCGCAGTCTTCTCTTCTGTCCACTTTAGTAAGTTCGAGATCATGATCCCATATGTCGAAGGTCAAAAGCTCTTCTCTAGTGTCTTTCCCCATCAAAAACTTGGCGGCTTCCGTAGATGCCAGATTACCCATGATCCTTGGCAGCGTGAAGAGAATGCCTGCACTTTCACAGGTCTCCATGCTGCCCCGCGGGGGCTTTTCAGGTATCAGACATCTAAGACAGGGTCCTTCTCCTGGAAAGACGTTCATGGTCATCCCATAGGTGGCTAGAACCGCTGTATATATCCAAGGTATCTCTTTTTTCACACAGGCATCGTTTACCAGGTAACGGAGTTCCATGTTGTCGGCGCCGTCCATCACCAGATCGACGTTTTTGACCAACTCCTCCGCATTGTTCGGATCGATGTCCAACACGTGTCCTTTGACATCTACGTCGGAATTGATCTCTTTCACCCTTTCCGCAGCGACTTCAGCCTTAGGTTTTCCTAGGTCGTCTTCGTCGTAAAGTATCTGATGGTTAAGATTGGAGATCTCCACGAAGTCTCTGTCAACGAGTTTCAATTCACCTACACCTGTCCTTGTCAGAGCGTCCGTTATAGACGAGCCTAGAGCCCCCAGTCCGAACACAGCCACTGACCTTTCGTTTAACTTGGACTGTCCCTCCTCGCCCACTTCTGGAAGTACCACGTGCCTAGCGTACCTGTTCGAGTCCATATTTGTGAATCTGAACTTCGGTAATTAAAATTTTGGACTAAGGGCGGGAAAAAACAATATAAGCAGTTCTTTCTTATATCCTAACCATGAAAAGATCGGGATGGTTCGCTCTGATAGCTATCATAAGCTTCTCCATATTGATCAGGACGGTGCCCCTTTACGATCACACTTTATGGGGCATTGACTGCGGTGAGTACGTTTACTATACTTGGCAGTGGGTCGAGACGGGCTCAGCTCACCCTTACATCGAAGGATGGGGGTCCGCATACCCATATTTCCCGGGTATGTTCATCCTGGGAGGATCTTTCAGCATGCTTTCGGGTGCGGACTTGATATACTCCGCTACGTTCCTGCCAGTACTGGTCTCCGGTCTTTCTCCTCTTTTCGTTTTTCTCATGGTGAATAAATTGATGAACGACCACAGACCGGCTCTTCTATCCGCTCTTTTTCTTGCAGGTCTCCCTCCCATCATATACAGTTACTCTCAGCCTAAGCCAGAAACGCTTGGATTTTTTTTGATGCTTTTCGTTTTAACTTTGTCAGTATCATCGCTTCGTGAGCATAGAAAAGCGGTACTTTCTCTTATGTTCCTGTGTTCTTTAGCCTTGATAGTGACACATCATCTCTCGGCTTATTTTCTTCTGATAATGCTGCTGGGCGGTATCTTCGTTTCAAGATTGTGGAGAAAAAAAGAGTGGTCTATAGACAGGGATAGAACTGTACTCTACATTCTGTTCGCCGTCTCGACCATACTATATTGGGTCTTCTACGCCCATCCTTTTGCCGCGACCAGAGTCAAAGACACGGTGATCTTCCCTTCTTATTCTATCGTGATAGTTCCTTTCGCGATCTTAGTCCTTATAGAATTGCTCACCCGTTTTCGAAGGCGTTTTGATATCAGCATGCCTATAAACGTACATAAACAGGATGCAAGATCTTTCTTTATATTTACTGGGATAACCGCTTTGATCGTTTTACCCGTTTTCATCTACGTTGCATCGAAAGGATTTCCAGGTAGAGATATCGAACTGGGTTATAGCTTACTGATTTATTCACCCGTTGTTTTTTTGAGTCTCTTCGGAGTACCCAGCAGGAAGATGATCAAGGCTTTAGAAGAAGGTCCCTCGATGGTAGGCTGGTTCGTTTTCATAATCTTCTCTCTGACCGCGGGGGTCATCTCGGGTTCCTCCTCCTTGCTGCCCATGAGACACGTTACGTTCTTGATCCTGGCGATATCAATATTTTTTGGAATAGGGCTTTTTCATCTGACATCGGTGCTGAACCCGTCTGAAGGTATGACTAAAACTATAGCTCTATCTCTGGTGGTTTTTCTGCTATTTGCATCTATCGTGCCGTTCTCTTTTCCTTCCCAGGAAAGAGCCGGGGGTTACCAAGAAGGTACGGAATGGGAAGACGTAGAAGCCGGTTTTTGGATAAAGAGTTCTTCCACCGGTAGAGTGGCTACAGATCATAGGATGAGCGCCGCCGTTTTTTTAACAGGATATCAAAATCTAACGTGGACGGACGGGGAGGACATGTACTTCGGCTCTTACGACGACGCTTTGATCGAATTGAGGAACTATAACATAAGTTATATCATGTGGGATCAGGATATGTTAAAAGGTACGGCGACGGAGCCAGGAGTCAACCCTAGACCTTTTGATCCGGAATTGAAAAGGAGTTACAACGAAAACTTTTACCGGGTTTACCATACGGAAGAGGTCGAAGTTTACATAACACAGTGATGAGATATTACCGAAAGTTTTAATTGAAAAAGGTGAGCTATTTTGTTCTGAATAAAGATGGCAAAAAAGGAGAAGGTAGTCAAAGCTACAAAATTCCTTCCGGGTCTGATCAAAAAGGAAGTCTACAAGCGTAGAAGATCTACGCCTTTTTTGATCTCGATATCTTTCCTGATAAGCTTTGTGGCCGCCCGATTGTGGGTTATCTTTTTGAGGGCCGATAGAGGCGTAAGCCCAGAGGTGACCTACACCGTGGGAAGAAATCTTATCTTAGGGGGGTACCACGTTCATCACATAACTTACGGTATAGTCCTTTTGGCTGTATCTTCCTGGCTGGCTATCAATTACTGGAGTAAGTCTATAGCTAGGATAAGTTCTATACTCTACGGCACGGGTCTAGGCCTGATAGTTGACGAATTGGGCTTCATAATCGGAGGTATCGAGCCCTACCGTGGCGATAGAGAAGTGTTTTTCATAGTGGTCGCCGTTATCGCTATTTTAGCTAGCATAGTTTATTTCCCCTCCTTTTATAGGGCCATAAAGGGAGATACCGCTCGTTTCCATGAAGAAGATAGTTGACGGTACAAGAAAAGGGCCTTTCGTTCCTAAATTCTAAATAAAGGGTCGACTTATCAAGATTGAAAGGTATTTGAAGCGAAAAGATGAAAAACGGTGGCCAATATGTTCCTCTCCGATCATAAGATAAAAGAGTTGGTGGAAAAAGGCGTACTGCAGATAGATAAATTCGATGAGGACAACCTCACGCCTAACGGTTATGATCTTACCATAGACGAAATAGTCGTAGAGGAAAGGAGGCCTCAAACAGAGGGCGATACCGTAATCCCGACTAACACATGGTTTGCTGTCTCTACTCGTGAATATGTGAAACTTCCTCCCTATATCGCGGCAGAATTATGGATCAGGACCACCTGGGCTCGACAGGGAGTCATATCCTCTTTCGGTATGATCGATGCAGGGTTTGAGGGAACATTGACCCTTAGCGCCTATAACTCATATAAAGAATTGGAGATACCTATAGGAGATAGATTTGCACAGATGTGTTTTGTTTTACTCTCGGATGAGAGCGATAAAGAGTATTCTGAAAGATCCGGAAACTATCAGGGTCAAAGAGGAGTGACTTTACGAAAAAAGAAAAAGGGGTAAATATGGTCATAAAGATAGACGGGGAAGAACTTACCACCGAAGACGTAGAAAAAGTTTCTAGGGGGTTTGAAGAAGTCGTACTGGCTGAAGAAAGTAGAAAAAAGGTCGGATCTTCTAGAGATATCGTCGAAGGTAAATCGGATTCAGATGAGAACATCTACGGTATAAACACTGGTTTTGGTGACCTCGCCGATGTGAAGATAGATAAAGAGAAGACGAAAGAACTGCAGGAGAACCTTATAAGGAGTCACGCCAGCGGAGTCGGAGAACCTCTAAAGAAAGAAGTGGTAAGGGCTACCATGCTTCTCCGTGCCAACACTTTAGCCAAGGGATACAGCGGCGTCAGACCGGTTATCATCGAACGTCTGCTGCAATTATTGAATAAAAGAGTCCATCCTGTCATCCCGGCTAAAGGCAGTGTCGGTGCCTCTGGAGATCTAGCGCCATTGGCTCACATGAGTTTGGTATCTATGGGAGAGGGAGAAGCCGTTTATCAAGGAAAAAAACTGTCAGGCGAGGAAGCTATGAAGCGTGCCGACATAGAGCCAGTAAGCTTGAGGGCGAAGGAAGGCCTAGCCCTTCTGAACGGAACTCAAGTCATGACCGCTATAGGGGCACTAGCCGTCCAAGACGGTAAAAGCTTGTTGAAAGCTGCACAGATAGCCAGCGCGATGAGTCTTGAAGCTTTGATGGGAACCGACGCCGTGTTTGACGAGAGGCTTCATAAGGTGAGACCGCACCCAGGGCAAAAAAGATGTGCAGCGAATTTGAGAAAGCTGACGGAGGGCAGCGAGATAATAGAGTCGCATCGTGAATGTGATCGGGTCCAAGATCCTTATACGTTGAGATGCATGCCCCAGGTGTACGGTGCCGCTAAAGACGCCTTAGAATATGTAGAAAATGTTTTGAATATCGAGATGAACTCCGCTACAGATAACCCACTCGTTTTTTCAGACGGTGATGCCATCTCGGGTGGAAATTTTCACGGTCAACCCGTAGCGTTAGCTCTAGATTTTTTAAGCATGGCTATATCTGAGATCGGTGACATCTCGGAGAGGACTACGGATAAATTGATGTACGAGGAGGAGAGCGGCCTGCCGAGGTTTTTGACTAAGGAAAGCGGTCTGAACTCAGGCTTCATGATAGCACAGTATACCGCGGCTTCCTTGGTCTCAGAAAACAAAGTTCTATCACATCCTGCCAGTGTGGACTCGATACCGACCTCCGCCGGCCAGGAAGATCACGTCAGCATGGGGACCATCTCTGCAAGACATCTGAGAGAGATAGTCGAGAACGTGCAGTACGCCGTTGCGATAGAACTCATCTCTGCGGCCCAGGCACTAGAGTTCCACGAGCTAACTCCTGGTAGAGGAGTGAAGGCGGCATACGAGTTCATAAGAAGATCTATAGAACCGTTGGAAAGAGACCGTTCACTGCACGAGGATATAAAGAGGGCTAAAAAGATGATCGAGAAAGGCAGTCTAGTGAAGAGAGTCGAAAGTGAAGTAGGCGGATTGGACTGACAAAATATATATTTGAGACTAGACTTTTGGGCGATAAGATGTCGAAAAATCCAGAACAAGAAGAAGATGGGTCAGGAGACGGCGAACTGAGTTACTTGGAGAAGGCCACACTTTTGGCCTTGGAAGCACTGAACGGCGAGGCATCCCCGGACGAGATACTGGAAGAGAGTGACCTGGACGAAAAGGTCAAAGTGATGAATGCGGTTTCCTGGTTGTCCTCAAAAAAGATGGTCGAAGTGGAGGAAGAAGTTAAGCACTATTACACGCTGGCTAAAAAGAGCTTGGCGAAAGGAGACCTGCCGGAAAGAAAGGCGCTGAAATTTTTGGATAAGAAAGGTGGAAAATGCAGCATATCCACACTCAAAGAAGAGAGCACCCTCAGTAAAAGTAAAGTCGGCATCGCATTAGGCTGGTTAAAAGATAAAGATTGGGCCGATATAGTCAAAGAAGGAGGAGGATCTTTTCTTAAGATAACTGAAAAAGGCAGGGAAGCTCTAAAAGAGAAGGGTAGAGACGAAAAGCTGATAAGAAAATTGGGTAAAGAGGAAAGATTATGGGAGTACGAAGTCGACAAGTACACCGTCAAGAAGTTGTTGTCTAGAAAGGAGATATTGAACAAAAAAAGAGAGGTCTCCCGTACGATCAGATTGACCGAAAAAGGTAGGAAAGAACTCGTAAAAGGTATAGAGCTCAAGACACAGATAAATCAATTGACTCCGGACATAATCAGAACAGGGGCTTGGAAAGAAGCGAGGATAAGACCTTATGATGTGAAAGCTTATGCACCCAAAGAGTATGGCGGAAAAAAACATCCTATGAAAAGGGAGATGGATAAGGTAAGACAGGTATTTTTAGAGATGGGTTTTACCGAGATGAAATATGACTTCATACAGCCCGCTTTATGGAATATGGATGCCCTTTTCATACCACAGGATCATCCCGCCCGGGATTTACAGGATACTTTTTATATGAAAAACCCAGAAAGATTAGAAGTATCTGGCGAAGTGGTCGATAGGATCAAAGAGGTACATGAGAACGGAAGCGGTACCCGTTCAAAAGGATGGCAGTATCAGTGGAGTAAAGAGGAAGCTGAAAAAGCGGTTTTGAGGACCCACACCACCGTAGCAAGTATCAGATATCTTTCAGAGAATCCAGATCCACCCGTCAAAGCATTCTCCATCGATTGGAACTACAGGAGTGAAAAACCCGATTCTACTCATCTATCCGAGTTCGTCCAGATCGAAGGCATAGTGATGGAAGAAGATGCGAGTCTGAACATGCTGATAGGTATGATGAAAGAATTCTACGGCAAGATGGGGTTCGAAGATGTTAAAGTCAGACCAAGTTATTTTCCATTCACTGAACCCAGCTTGGAGGTATTCGCTAAGTGGAAAGGCGATTACCTCGAGATGGGAGGCGCCGGACTGTTCAGGAGAGAAGTATTGGAACCCCATGGGATAGAGCATCCGGTCATAGCCTGGGGTCTCGGACTCGAAAGATTGGTCATGATACGTTTGGGATGGGATGACATAAGGAGATGTTATAGAAACGATATAAAGACATTGAGAGAATATCCTCTCCTTTGATCCTTGTCGGCACAAGTTTAAAATATTCTCACCCCCCTCGAAATTATGATCTGATATGAGCCTTAAACTCTACAATACGCTGACCAATCGAAAAGAAGAATTCGACCCGATCGACGAAAAGTCGGTCAAGATCTACTCGTGCGGACAAACCATCTATGACGACATGCACGTGGGCAACGCCAAGACTTACGCCGCCTGGGATATTTTGAATAGATACCTCGTGTGGAAGGGCTACGAAGTTTTTCATGTGATGAACATCACCGACGTGGGGCATTTGACCGACGATGCGGACGAAGGCGAAGACAAAGTGGAGAAGGCAGCGAAAGAAAAACGTTTAGAGCCCATGGAACTGGTGACGGAACAGGTGAGAAAGTGGTACAGGGAGATGGATTCATTGGATATGAAAAGACACAACGTTAATCCAAGAGCTACAGGCCATATCATAGAGATGATCCAAGCCGTTGAAGACATCATAGATAACGGCTATGCCTACGAGAAGAACGGTTCGGTTTATTTCGACGTAAAAAAATTCCATGAGGATCACGATTATCCGAGGCTTGGAGGCAGAACATTAGAGGATCTGAGGACCGGGGCGGGTGGAAGAGTTTCTAAGGAAGAATTGGATGAAAAACGTTCACCTTTTGACTTCGCCCTTTGGATCAAAGCGGACCCTGAGCACATGATGAAATGGCCGTCACCCTGGAGTTTAGGCTATCCGGGCTGGCATCTCGAGTGCAGTATCATGGGTATAAAATATTTGGGCGAAAGGTTCGACATACATACCGGCGGCGTGGATCACATATTCCCTCATCATCCAAACGAGAGGGCTCAAGATATGGCCATCGCGGACATCAACGAAGAACCTGTCAATTACTGGCTCCACAGTGAACACATCACCGTCGAGGGTGAAAAGATGTCGAAAAGCGAAGGGAATTTTTACACTGTCTCCGAACTTTTAGAAGAGTTCGAACCCCAAGTGATAAGAACGTTTTTTGCCAGTATCCATTACAGGTCCCAGAGTGATTTCAGCCTAGAAGTGCTCGAGGAGAGTAGAAAGAAGTTCGAGAGGTTCAGGAACACTATCAGAAACGTAAAAGGTTCTGATAATGGAGAAAAAGACGATCTTAAAGACGATATCGTTTGGATAAAAGAAGAGTTCCAAGAAGCCATGGACGACGATCTGAACACTCCTTTAGCCATGAGTAAGCTTTTAGAATTCAGCAGCAGGATAAATAAAAAATTAGACAACAAAAAATCGATTTTAGAAGAGGCTAAGGAAACGCTAGTAGAGCTGTTGGGCGTGCTCGGGATAATTTTAGAGGATGGAGAAGAAAGCGAAGGCGTCTCAGAAACTGCAGTCAAAAAACATATCGATCTTTTATTAAAAATCAGAGAAAATTTGAGAGAGAAGAGCGAGTACGACCTGGCGGATATGATAAGAGACGAGTTGAAAAAATCGGGGATAGTGGTAGAAGATTCTGAAGACGGACCGAGATGGTACGTTTCTAGATGAGACCGATATTTTTGGTCTTAGTCTCAGGCACTTTCAAAGGAGGAGAGTATGTTGAGGTCTCGCTTCAACGACTTCTCTATCGGTGAGGATGGATTTATCCAAGCCTTCACACTCTCACTTTCATAATCGATGTCTCTTTTACCTCCCCATATACCGAACAAAACTGTGTTTATCTTGGGGATGCGCACAGCCCCGAACATCAGCGAAAGGTCATGAAGTAGGTTCATAACTATAGAAGCATCTACTGTCTTGATTTTAGGTATGCTGTGAGGCATCTCTAAGACGAAGAAGGCGATCTCTGAATTTTCCGCATGATTCGCCATGTTCCTGTCAGTCGATATTATGCCCACGTCGATATTTTTGTCCCAGGCGAAGTTCTCCAGCGATCTAACTATGCTTATATCGTTCCTCTCAGAATCCGTTTTGGAAGCGTCGCCTTTGATCCTAGCCGCGTTCAGATCTCCTCTAAGATAGTTCAACTCTTCTGTGGCAAATTTTGCTTTCCTAGTCTCTAAAGTACCTCTGTTCCTGAAGTTGTAACGTATGTCGTCTATCTCGGTGTGTAGCCCCATCATCTTCAGATCCTCTTTACCGTATTTGTAACGGATATGGTGGTCTATTTCTCCTTCTACTATGGAACTCAATAAGTAGTCGAAATCTTCTGCCTGGATGGTGAGATCATCATATCTTAAAGGGAACCTCCTGGATATCAATCTATAATAAGCCATGTTAGTATCTATGGTCAGGAAAACTGCTTCGCTCGAAAGTCCGGGTTCTTTTTCACTTCTGTACAGATACCTTATCCAATCTTTAAAGTCTACCCAATTATCGAAATCCACGAAGCCTGACGAGATCAGGCATTCCTTGTATTCATTGAAACCGGGTATCTCTTTTTTATCCCAGTATTCCCCCCTGCTTACAGGTACATCCAAATCTGATTTACTAGATAGTTCGATACCGTAACCCTCGTCTTCGATCTTTATTTTCAGTAGACGGTTCTCAAAGTAGGGTTCTACCACTTCTATCTCTTCTATGTTTTCGTTTCGAAGCTCGTTCAAGATCATCACCATCTGTTCTTTGTTCATCACCTGTCTCATATTTACTCACCTTCCGGATCTTTTTTGAGGTCTTTCAATACGATCCTCGAGTTTTCTATCAGAGGGTACGGTTTCCGCATGTGTTCCTGTTCCAAGTAAAATAAACAGTATATATGGTCGAACCAGTCTATATGCGAGTGGATCAAGATCTGGGCGGACAAGTATTTGGTTCCACCGGTGATATCTAGAACGATCTCTTCTTTTTCACTATCCACTATGTTATTTATCTTCTCGACTAGCGGTTCTCCTCCTTTTACAACGTCGGTCTCTATTTCAGTCTCGAGACCATACTGACCTATCATGATCCTTATGTCGTCCTTCACGTCGTCTATATAATCTTTCTCTTCAGCCAGAATGTAGATGAAGTCAGGACTATCGTCGTTATCTTTTATCAGGGCCCAAACACCGTTCATGGTGTCCCAGGGTTCATCTCCCGCAAGTACCAAATGGCTTGTCATACAACTTAGCCTCGATATCTCCAAAACCACACTCATAAATATGGATTACTGTTAAATCCTGAAAAATCGAAAAAGTTTTAATCGGAGTTTAACTGATATATACAAGGAGCATCATGACATACTTGTACGTAGCGAGGCATGGAGAAACCGAATGGAACAGAAAGGGGAGACTGCAGGGTTGGGACGACTCCCAGCTTACAGATAAGGGTAAAGCTCAGGCCGGAGCATTGGGTGAAAGATTAAAAGAGATTTCGATCGATAAAGTCTATATCAGCCCACTGGGCAGAGTTAAACAAACAGCCGAGATCGCTTTAAAGGGTCTGTCCGTATCCGTCTCGGAGGACGAAAGATTGAGAGAGATAAGTCTAGGTGAATGGGAAGGCTTGAGATCAGGAGACGCTGAAGAAAGACATCCTGAACTCTACAGAAAGGCCCTGGAAGAACCTCATCTGTTCGATCCCCCCTGGGGTGAGGACTATTATGAGTTGAAGAGAAGGGTCGTAGAAGCCGTTGAGGAGATAGTTTCAAAACACGAAGGGAAAAACGTTCTCTTGATCTCACATGGATTAGCATCTAAAACACTTATTTCTCACTTCGAAGGTAGATCTATGAGAGATCTGAGAAAAGGCCCTAACATCGGAGAGTGCAGCCTCAGCTTGATCGATTTGAAGGACGGCTGTTTCGAGAACCCCGAAAAGTCTGACATACTACTCTACGGCGATACGAGCCATCTTGACTGTATAGATCACGGTGAAGCTTGAGCTCTGAACTTGTTGATTGGAAGCCACCGGCGGGATTTGAACCCGCGCTCTATGGTTTACGAAACCATCGCTTTGGCCAGCTAAGCTACGGTGGCATCACGAGATTTTTAATCGAGTGACAGGGGGAATTTTATTCCCACGCAATTTTGTTACACAAAATTGCACTTAGTCGCCAAAAACATAAAGTTTTTGGCTTGTACGGTGGCAATTTTCTGCGAAAATTGCACTTAGTCGCCAATGTGAAATTGGCTCCTACGGTGACAGGGGGAATTTTTGATCATATCGGTACTCTCGAGCTCTGCGATATAGAAAATGAATGGCTATTAAACTTTTGCGCACATTGAAAAGATGGCCATGAGAACAATGTAGCGGAATTAGCAATTATTTGATGGTCTATTTATTGTTCAGACAATAATTGGGCACACAATACAAAAATCGGCACAGTAGATTTTTCTAGCGATATCGCCATATATCGAAGTAGAGATGGTCTTCGATCGTAAGACGGATGCCCCTTCTGAGTGCTTTCTTCTTTATCAGAATCTCGATCTATGTCAAAAGAGAAAAACCCGAAATCACTAGATTTTTCGACAGTGCCTAATTTTCTTTGTTTCGAGGATATTCTTAACTGTTTACTTCTCTTTTAGTCCCGTTTTCCATCCTTTCACATCACTAGTCAAGCAATTTTTGATCTTTAATCCAGTTTTTCTTTGTCCTCTACTTGTATCTCGCTTTTAATTCCTCTATCTTTCCAGATATCTTTGAAGGATATTGTATGTGACTGTTCAACCGTTAGTTTTTTAAATCAGGTGATAGATTAAACTATCAGATGTTAGAAAATTATAACAGGTATAGGATCCTGCAGGAGTTCTTTAAAAAACCGACTAAAAAACATCAACTGCGTGAACTCTCAAGAGCTACGGATATATCACTCCCCACGGTTAAAGAACACGTAGAGAAGCTCCAGGAGATGGGATTCATAGAAAAGATCGAGGAGGGGGTTTATCCGGGATACGAAGCATCAAGAAATGACGAATTCAAACTTTACAAAAAGCTGGACCTAGAAAGAAGACTACATCTTACCGGATTCGTGGATCATCTCAATGAAAAACTTTCACAGCCGGATGCCATCGTGCTCTTCGGATCCGCGGCAAACGGAGAGGATATCGAGGAGAGCGATATAGATATACTTGTGGTCTGTAAAGAGAAAGATGTAGACTTGAAAAAGTTTGAGAAAAAGTTCAACAGAAAGATAAATATCCTGTTCATGGATGAAGATGAATTGAAGAAGAATAAGAAACTAGCGAACAGTATCGCCAACGGGATAGTTCTAAGTGGATATCTGGTGGTAAAATGAGATGGGAAGACTGCTTGGAAATTAAAGTCTTTGAGAGAAAGGAAAATATCTCTGAGGCTGAATCTCTTTTTCAGCATCGCAAAGACTAGGATCAAGGACAACGAAAAGAGAGAAGGGACGGACGAGAACGTACCTTTGATAGTAGAGGCCTACTGGGAGATCATCAAACAGTTGATCACCGCTTCTTTGACACTAGACGGTTACAAATCATATTCACAGGAATGTCTCGTGAGTTACCTTGAAGAATTCTATGCATTTTCTCACGAGGAGCTAGAACTGATCGATGAATTGAGAGAATTGAGGAATGATATCGATTATAGGGGACGATATCTAGAGGTGGACTATCTGAATAGAAAAAAGGATAAGATCCAAAAGGTAATATCAAAGCTTGAGGAGGAAGTAGAGGAGAGGTTGGATTGATCGGATCAACGCAAGTCTCTTTTTGACTCTAGGCTCTACTGAATGGAGTACAACTTTTTGTCCAACTTTTAAAAAGATATTTTGATCTAATCATTTCTGAAAGGCTAAAGAAGATATGAACTAATAGTGGGGGGACGGGAATTTAAGCACTATTTTAATGGTAAAAATAGGTTAATCTCACCCAAGACTATTAATATGATTACAATCATAATGTTTATGTTCATATTATGTTCGCCGATAGAGAAGATGAGTTGAAAACTCTTGAAAAAGCTTACGAGAGCGGCCGATCAGAATTCGTAGTGATCTACGGTAGAAGGAGGATAGGAAAGACTGCTTTGGTCAAACAGCTCACAAAAAAATATCCGGTGATATATTACCTGGCTGAAAAATTACCATTAGAACAACAGGCAATGGACTTTTCTTCACAGGTTGCAGACGAATTCGATAGATTCACTCCAGATGTGGATAACTGGAGGGAAGCCTTTGAATTCACTCTACAGATAACAGATGAACGTGTGATCATAGCGATCGATGAATTTCCATATCTGATACAGGGCGATGA
>Ga0207421_10002072_pt1 | contig 25230 bp, 20 predicted proteins | sample SodLakKL_010_SED_4_FD_187542 | JGI IMG/M metagenome (GOLD analysis project Ga0207421, IMG submission 187542) | Alkaline sediment microbial communities from Lake Tanatar, Kulunda Steppe, Russia - 8KL_010_SED (SPAdes) (version 2) | ecosystem: Environmental > Aquatic > Non-marine Saline and... | reverse complement strand
TGTCATTGTTTAGTTGTTTGTTTGCAATCGGCAACAACAACTTTCTCCCCATCTGGTACTGCAATCGCCCGTGCACTGCGATGGACTCGACCAGGGGTACTCACTGCTGACACCATGGGTAGGGGTGTATGGAACACACACGGAGTTCTATAAGTACTTTGTGTTTGACAGTCGGGGCGAAATACTAATTCTATATTCTTCATTACCGTATCTCATTGCTCACGAATACGGTAATTGAGGCCTCTATCGGCGAATTAGCAGATTCCTGTGCCGAGAATCCACGGCTTGTCGACACCAGCAGCGTACCCAAATTGCAGTACATCTCGAATACGGTCGAAAGCTACCCATCGTCGACTCGTGTGCTTGAGAAAAACTACTTCGATCAGGTGGGCATCAAGACCAACGTCGAAAACAGTGCTGTCGCTCCGAAGGCGATAAAACGAAAAGGGGCCGGCACGAGGCCGGTAGTCGAACTGTTGACTATAATGCAGTCAACAGTAGTTAGTTCTGACGGCGGGCTGCGAGCAGTGCGGCACCGAGGAGTGCGACAAGCGCGACGAGTGCACCGAAGCCGGGCGTCTCATCGTCGGTCGTGTCGTCGGCCTCGTCGGTGTCGTCAGTCTCCTCAACGTCGTCGGCCTCGTCAGCATCGTCGGTCTCCTCGACGTCGTCGGTCTCATCAGCGTCGTCAGTTTCGTCAACCTCGTCTTCGACCGACTCGATTATGACACCGTCTTCTTCAAGTTCGAAGGATGCCTGTCGAACAGACGCTTCGAATTCGTCGTCGACGCTCTGAGCCGAGAAGTCAAATGTTCCAGTGACAAGTCCGTCGGCTTGGACAACGACATCCCGGTCAGTCATGATGAAGCTGGGTGACGTGTCCTGCTTGTTTCGAACACGGATGTCGAACTGTGTTCCTGGTGCAACGTTGGTTTCAACCGTAAGCTCCGATGCATCTCCAAGTTCGGCTTCGACATCTCCATCATCGTTAGTTCCAAGGAACTCGCCCTCAGCCTCGTCAAGGTCGAACGCCCAGGCAATCTCTTCGTAGAGCTCTTCGAGGTCGTCTTCATCGTCAAGCTCATCGAGCAAGCGTGCATCTTGGACCGCGAACGTCACGTCGTACGACTGATCCTCTTCGATTTCTATCGGATCAGTGAGTCCAGCAGCAAAGGCTACGAGCTCATCGGTATCGATGATGACATAGTAATCGTTGGCGTTCGCGTCGTAGGCGACAGTCATGAACTCGTCGAGGTCTTCACCAGCTGCAGCAAGATCGTTCAACGAGATCGTAGTTGAATCTTGGTTTGGACCAGGATCCTGTTCTTCGAACTCGAACAGCAGCGAACTGTCGTCGTTAACACCTGCATAGCTGTTGTTCTGAGCCAACGCTTCAATGAACGCAGCAGTTGTGTCGAGATCATCGAACTGCTCAACACCGCTCGCGTTTGCGATCAATCCGTGGATACCATCAGCCGAAATCTGGTGGATCTGATAATCACTGTCACCGTTACCGTCGCCATCGTTGACGGCGAACATATCGGTTTCAGTGATAAGGTCGTCTTCAACACCAGCGGCAATGAACTCGATTCCGTCTGCATCGCTGTCATCAAGTTCGTCTTCGAGGTCATCGATCACATCTGCACCAGCACGCCACTGGGTGGCATCAAGCTCGGTCCGCTCAGTGATCGTTAGTGTAGCAATTTCGTCGGGATCATCTACGGCTTCAACAAAGTCGCTTGGGTCCGTTCCACTCGTGGCGTACACAGCGACTTCGTAGTCACCCGAGTCGAGAATGCTGGAGAGGTTCACATCATCTTCCAGTTCGACCGTCGCATCCGAGTCTTCATCAACAGTGATGATGAACTCGCCATCGATATCCTCGTTACCTGCGGTGTAGGTGTTGAAGTGAACGATAACGGAATCTTCACCATCGGAGTCAATACTCACGTTGGCTTGGTAGCCGTCGTCATCTTCGTTACCGATAACGAGCAATCCCTCTTCGGTGTTCGAGAATTCGACTTCAAATGATGCGATATCACCCTGTGCGACATCGACATCGCTCACACTCAGTTCACCATCATCGCCTTCAACAACAGTGATCGAAGCGGTTGCTTCGGCTGTCGTATCGTCGACTTCGAATGTGAACTCGTAATCACCAGCATCAACATCAGTGAAGTTCAGTGTGAAGTCATCATCACTCACGGGTGAAAGAGTGATGGTGTCGTCGTCACCATCGGAGTTGTTTCCAATGGCGCTGAGTCCACTGTCGGTAGTGAAAATATCTTCAAGGTCCTCCACGTCGAGGTCACCCTCGGCACTCACGTTGAGGTCGTACGTTCCACGGTTGGAATCGATTTCAAGGTCGACGAGTGCATCATTACCAGTATCGGTGACTTCTTCTTCATCGAATTCAACGGCGAGCGACTGTTCAGTTAGTTCGAACGAATTTGCTCGGGTTTCGTTATCGACGGCGGGTCCACGGAGGAAGTAATCACCGGTATCCAGATTATCAGTCTCTATTGTGACATTTCCGGATATTGCGGTAAACTCAGTTACGAATGTACTTGAGCTGATGTTTGAGCCATCGAATTCAGTGATTGCTCGAAGCTGATAAGATTCATTTCCATCAAGACCAGTTCCTGTAAGCCCAGTTGCATTTATTTCTTGGCCTTGGTAGTAAATTGATTGTGTACTACCGTCGACCTCATACTGTACATCTACTGTCTGTGCAGCAGCAGCACCAGCGAAGGCCAGTGGCACCGCAAAGACGGACATAACCATAATCGCAGCAAGGAACATGGCGCGTCCCTTCGTGCGATATCTATTATTTTTTGATTGCATTTTTCTTCTATATTGGTGGCACAGCAACGCCTCTGTCGACACCTGAGACCATGCCCGGTTCGACGGCGACTGCGTATACCGGCGGATAGGGGTGATATCCTCCGAGCAAGGACTAAGTAAATACTTTGTGTATTTCTTCACCAACATACCAAAATTTTGATGTTGCTTAATTTGTCTCTACTTATATAGCGTAGTGAAATAATTTACAACAAACATAATTTGTATTATGTATTAATTAGGAGCAGATGATTTCGTACAATTTGTGGCCAAGACTTTTTCAGTGAGACTACTCAACACATCGCGAGAGCTAAACTTTCTATAGAACACCATTGACACCTTCTCCAAATTAAACGGCGAAGATCCCCAAACGTTGGGATATTGTGGTTTACATCCGATCCTTTGGAAAGTCGGACCCGGTTGTACTGGGTTTCGAGCGTCAACTACCCCACCCTAAGCGCCTTAGTGACTAATGCAACTTCTGGTGTGCCAGCAAATCGCGTGGCAATTTGCGACCGCACTAGAGCTCGAGGCTTTTTCGTTGAACTCCCGTAAACCAATCTCAGGTTTCATAACAGCCATAACAGTATAGTTCGTCAACTACAATCATATGTTGAGCTTCGCCGATTCCTTGTTTGCAAATACTGTCTTGATTAGCGATTTGATGGTGCCAGTGTACCAATGAACGAGACAGGACCATCACGGACGCTGCTAGTGGTTGGATTGGTAGCACTCTTTGTCGTCGGAACTGGTGGTGTACTTGCCCAACAGGGAGAAGTCAGAGCCGACGGAAGCCCGAACATTGACGTTTACACGCCTGAAAACACCTTTGTACCAGGAAGTCCCGGAAATCTAACATTGGTGTTAGATAATGATGGAGAACTTACACGCGGTCAGGAGACGAACCGTGAGCTTGTAACAACTGCCCGGAGTGTTACTGTTGATGTTGATACCGGTGACGCACCAATTGATGTAAACTCCCGACAGCGGTCGGTTGGTACGCTGGATGAAAACGAGCCACGAGAGACAAATTTCAGAATCGATGTACCCGACGGTGCAGAGCCGGGAACATATGAAATAGATGTGGAGATTGATTACAGATATACCGAACGCGTCCGACAAACGGCAGATAGTCGTGGGGGAGTTACAGACACAACTGAACGATCCCGTTCAATCACGAAGACTGTCGAAATCGAAGTCGACGATTCGGCCCGCTTCCGAATCACCGACGTCGACTCCACGCTCAGAGTCGGCGAAGAAGGAGAAATCACCGGCAACGTCACCAACATTGGCGAGGAGGATGTCACCAACGCCGAACTCGGATTCAACCCGACAAGCGAGAACATCTTCGCACTCGAAACTGACGTGGCAGTCGGCGACATCGATGCCGGCGACTCTGCGGCGTTCACCATTCCGGTCGAAGCCGGCAGCGAGGCCCGCGCGGTAACCAAACGCTTCGATCTCCCAGTGACCTACCGCGATTCGAACGGCATCCGCGCCGAGGATTCGGACCCTGATTTCATCACCACCATCGGCGAGAAACGCGATGAGTTCCTCATCGAGGCCGTCGACCGAAACATCACCGCGGGCACCAGCACCGAATTCGATGTCGAAGTGACCAACAACCGCGACGAGCGCGTCACTAACGTTGAGGCCAAACTGTTCGCCGACGATCCGCTCGACAGCGATGACGACGAGGCCTACATCGAATCGCTTGAGGCTGGCGAATCAACCACTGTCACCTTCGAGTTGAACGCCGAGTCGGATGCCATTGCGAAAACCTATCCCGTTGATCTCGACTTCCGGTATGATGATGCCAACCGCCGCAGCCAGCTGTCGGACTCCTACAAAATGGCGATTGACGTCACCGAAAGCGATGACGACGGACTTCCGATAGGACTCATCGTTGTTGGCGGGCTGCTCGTCGTTGCTGGTGCTGGCGTCGTCGCTTGGCGACGTGGCAACGACCTGCCGTTTAGAGGCCAATAGATGTCCGCGGGGCTCGACCTCGAACCGCAGCTTGATGCGCTCAACCGGCTGGTGCTCGAACGGCCGCTGGCTGTCGTGGTGGCGTTTCTCGTCATCACGGTTGCACTCAGCGGCGGCCTCGGCATGATCTCGATGGTCGAAGACGAAGACGAGGCTTTCACCGAGGATATCGATGAGTTCCAGGCGCTCGAAGCGATCAACGACGAGTTCGGCCCGGCGTTCGACGACGCTGAGACTTCGACGACCGTTATTCAGACGAGTGATAACGTCCTCAACCAGCGTGAACTCACCAGAAACCTCAGAGTCGCCGAACGCGCCGAGGACCGAACCGAACTCCGAGTCGACTCGACTGGCGGGCCCGCAGTTATTATCGCCCAGACACTCGATCCATCGGCCGAAAGCACCGAATCCCAACGTCGGACGGTCGAACGCGCCACCCAGACAGAGATCAGAAACGCCGTACGTGAGAACCGCGATAACCCTGCGTTCACCGCGACGCTCTCGGATGATTTCAACGCCGAATCAGCCACTGCCAGCGCGTCGATTTCCTCGTACAGCCATTCGTTTCCCGCTGGTGGCGATACCGTCGACAACGTCCAAGCAGTCCAACTCGGCGTCCAAGATGTGACCACCGAAGCAGACGGCGAGTTCCGCGTGTTCGGTGACGGCATCATCAACGCCGAGACAGCCAACGTGATCGGCGACTCTCTGGGGATCGTGATGCCGGTCGTACTCGGGTTGATTCTGCTGTTTTTGATTATCGCCTACCGAGATCCGTTCGATCTGACGCTCGGACTTGTGTCGCTGTTGATGACGATCATCTGGACGTTCGGTTTCGTCGGCTATTCGGGCATCCCGTTCGACCAGCAGATGATCTCAGTGCCGATTTTGCTTATTGCGGTCGGCATCGATTTCGGCATTCACATCATCAACCGCTACCGCGAAGAACGCGCCAAAGGCTTCGACGCGTTGGCGGCGATGTCGACGGCCAACGCCCAACTGGCAGTCGCCTTCGCCATAGTCACCGTCACCACTGTCTTCGGATTCGGCGCGAACGTCACCAGCGACCTCGAACCGACCCGCAACTTCGGGGTTGTTGCCAGTGTTGGGATCTTCGTTACGTTCCTTGTGTTCGGCATCTTCCTGCCGGCGGCCAAAATCCTCACCGACCGCATCCGCGAGCGACTCGGCATTCCATCGTTCGGCACGAAACCGCTCGCCACCGAACAGTCGATGCTCGGTCGAGTGCTCCCGGCGACAGCGACCTTCTCGAAAAAGGCACCCGTTGCGTTCATTCTCATTATCCTGCTCATCTCGGCGGGGGCAGCCGGCTACGGCCAAGACGTCGACCGGAGTTTCGACCAAGAGGACTTCCTGCCACCCGAAGAACTGCCGGCCTACATCACCGGCCTGCCGGAACCCTTTGGGCCAAGTGAGTACACCGCGACAACAACGTTCAACATTCTCGACGAAGAGTTCGAGGTCAGCGCGAACGACCAGATCACGATGTACATACAGGGGCCGTTCGAGCGCGATGAGTCACTCAACTCCGTTCAGCGAACCACCGAAGACCCACCTGACACCTACATCACCGACGAGGGGCAGGCCGAAACGACGAGCATCATCACACTGATTCAGGATCAGGCCGACCGCGACGAGGAGTTCGCCGCGCTCGTCGAGCGCAATGATCGCAGTGGCAACGGCGTTCCCGACCGGAACCTCGACCGGGTCTACACCGAACTCGAAGCCAAAGAGCCCCGCGCCGAGTCATATCTCACTGACGACCGCCGAGCGATCAGAGTCGAATTCGATGTCGAAAGCGACGCCAGCCAGACCGAACTCAGAGCCGACTCGCTGGAGTACGCCGAGGAGTTCCGCTTCGATGCGACGCCGACCGGCTTCGTGATCATCTTCGAGGCAGTCACCGACGTCATCTTCGAATCAGCGATTTTCAGCCTCGCGCTTGCGGTTGGCCTCACGGCGGTGTTTCTGGTGGTCGTCTACTGGCTGCTCGAACGCCAACCGCTGTTGGGGCTGGTCAACGTCTTCCCGATTTTGGTCACTGTTGCCCTGCTGATCGCCACCATGCGGGTTCTCGGATTATCGCTGAATGCGATTACAGCCACGATCCTGTCGATCACCATCGGCGTCGGCATTGCCTACTCAGTCCATATCACGGCGCGGTTTATCGATGAGTACGCCGAGAATCCAGACCCCGAAGAAAACCTCATCGTCACCTTGCGTGGGACGGGCGGCGCGCTTACCGGTAGTATGTTGACAACCTCAATCGGAACCGGCGCACTCGTGCTCGCCATCTCACCGATTCTCGGCGAGTTCGGCCTGCTGATGGCTGTCAGCGTGTTTTACTCGTATCTGACTGCCATTATCGTCCTGCCGCCGACGATCTATCTGTGGGCGCGCTACGATCAAGGAGAGACATCGATCCGTCGACGACTCTTCGGCGGGCCAAACCTGCCACCCCGTGATGTCGGCGACGACTGATGTCGGTGAGAGAGTTAGCGGGCGGCCGCTCGAAGCTCGGCGATCCGCTCGGAGTCACCGACACCGGTCAGCAACACGATTGCGACGATTTCGTCGACCTCTGGTGTTGGTATATCGCCGCCGCGAATCTCGACGCTCCCCGTCTCTTGGGCGAGCCACGACCGCGCGTCCGCAATCGCCCGCCGGTTGAGCCACTCGGGTGGCCCACCAGTCACTAACAGCCCGCGCTCGACTGACGAGCGATCAACGTCGACCGTTAGTTTCCCCCTAACGGCCCGCCGGACGGTGGTTTCGATGGCTTTGATAATCGTCGTCTCCTCGAGGTCTTCTTCCTGCATGAACAGTCCGAGGCCGTACCGCGAGCTCGTCGGCCGGGTGATCTCTTGGGTTGCATACCCCAGCGTGGCGATGCCGCCGGCCTCGAACGTGTTGATCACCTCGGAGGCGTCGACGACGCTCTCGGCGACCCGGCCTTTGGCGTCGCGTTCGCCCGCCTCGAACAGAGCGGTGAGACGAGTCGCCAACGTCTCGTTAAGTCGACTCCGGATATCGGGGTCGTCGGCATCCTCAGAGGGTTTGGTCCACAGCGCGTTGTCAAACACGAGCAACGAGTCGGTCGATCCGACGATCTCATTGAGCGCGCTGGCCGCGTTTGCTTCCTGTCGAATCTGATCGTCTGTGCGGTCGGCGTCGGGCAGCACACCAAGCCCGTACACCGGGACTCCGTACACCGCCCGGAGTCTGTCCGCGAGCGCAACCAGCAGCGTCGACCCAGTGGCTCCAGCAAGTCCAGTACACAGTAGGAAGGCGTCGGCCTGCGAGGTCGGCAGGTCGTCGACCGTTCGAGACAACTCGGTGAGTTCATCCGCAGCGGCGGCGGCCGCCTGATGGCGATTGCCGTCGAACCCGCGGCCCGAGGCGGTGAGCGTCCCATACAGGTGCCGTCGGTCCTCGGACAGCGCTGAGAGTGCGGCCAGCGACTGCTGGTCGGTATCAAGCGCGAGGCTGCCGACGAGACACGACCGCTCGCCCTCGCTGTCGGCCGCAACCAGCGCGTCGGCAATCCGACTGCCGGCACCGCCGAGTCCACAGACGATCAGTTGCATAGGCTCATCTCGGAGCCCGCTCACAAAAAGTGTGTGTTGCCCAGAGTCGATCGAGCAGTCGACCGCTCAGAAGGGGAACAGCGACTCGGCGTCGGGGTCGCGCTCGAGCAACTCGATTTCGTGGCCGTCCTGATCCTTCGTAAACGCATACAGGTTGTCACACGATTCGGGATCGCGGTAGTCGGGGGCTTCTCGAAGCATGAGTTGGTCCCAGTCTTCTTCGAGGTCGTCGACGCGAACACAGAGGTGGCCCCATGCATCGCCCATCGTGTACTCTCGGCCGTCGTAGTTGTAGGTGAGCTCAAGCCACATCGCCTCTTGGGGGGCGTCTTCGGGGCCCATGAAGTAGTTGGCAAACGAGCTGGCCTCCCACCGCGAGCGGGGTTCTTTGTACTCGAATTTGCGGGTCCAGTATCCCAGAGCCTCATCGGCGTCTTCGACGCGCATCATCGTGTGGTCAATCGACCACACCGCACCGTAGTTGCGTTTGACAATCTCGACTTCGTGGCCGTCGGGGTCTTTAACGAACGCATACCGACCACCGCAGGATTCGGGGTCTCGATAGTCGTCGACGCCCTCGTCCATCAACTGCTGGTAGCGACTCTCTAATTCATCCTCAGGTACCCGTACGGCAATATGTCCCCAGGCGTCGCCGACTTCGTCGACGTCTTCGCCGTGATTCGAGGTGAGCTCAAGCATTGCGCCGTCTTCGTGCATGTCCTCGGGGCCGAGATAGACAATGGTGAAGCCATCGCCCTCATAGCGGTCTTTTTCCTCGTAATCGAGGTGAGTCTGGTACCACTCAACGGATTCCGCAAGGTCGCTGACGCGCAGCATTACGTGATCAAAGAGTCCAGTCATACACACTCACTGTTAGTCGCTGGGTCGAAAAGGATACCGGACATAAAACGGTCGACTGCTCGGGGTAGGCAGTGGCTACTCAACTTGGCCGGCGACACCCTGCTCCCGAATTACTGGCCAGTAGAACCACCAGACGACAACCCCTGTCGCAACGACGCTAATCGGCACGGCTCCGGTGACGCCGCGAGCGACGAGCCCTTGCCAGACGAACAGTGACCCAACTGCCGACAACACGAGCAGCCCCGCCGTAATCCGGGGGTCTTCGCGGTCGACGACGACACCACCGGCCGCACTCAGAACTGCACCAGCGTAGAAGCCGAACGCGATGGGCCAAACTTGAAGCGACCACGGTAGTGTCTCAAAGCCCGGAGTCACACCGAAATACTCGGTGAGCCACAGCGCATGCAATGGGTTCGTGTTGACCAATCCCCACGACATCACAAAAGTAAGATCACCGCCGACGTTCTGAATGCCAACCCATGGGACGAGAGCCAGCCCACAGACGGCGACCAGCGCGGCCGGCGTCGACAGGCGGCTCATCGACTCGTAATAATTCGCAACACGTCTTCGTCGACCAGCTCGTGCTCTGTGCCGACCTGCTGTTCGTCGTGTTTCGCACTCGGGCCACTCACACGGGCAAACCGGAACCGTTCTTCGAACTCGCCGCCGAGTTTCGTGAGGGCATCGCCCACGGTGTCGCCTGATTTCAGCATGAGTGGCTCGTCGTAGTCGACGCCTCTTCCCGGTTTGTCCATATAGATACGCACCAATCCAAGGGTGTCGTAGATGCGTTCTTTAAGCCCATCGAGTCCTTTCTCTTTTGCAGCCGAAATGAATGTCGCCTCTTCTGGGTCGATGTCGTGTTCACGGAGGTTTTCGTAGACCGTCGGGAGGTAGGATTCATCGATCAGATCAGCCTTGTTGACTGCAACAATCGAGGGAATGTACACTCGGTTGTCCATCATGCCGTCGATGAGTTCGTCGATAGAGGGATTGCCCCGGACAGTCACTTCGGCGTTCACATAGCCGTTTTCGCGGAGGACGTCCTTGATGGTCTGTTCGTCAAGCTCAACGCTGTCGCTTTTGTTGACCTGGATGCCGTTTTTGTGCCGCTTGCGGATGTGGATGCTCGGCGGTTCGCTGTCCAGTCGGATTTTGTTGTAGTAGAGTTCCTCACAAAGGCGTTCGTACTGCTCGATTTCGAACACCGAAAGCATGAAGACGACCAGATCGGCCGTTCGAACGACAGAGAGCACCTCTTGGCCGCCGCCACGGCCGTCGGCTGCACCCTCGATCAGGCCGGGCACATCGAGAATTTGGATGTTGGCCCCACGGTATTTGAGCATTCCCGGGTTGACATCAAGCGTCGTAAACTCATAGGAGCCAGTTTCGCTGTCGGCGTTGGTCATCGCATTGATCAGCGTTGATTTGCCGACGCTGGGAAAGCCCACGAGTGCGACGGTGGCATCGCCGTGTTTCTCGACGGCATACCCTTGGCCACCGCCCGCGGATGACTGGTTCTGTAGTTTCTCTTTTTTTTCCGCGAGCTTGGCCTTCAGCCGGCCGACGTGGGCCTCGGTCGACTTGTTGTATGGCGTCGAAGCGATTTCTTCGCGGATCGATTCGATCTCCTCCTCCAGTCCCATTAGGAGCCACTCGGCCGTCGCCGTCGAAAAACCTGTTGACTCGGCGAGTTTGGCTCCGCTGGGGGCGAGTAGACAGACTTCGATACGATTATATGTCACTCTCAGAACGTCTAGACCGTCGGCATGCCGAACCCCGCCAGTCTCCGCGATAGCACACAGATCGTCTTGCCCTCTCAGTCACTCAACGGCCTCCGCGAGCAGGTGACGACCGAGTTCACGGTCTCTGTTGTCGACGGTGACGACTGGTGTCGGATTATCGGCAGTCCTGTCGAAATCAAGGCCGTCTCAGCATTCTTGAGTCGACAGGGACTCAACATTCAGTAAGGTCGGTTGGCTGGTGTTTCGAAGCGTTTCTTAGGGTGGATCACATCTACGGAGTATGGAAGAGACACCAGGGCTCAGCGAGCAGTACCGGAAGGCGAGCCCGTGGCCACTGTTTATCGCACTCGGGGTGCCGATCTCCGAGTTGGGGCTCGTGTTCAACATCTTTCCGGTAGCTGTCGGTGGCCTGCTGTTGTTCTGTGGCTGTATCGCCGGTATTCTTCAGGAGGCCGGCTACATCGCCAAACCGTGGACAGCACTGTCGGTGATGGCCGGGCTACTGTTTCTCGCAGGCGCTGGCGTGTTGTACGGCGACACACAGGTCGGCGTCGACCTCACCCTCCGCGCGTACGCGTTGATTACAAGCGGGGCGATCCTACTGGCAGGAGTCGTCGCTGGCAAGCTCTTTGTGCCAAAGCGCCAACTGCCAGTCTGAAACCACTAACCTATTTGGGCGGGCTCCCCCACCGTCTGGTATGGAAGCCGAAATCTTCGACAAAGAGACGATCCTCGATCTGATGGTGAACTTCATTCCATTAGGGATCATCTTCTTTTTCATCGCTGCGTTCGTGCTGTACGACCCGTGGGGATTCGATCCTCGCTTTTCAGGACTGATGCTTGCAATCATGGGCAGCATGTTCGTCGCCCTTGCCGTGTTGACCTACGTTTCGGGCAAAGCCATCGCTGGCGATGAAAAACGGGCAACCGTCTATCCACAGGGCCAAGCCGGCCTCGAAGGGGCCCAACCGATCCACGAACATGGCGACAGCGACGTAGCAGCCAAAGATACGGAGACTGCTGATGCCTCCGTGGAGCCGGACGGCGAGGGTGAGGTCGACACTGAGAGCGACGACGGGGTCGACACCCGAGTCGATACTGAAGCCGATAGCGACAACGAGGGTGATGACGAGGGTGATGACGAGACGGACAGCGAAGACGACACAGCGGCTACAAACGAATAGCCCGTGCTGACAGTGGTGAGCGTTTGATTCGATAGTCGAACCATTCTTTACCCTGCAATACCAGACTCAGTGTATGGATATTAGTGCGCAAATCGTCCTGACGGTGTTGATGGGGATATTCCTCGTCGCCGTCGCCACGTGGCTCACACGGATCGAAAACTGGCGATCCTACAGTCCCGTGGGTGGAGGTGGCTCTTTTGTCGAGGACTCAGGATATGTCGAAGAAGAAAAGCCAGCCGGACTCATTCGTTGGTTGACAACCGTCGACCACAAGGATATCGGCATTCTGTACGGGCTGTATGGGATTTTTGCGTTCGTTGTCGGTGGACTGATGGTCGTCGCCATGCGGATTGATCTGGTGACGACAAACTCGTTGATGGGCGCACAGATGTACAACTCGTTGATGACGAGCCACGGCATCACGATGCTGTTTCTGTTCGGTACGCCGATTATCGCGGCGTTCGCCAACTATCTCATTCCGCTGATTATCGGCGCAGACGATATGGCGTTCCCCCGGATCAACGCCATCGCCTTCTGGCTGCTGCCGCCGGCAGCCCTGATGATCTGGGCAGGCTTTTTCGCCCAGCCGCTCGGCCTGTTCGAACCCGCCCAGACCGCCTGGACGATGTACACCCCACTGTCGGCCGGCGTCGGCGGCGACCAAGTCGGTGGGGCGGGCGTCGACATGATGCTGCTTGGCCTGCACCTCTCAGGTGTTGCTGCGACGATGGGCGCAATTAACTTCATTGCGACAATCTTCACCCAGCGTGGCGACGAGGTTACGTGGGCAAATCTCGATATCTTCTCGTGGACGATTCTCACCCAGTCGGGACTCATTCTGTTCGCCTTCCCGCTTTTGGGTAGCGCACTCGTCATGTTGCTTGCCGACCGGAACTTCGGGACGGCCTTCTTCCTCACCGACGGTGGCTCGCTGCTCTGGCAGCACCTGTTTTGGTTCTTCGGCCACCCTGAAGTCTACATTCTTGTCTTGCCGATGATGGGAATCGTTTCGTACGTCCTGCCGCGGTTTGCGGGTCGACAGCTGTTTGGATTCAAATTCGTTGTGTACTCAACGCTCGCCATCGGTGTGCTCTCGTTCGGTGTGTGGGCTCACCACATGTTCGCAACCGGCATCGACCCACGCCTTCGGGCCTCCTTTATGGCGGTCTCGATGGCGATTGCGATTCCCTCGGCGGTCAAGACGTTTAACTGGATTACGACGCTGTGGAACGGCCGGATTCGCCTGACCACGCCGATGTTGTTCTGTATCGGTTTCGTTTCGAACTTCATTATCGGCGGTGTCACCGGCGTCTTCCTCGCATCGATCCCGGTCGACCTCGTCTTGCACGACACCTACTACGTGGTGGGCCACTTCCACTACATCGTGATGGGCGCGATCGCCTTCGCCGGCTTTGCGGGCATCTATTATTGGTTCCCGCTTGTCACTGGGCGAATGTATCAGGCCAGCCTCGGTAAAGCCCACTTCTGGCTGTCGATGGTTGGTACCAACATCACGTTCTTTGCGATGATTCTGCTGGGCTACGGCGGCATGCCACGACGCTACGCCTCGTATCTGTCGCAGTTCGTCACGCTCAATCAGATCGCAACAATCGGCGCGCTGATCATCTTCGTCGGTCAGCTCATCTGGGTCTGGAACATGGTTAGCTCATGGTTCGAAGGCAAACGTGTCGAAAGCGGCGACCCATGGAATCTCGAAGAAAGCGGCGTCAACACTGTCGAATGGCAGTGGTTCAACCAGAAGCTCGAAACCCAGATCGCCACCGACGGTGGCGAAGAACCTGAGGAGGTCGCAACTGATGGTGGTCAACCTAACGGCGAGACGGACGCCGACACTGACACCGAAACCACTGCGAGCGACGAATCCGTCGACAGCGAGCCCGAAGCGTAGTCGACACGATCAATTTTTTCGGCCATCGAAAACTGAACAGAGCTCTCTCGCCGTCGGCTCAGTTGGACGAGGTCAGTGAGTTCCGCAAGCAAGTAGACACTACAAAAGCGTGTGGCGTGACTTACATCACCAGCACGATGCCGGTGACGAACATCATCAGTGCGATGCCGGCCAGTACGATCCCCAGCAGATCTCTGTCATCCATACGCGGCGTTCGGGAGCGATCCGCAAAACGGCGTCGGTCGACGGTCGAAACCACTAATTCAGTGGACCCACACCGTTGAGTCGTGCCTTCCGGACTGCGCGGTCAACGAGTCGTCGTCGGGCTGTATCTCATCATTGTCGCCTTTACTGGCGTGGCTGGCTATCTGGCTGCAACCGTCGTCGGCGAGATCAACCCACCTCGGTTTCTGTTTCTGATCGAGTTTCCCGCCACACCGCTGGGGTTGGCAGCCTACGGCGCGCTGACGATTGGGCTGGTGTTAGGGATCCTGCTCGTCTCGGTGAAAGTCGTCTCCGACCGTGTCGACGACGCCTCGCCGGGCCCTGAGGAGCCACCACACGACTGATAGCGTGTTACTGGCAGACCGATGTCGTTGGTTTTAAATCATACAGATAAATCAGGTTTGTACACCAGTATATAAAGTTTTATCTGGGTTAAAAACACCCTACTCAACAGATTTCAGATTTTTACTGAATGTGCGTGCTTTTTAGTAGTTTGGTGTGGTGTTTGGTACCATGGATTTCCGCTCATCAACAGACACCCACACCCCTGTCGGAGAGTCGACTTCGCGCCACTACAAGGAGCTTGATTCGGTCTCACAGACCGAGCCGGTAACTGACAGCGGCAGGCAGTTGTACATCGACCCAGACAATCCTGAGCGTGGCTCACGCGGTGGTCTGTATCCTGTGTACACCGATCCATCGCGTTCGGACCGCTATGGGTATCTCTGCGGAACCTGTGAGAGTACGGCCGTCGGCATGGATCCCATGGGTCGGCTCGTCTGTACCGAGTGTGGCAACGAACGCAAGCCAACCCAGTGGGATGCGGCCTACCTGTAGGCTGTTCTCAACGGTGATTTTCGAGAACGTGGATTTATATCGCTGTCGTCACGACCGGATGGTATGGCAGACGGCCGTGTCCTCGCAGTCGCCGGCGCAAAAGGCGGCGTTGGCAAAACCACTACCGCAGTCAACCTCGGTGTTGCACTCGCCGGGGCTGGCCAGACGGTCGCCATCGTCGAGATGGATCTGGCGATGGCCAACGTCGTCGACTTCCTGCAGTTCGAACCCGACCGAACCCTCCACGATGTGCTCTCGGGGACAGTCACCACAACTGACGCACTGTATGCGGTCGACGAGCGCTTCCACGTTCTTCCGGCGGGAACGGAACTCGCTGATTTCAACGCGATCAACGTTGCCGCGCTCGCACCCGTGGTCCGAAGCCTCCGACCAGCCTACGACTGGGTGATTCTTGATACCGCCGCGGGCGTCTCGCCGGAGACGATCTATCCACTTCGAATCGCCGACGAGGTCATTATTGTATCAACGCCACGGGTGGCCTCGATCCGGGATGCGAAAAAGACGATTGAGCTGGCCGGCCGCGTCAACGGCACCGTCGGCGGCGTTGTCTTCGTCCGGGCAGGCTCCGGCAAGGCCCCACCACCGGATCGGCTGGCGAGTTTCCTTGGGACGACCCTCATCGGTTCGGTGCCCGAAGATCCAACGGTCGCTGAAGCCCAAGACATGAGCCAGCCCGTCACGGCGTACGACCCTGAGAGCCCTGCGGCTACGGCCTACCAGAAGATTGCCGACTCGCTAATCTTGTCGGCACCAGATCAAGACGACACTGAAACAGTACTTGGCACCGGAGGTGTGAGCGATCTCCAGAACGCCGAACAGATCGCCGAATCGGCTGCCAGCGCCGATCCTGACAACCTCGATGGCGAAACGCGACCGCTCGAAGACAACACGCTGTCGACCGGTGAGGCCGACGACGGTGGATTCGAGTTCGTCAAACGCAAAGGCGAATCATCCTAAGCGGCCTCTTTTCGTCCGAGACGTACCCGTCGTGTCGACCACTGAGTTATGTCACATCAGTCGTCAACACCGGAATCGAGGTATTTCTGATTACGCGTTCGGTGGTACTGCCCAACAGCAGCCGTCCCACCCCGGTGTGGCCGCGTCGGCCCATCACGATCAGATCAATCTCGTTCTCGCGAGCATACTCGATAATCTCGGCGTAGGGCCGTCCCGCAGTAATCGCCTGTGTTGCCGGGAGGTCGGCCTCGGTGGCTGCGGCGACAACCTCATGGGTCGCATTTTTGCCATACGTATGGGCCTCGGGAACCGCATCGAACTCGCCAGCCGCAAGGCGTTTTGCGGTCTTACTTTTCGGCCGGATGCGAAGGTCGGCAGTTGGGATCACATGCAAGCCATGGATTGTCGCCTCACAGACGCTCGCAATGTCGACGGCATGGCTGATGGCGCTTTTGGCGGCAGCACTGCCATCAGTCGGTACCAGAATGTTGTGGTACATTTACAGACAAAAAGGCGCGACAGACAGGTAGTGGTAGTGACCAACTACCAACAACGTAGTAGTTGCTTACAGATTACAGCGTCGTGATTATTCACGCTGGGCGTTCTGTTGGATATCGTCGACGATTTCGGGGTTTCGGAGCGTGCTCGTATCGCCCAACTCGTCGCCGTTGGCGATGTTTTCGAGCAGTCGGCGCATGATCTTGCCGGAGCGGGTTTTCGGTAACTCAGGCGTAAAGACGACGGCCTCGGGCCGTGCAATCGGGCCAATCGCGTCTTCGACGCCCTCGATGATCGCCTTTCGGAGGTCCTCGCCTGCCTCGTAGCCGTCTTCGGTGATGACGTACGCATAGACGGCCTCGCCTTTGATTTCGTGGTCGCCGCCGACAACCGCGGCCTCGGCGACACCCTCGACGCCGACGATGGCCGATTCGATCTCCATGGTGCCAAGCCGGTGGCCCGAAACGTTGAGTACGTCGTCGACCCGGCCCAACACCGTGATGTAGCCGTCACCGTCGATTTTTGCGCCGTCCTCGGGGAAGTACACCCAGTCTGCAGAGTCATCGCTGTCGGTGTTCGAATACTCCCGCCAGTATTCGTTGACAAAACGGTCGTCGTTGTTATACAGAGTCCGCAGCATCCCGGGCCACGGCTTGTTGGCGACGAGATACCCCGCCTCGCCCGCCCCAACCGGGCTCCCACGAACGTCGACTACGTCCGCGCTCACCCCTGGCAAAGGTGGCCCCGCGGTGCCGGGTTTCATCTCGCCTATCGCCGGCAGTGTCGTCAGCATCATCCCACCGGTTTCGGTCTGCCACCACGTGTCGACCACGGGACAAGACTCGTTGCCGATGTGTGTGTAGTACCACTTCCAAGCCCGCGGATTGATCGGCTCGCCGACCGTCCCGAGCAGCCGTAGGCTCGATAGATCATGGGTTTCTGGATACTCTGCGCCCCACTTCATAAAGGAGCGAATCGCGGTCGGCGCCGTATACAACTGAGTTGCCTCGTATGCTTCGATGATCTCCCAGAGCCGGTTTCGATCGGGGTAGTCGGGCGTCCCTTCGTACATCATCGTTGTCGTTCCGAGCGCGAGCGGGCCGTAGACGATATACGAATGGCCGGTGATCCAGCCGATATCCGCCGCACAGAAGTAGGTGTCTTCGGGTTTGACATCGAGAACGGCATGCGAGGTCCACGCAGCCCACGAAAGATACCCACCGGTGGTGTGTTTGACACCTTTCGGTTGGCCGGTGGTCCCGGACGTATACATGAGAAATAGCATCTCCTCGGCGTTCCGGTCAACCGGCTCGACGGTTTCGCCGGCGTGTTTCTCGATCAGTTTGCTGTAGCTGTGGATGTGTTCGGTCCAATTGTGTGGGATTTCGTCCTTCTTCGGGAGTCGCTCGACGAGCACCGTCTCGACTGTGTGGTCGACGGTTTCCAGTCCCTCACTGGCCTTGCTGAAGTGATCGAGTGGGTCACCCCGACGGTAGTAGCCATCACAGGTGACCAGATACTCCGAGTCGGCGGCGTCGATCCGAGTCGCCAGCGCATCAGCCGAAAAGCCCGCAAAGACAACCGAGTGGGGCGCACCGATCCGCGCACACGCCAGCATTGCAATCGGCAACTCGGGGATCATCGGCATATAGAGGGTTACGACGTCGTCTTCCTCGACGCCCAACTGCCGAAGCCCCGCGGCGAACTCGTTTACCTCGCGGTGGAGGTCGCTGTAGGTGTAGGTTCGATTGTCCTCTTCGATCGGCTCGCCGACCCACTCGATAGCAGCCTCCTCGCCACGTTCGGCGAGGTGGCGATCCAGACAGTTCGCCGAGGCGTTGAGTTCGCCGTCGACGAACCATTGATAAAATGGCGGAGTGCTGTCGTCGAGGACCGCAGTGTAGTCGCTGCTCCACGAAAGGAGATCCGCACACCGCTCGAAACACTCGGGCCAGTTGTCCTCGAACTGCCGATAGATTCCGGGATCGGTGACGTTGGCCTGTTTGAGGAATGATTCGGGAGGCTCGAAAGAGTCCTGTTCGGCCAGTCTGGCCTCAAGGTCGACATCTGTCTCAGACATACGCTGTAACTGTCTGTATTGTCAATGATAAATGTACGGCACAACGCTCTGACAGATTCCAGAGACGACCACAGAAAGCGGCTCTTCGGTCGATTCTGTAGGAAGGCGCGGCGGTATGCTGTACATACCAATGGGTTTATTCAGTTTGGTAGCGGTTAGTTTGATACTACTACCGCGAATGATCGACTTGCAAACCGACAAAGAGCCGATACTCGTCTATGATCCTGCGAGCGATGTTGTCGGTTCCGATCAGTCGCCGTTTTATACCAGTCTCTGGTCGAGGTTCGATGTCGACCACACCGATGCCGTCGAAACTCTCTCCGAAGAGACGACCGTCCGTCAGTACGAAGCAGTTGTCTACCGCTGGCGAAGCGGTGCAGTCGGTGATGTGATCGCGATTCTTGAGGAACTCCCCTCGGCGTTTCCACTCCCGTTTCTGGTCGCCGGTCCTGATACGCCAACAGCCGTTCGAAACGTGCTTGTGACGGCCGCCGATGGCTACATTGCGGCCGATACCGGGGCGGCAGACGAACTCGAAGCCCGAATCGGCACCGAGACGCCGATCACTCACACCGCCGGTGCGGAGTCAGTCGATACTGCCGCGCTCCACGGCGCAATCGTCGAACAGATGCAAGATACCGGCTGGGTGTTCGACCCGGAGCTACGAATCAGCTACGTCAACGATCAGGTTGTCGACAGAATGGGTCTTACAGCAACCGATCTGATCGGCAGCTCGCTGCAGGATGTCTTCGAGCGGTCGCTGCTGGACGCCGAGCAGTACGCCGAGTTCGAGGCTGGCCTCACCGAGCTGTTGGCGGGCGACCGCGAGAAGTTCCGCACCCAGCTGACGTTCGATCCAGTTGAGGCACCTGCGTACACGACCGACCTGCTGAGTCGACCATACCGTGAATCCAGCGGTGAGATCGTCGGCATCGTCGGCGTCGGCCGAGATATCACTGAGCAGTTGGCCGAACAACGCCGGATGGAGCGGCAAAACGACCTGTTCAGACAGGCCCAGCAGCTGGCGACGATCGGCGGATGGGCCTGGGATCTCACCGACGACTCGATCGAGTTGACCGATGAGGTGTATTCGATCTACGAGATCGACGCCGACTTCGATGCGACGATTGCCAACACCCTCCAGTATCATCCCGACCCTAACGGCGAGGTTCGGGCGGCGTTCGACAAGCTACGAGCGGGCGAAGCCGTCGACCTCGAAGCCCAGTTGCGGACCGCAGACGGAACGAAAAAATGGGTCCGCATCCACGGCTCGCCGAAACACGCCAACGGCGAGGTTGTCGAAATTATCGGGTCAGTTCAAGACATCACCGAGCGTCGACGACTCGAAACACAGTTGCGAAAGAACGTCGAATCACTCCGACAGCTGTATCAGATTTCGGCTGACACCACGCTGTCGTTCGCCGACCGGATCGACCGCGTGTTAGCCATGACTTGCGAGCGGTTAGGCTTGAGCTACGGCTTTCTGACGACAGTCGACGACGACACCAAAGAGATAATCGCAGCCCACGGCGGCCATGAGACGCTACAGCGAGGGACAACTACCTCCGTAGCCGACACCTACTGTCGAGAAACGATCAGCCGCGAGTCGCTGTTCGCGGTCGAAAACGCAGCCGAAGAAGGCTGGGGCAACGAACCGCCACACCGAACACATGAGTTGGCCTGCTATCTCGGCGGGACGATCACGATCGACGGGCGGCTGTACGGCACGCTCTACTTTGCAGACACGTTCGCTCGCGAGCGGTCGTTTACTGAGACCGAGTTGGCGTTCGTCGAAGTGCTGACGAAATGGGTGAGCTACCAACTCGAACGACGCTCGACCGAGTCGAAACTTCGCGCGCTCCAAGAGACGACGCAGGCGTTTTTGACTGCGGACGACGAGTCGGCGGTCGCCGCGTTGGCGATGGATGCTGCGGATGACATTCTCGAGTTGCCACTGACGGGACTGTGGCAACACGACACCGAAGGCGACGCACTGTTGCCGGTCGCCCAGACTCAGCAGTCGGATGTGTATTTCGACCACCAGCCCGTTTTCGAATCCGGCGAGGGCCTAATCTGGAAGGCGTTTGCGGCCGATGAGGTCGTCGTTGTCGACGATGTCCAGTCCGAGCCCAATCGCTACAACGAGGATACCGCGGTCAAATCCGAAATCATCGTCCCTGTCCAGTCGTACGGCGTACTGGTAACTGCCACCCTCGAACAGCGGGAGTTTTCGGATCTCGAAGTCGACCTGTTGCGAATTCTGTCGACGAGCCTCAGCGCGGCGATGGTCAGAGTCGAACGCGAAGCCCAACTCCAGCGACAGAACGAGCGGCTCAGTGAGTTCACCGGCTACGTCTCACATGACCTTCGAAACCCGCTGAGTGTGGCACAGGGCTATATTGACCAAGCGGTCGAAACCGAAGATATTGATGTGCTTGATTCAGTCAAACGGGCCCACGACCGGATGCAGACGCTGATCGACGATATGCTGTTGCTTGCGCGCAAAGGGGCGGTGATCGATCTCGTGGGCCCAACCAAGGTTCACTCAATCGCCGAACGCGCCTGGGAAGCGGTCGAAACCCGTGATGCCGAACTCGCCCTCGAAGGCAAGGCGGTTATCGAAGCCGACGCCCCGCGTCTCCAGCAGGTGTTCGAAAACCTCTATCGCAACAGTATCGAACACGGTGGTCCCGAGTTGACCGTCACTGTCGAGTGTTCCGAAACACAGATTGCTATCGCCGACGATGGCTACGGCTTCGATGGCGAGCCACCGCCGCTCGATGCCAATACCCGCGAGTCCGAATCCGGTCTCGGACTGGCTATCGTCGCCAAAATCGTCGACGCCCATGGCTGGGAGATCACCGCAATGGATGACGACGGTGGCTCACGGTTCGAGATCACTGGAGTGGTTCCCGCTGAACTTCCTGACCCCGCGTCGGTCGAAAACAACCCCTCCGTTGAGTAGTCAGCGCCTACCGACAGTGTGTCGACGCGTTAGCCGAAGTTTTCGACTTTGAGTGTCTCGACATCGCCGCCAGCAGCCTCGATTGCGGCACGCGCTTTTTCGACGAACGGTCCGAAGCCGTAGACGAATACCTGTTCGGCTTCGGTAGTCGTAACTGCGTTGTCGACGGCCTCGGTGAGCTCGCCGTCGGTAATCGTCACGCTTGCACCCGCCTCACGGAGTGCCGTGAGGCGCTGTTGGTGGGCTGGCTCGTCGTCTTGGTAGACGATGGCTACCTCACCGTCGTCGGCCAGTGCGCGCTCGCCGATACCGACCGCCGGGCCGATCCCCGGCCCGCCAGCGAGAACGACTACGCGTGGTTCACCCTCGTAGTAGTCCGAGCCGAACGGTCCGCTCATCTCGATTGTGTCGCCTGCCGAGAGCGCAGCCAACCGTTCGCTAAAGGGGCCTGCCGATTCAGGATCGATTTCGACCGTTATTTCAAAGGTGTCGGTGACATCCGGCGACGAGAGTGTGTAAAACCGGGCGTACGACTCGCCGTCGACTTTGGCCGAAAGCTTGACGAATTGGCCGGGAGCGGCCTCGAAGCCCTCGGGCGTCTCAAAGCGGAGTGCAATCGTCTCTGGGCCGACGTTCTCGGCGTGGGTAACAGTAACCGTCGCGTCCATACAGTCCCATTGAGCCCGTAGGCTAAAGGGTCCTTCTTTCGCTCTACTCTGCGTTCCATGATCACATATGGCACGCAAGATAACACAGTTACATACCGTCTGTCTCGTAACAATCAGTGATTTCACACTGGAAGGAATCATATTGAATGTTCCTTTCAGAAGCCTTTTCGTTTACCGATGGAAAGCGATTCCATAGCATGCCTGCGGACTTCAACTGGGCCATCGGCGGCGAGGCTGGCGATGGTATCGACTCGACAGGAAAAATCTTCGCTCAGGCGCTCTCACGGGCCGGTCGACACGTGTTCACCTCAAAGGATTTCGCTTCACGTATCCGCGGCGGGTACACGGCGTACAAAATCCGCACGTCCGTCGAGCCGGTCCAGAGCGTCGTCGACCGACTGGATGTCCTCATCGCGTTGACACCCCGAACAATCGAGGAGAATCTCTCGGAACTCCACGACGGCTCGGTGATCATCTACGACAGCGAGCGTACCACGATGAAAAACGCCACCATCCCAGACGAGATGGTTGGCCTTGAGGTACCCCTAAAGCGGCTCGCCGAGGAGGCTGGCGGCGCGATTATGCGCAACGTTGTCGCGCTCGGTGCGGCGTGTGCAGTCGCCGACTTTCCGATCGAGAACCTCGACAGCGCGCTGGAAAAACGGTTCGGCTCAAAAGGCCAGAAACTGGTCGAGAACAACAAGGAAGCCGCCCGCGCAGGCCGCGACTACGTGCATGATGAGTACGACTACGATTTCGAGTATTCCCTAGAAACAACTGACGCCGATTATGTCCTGCTTAACGGCGACGAAGCCATCGGCATGGGTGCGATTGCGGCTGGCTGTCGATTCTACGCAGGGTATCCGATCACGCCAGCAACCAACGTTATGGAGTACCTAACGGGTCGACTCGAACGCTACGGCGGGCATGTGATTCAGGCCGAAGACGAGTTGTCGGCAATCAACATGGCACTCGGTGCCGCACGGGCAGGTGCGCGTTCGATGACTGCCACCTCCGGGCCGGGAATCGATTTGATGACCGAAACTTTCGGACTCATCGCAACGACAGAGACGCCGCTGGTGATCTGTAATGTGATGCGTTCGGGACCGTCGACCGGGATGCCGACTAAACAGGAACAGGGCGATCTCAACCAGATGCTGTACGGCGGCCACGGCGAGATTCCGCGCTTCGTGCTCGCACCGACAACGATTGATGAGTGTTTCTGGAAAACAGTCGAGGCGTTTAATCTGGCCGAAAAGTACCAGATTCCGGTCTACCTGACGGGTGATCTCGCGCTGGCAGTCACCGAACAGACGTTCCCGCCGGAGGCGTTCGATATGGATGCCGTCGAAATCGACCGGGGTAAACTCGTCGACGATGAGACGATTGGCGAATGGCAAAACGAAAAGGGCCAGTTCAAACCACACGCACTCACTGACGACGGAGTGAGTTCGCGTGCAGTGCCCGGCACCGCAGAGGGTGCGCATATGACGACCGGCCTCGAACACGACGAGTTGGGTCGACGAACCGAAGACGGCGAGATGCGAATCAAGCAGGTCGACAAGCGAAATAAAAAGGTCGAGACTGCCCAGACCGAAGAAGACTGGAGCCCACGCGAGTTCGGCGACCCCGAAAGCGACACGCTGGTCATCTCGTGGGGCTCGAACGAGGGAGCGATAATCGAGGCGATGGAGATTCTCGAAGAAGACGGAATCAGCGTCCAGTTCATTTCGGTGCCCTACATCTTCCCGCGGCCCGATCTCTCCGATGACATCAATGAGGCGGATGACGTGCTGGTCGTCGAGTGTAACCACACCGGCCAGTTCGCAGATCTATTGGAACACGACGCGCTCGCGCGCGTCCAGCGGGTAAACAAGTACAACGGTGTGCGGTACAAGGCCGACGAGTTGGCCGACGAGATCAAAGACGCACTCACAAACCACAAGGTGACAGCATGAGCTCAGACGTCCGATTCACGGATTTCAAATCCGACAAACAACCGACCTGGTGTCCCGGCTGCGGCGATTTCGGGACGATGAACGGCATGATGAAAGCACTCGCCAACACCGGCAACGACCCCGATAACACATTCATTGTTGCGGGAATCGGCTGTTCCGGCAAGATCGGGACCTACATGCACAGCTACGCGCTGCATGGGGTCCACGGCCGCGCGCTTCCAGTGGGGACGGGTGTCAAACTCGCCAACCCCGACCTCGAAGTGATGGTCGCCGGCGGTGACGGCGACGGCTACTCAATCGGTGTGGGCCATTTCATCCACGCCGTTCGGCGCAACGTCGACATGACGTACGTCGTCATGGACAACCGGATTTACGGCCTCACAAAAGGCCAAGCCTCGCCAACGTCGCGCGAGGACTTCGAGACCTCAACGACGCCTGCAGGTCCAAAACAGCCACCCGTCAACCCGCTTGCACTGGCACTATCGGCAGGGGCGACCTTTATCGCCCAGTCGTTTTCGTCGGATGCGATGCGACACGCCGAGATCGTCGAAGAGGCAATCGAACACGACGGCTTCGGCTTTGTGAACGTTTTCAGCCCGTGTGTGACGTTCAACGACGTCGACACCTACGACTACTTCCGGGATTCGCTGGTTGATGTCGCCGACACCGACCACGACCGCAGCGACTACAACGCGGCCAAAGAGATCATCCTGGATACCGAAAAGGAGTACCAAGGTGTGCTCTACCAGAATGAGGCTGCACCCTCCTACGAGCAGGCCCACGGCGTGACCGAAAACATGGCCGAGATTCCAGACGGCGCACCCGAAGACGCGATGGATCTGGTCCGAGAGTTCTACTGACCGCGGTGGTGTGGGCAAACCATC
>Ga0207421_10002070_pt1 | contig 25251 bp, 30 predicted proteins | sample SodLakKL_010_SED_4_FD_187542 | JGI IMG/M metagenome (GOLD analysis project Ga0207421, IMG submission 187542) | Alkaline sediment microbial communities from Lake Tanatar, Kulunda Steppe, Russia - 8KL_010_SED (SPAdes) (version 2) | ecosystem: Environmental > Aquatic > Non-marine Saline and... | reverse complement strand
GAAATGCAGCTCCTGTCCTGTGGAGAACAGGAGCGTTGCAATACCGAAATCCGCAGTTAATCAACGATGGCCGGAGCGCGCAGCACTTCCACCTCGGTGATCGGCCAGTATCGCCATACAGCCCGTCCAACAATGAGCTCCCTGGGGACGAAACCCACCCTTCGGTCACGGCTGTCAAGACTGTTGTTGCGGTTGTCACCCAGAACAAAATAATGGTCTTCAGGAACTTCCCGGGAAGAAAAACTGCTTAGAGGCGGCTCACTGATATACTGCTCGTCAATGGGATCGTTGTTCACTAAGACTTCGCCTTGGCGAATTTCTACCGTATCGCCGGGAAGGGCTATGACTCTTTTTATAAACTCCTCCTGGGGATTGTACGGAAACTTGAACACGATGATATCTCCGTAATCGGGCTCGGTAAAACGATAGGAAACTTTCTCAACCACAAGCCTTTCGCCGTTTTCTAACGTCGGACTCATGGACGAGCCTTGAACAACGAAGGATTGGGCCACAAAGATAATTAAAAACCCCGCCAAGAGAACGGAGCCGACGATGGTTTCTATCCATTCCCGCAGTTCACTTTTCTGCTTCTTGGTGTCTTTGCGTTTGCGTCGAAACAATGGGCATCACTCCCTATATGATTGCTGCTAAAGGAGAACATACGCAGCGTATATGGCGACAGCCGTCTGCAACGGCTGTCTTGGGAAAACCGTGCTGTCGGTAGAACTGTGCAGCCAGCCCCATGGCCGTAAGGTTCCCTGGGTGCTGGATTGGTTTTCAACGTCTCCCTATAGTATAACGCATTTCAGCGGATTTTGCAGTGTCGTTCAAGCATTTTTCTTACCGCCATGGGCATGATCGTCTGCCGGGGACGGTGCAGGAGAGAAGGATATTTCTAAGCCGTCATAGGCCAACGCAACCCCTGAAGGAAGCCGCCGGTTGGTGTCATCATGATCCAGCAAATGGGAAATATGCGTGAAGTACGTTCGCCGGGGCTGCAGTTCTTCGATGATCTCCAAGGCCATATCGATATGCATGTGCGTAGAATGCGGTTCATAGCGGACTACGCCAAGAATAAGGGTCTCCAGCCCATACAACTGCTCCATGGATGCAGGCGGTATTTGGTTTGTATCCGTGACATAGGCCAGGTTGCCGAAACGGTACCCGTAAATGGGAAGGACACCGTGATAGACCGGAATCGGTATCACGGGCACCTGTTCGATGCTGAACGATTCCCCGATGATGTGGGGATACACCTGCGGTTTGCCTCCTCCCCGCTGCGTTTCGCGAAATGCATAACCGAACACTTCGCAGATTTCTTCGATAGTGGGCCGGTTGCCGTATATCGGAACTTTCTTCTGATGATAGCGGCTGAACACCCGCAGATCATCAAAGCCAAATACGTGATCGGCGTGACAGTGGGTATATAAGACCGCGTCCACATCGTGCATGCCGGCTTCTACAGCCTGGATGCGAAATTCATTGGCCGTATCAACGAGAATGCTTGTCTCTTCGTTGTACAGCCAAACTGAGCAACGGGTGCGCATGTTTTTCGGCTTTCTGCTGGTGCATACAGGACAGCCACACCCAATAACGGGAATTCCGTGGGATGTCCCTGTTCCTAAAAATCGCAGTTTCATCGGATAGAGCTTCCCTTCCCTACAAGAGTCGCATGCTGCTGTTGTTTTTCGCTGGTGAGCCCTGGAATTCCTATACTATAGTACCACTACACCCTCCGTTCGTCCATAGACAACTATAAGATCTCTGTGACCCCTTGACAGAACATCTGTTCTTTTATAAAATTAAATAAGAACTCATGTTTTACTCTGGAGGCGATCAATGTGTTCTTCTACTTTACTCTTCGTCATTTCTATGCCGCGCAGTACCAGCAACCACATATTTTGACATACCAGGGGCAGCTGTGGGATTTTTCGCCGGAATTAAAGGCATATGGGATCTCTCTGCAGACACCCTTAAAAATGGCCCGTCATCATGCTCCCCAGGCTTTGGTGGCAGCCATTGATTTTTCCCAATTTCAGCAGCCGCAGAGCAAGTGGCTGGATTGGAGCCGCCTGTGGTTTTCCCAAATCGAACCGGAATACCCCCATGCCTGGTATGGCCGCCTTCAAACTCCCCTATCTTGGCAGCCCATTATCGAGGATTTCCAACACCAGCTGCAGCAGAGCAATTTGGAAGGAACCTGGGGAGGTGGTTGGAGTAAGCTTACAGCAAAGTTGGCCGCCCGCCAAAATACAGGAGCCGTCATCCTCCCGGAGGATACAGAGCATTTTTTGCGTGATCTTCCCATTTATTGGCTTGCACCGGCTAAAGCATCGGCCCTTGAAAAGCTCGGAATTTATACCATCGGCCAATTAGCTTCTTTGTCCCTGCCGCAACTGCAGCAGCAGTTCGGCGCCGACGGCGATCACTTATACTATGCGGCGCGCGGTTTCGATCGCACACCTTTTTCACCTCTTCCCGATGAGCCGGCACCATGGCAGTTCGACTTCTCTGCCCATCCAGAATATCATGGCAGGGAAGATATGTTCTATGTATTCCATATCCTTGAAGAAGGCTGCCAAGAGCTGGCCTCTGCATTCGCCTCTAAGGGGCTTGCCATAAAGTCTCTGCAGTTTTGCTGGCAGACTTGGGACGGCCGCAGGGAATGTCAACAACTGCCCCTGCACGCACCTTCAAACAAAGCGGACGATTTGATGCGCAGATTAACTGCTCAGGTTCCAAGATGCATCTTACACTGGGTTTCCCTGGCCGTAAACGATTGGGAGGAAGAATTCCCGGAACAGCTGGACCTTTTTGCTGCGCCCAGAAAGGATACCCCATCCATAGAAGCGGTTCTGCAGCAGCTGCAGGCCGTGCTCGGACGCAGCAGCATCACCACTCTTTCCATTCCCCGCCGGGAAAAAGTGCTGGCTCTGTGGGAAGGGAAGCCACTGTGACAAAACTGGTCCAGACAACCGTGGACGTCGGCACAGAGCAGTTAAAGCCCCGGTGGTTTTTCTTTCAAAGGCGGCGCCCTGTGGACAGCATCCAGGAATATTGGCGGGAGAAAGGGCGCTGGTGGAAGCAGGAACCGGAACTCCATGTTTATCGGGTGGTATCTGAAGGCACACTATTTGAACTCCATTATTTTCCCGATACGGCCCAGTGGGTACTGCATCGCATGTATGATTGATCGCAACACCCCAAGTGTAAAAGGAGGCAGGCGATGTTTCCGGAATTCATCGCCGTACGTCAATGAATGGAAATACATCATCCTTTGTCCATCTGCATGTGCATTCGCCCTATTCCTTTTTGGATGGGGCGTCTTCTATCCAATCATTGGTGGAAAAAGCCGCGCAGCTGCATATGCCTGCCCTGGCTTTAACCGACCATCACAGCCTCAGCGGAGCCGTGGAATTCCAGAAAATAGCAAGGCAGCACGGCATTCATCCCATTCTCGGCACCGAAATTTCTCTAGAGGGCTGCCACCTAACACTCTTGGCTGAAAACACTTCTGGATACCAAAGCCTCTGCAGGCTTTTGACGGAAGCACTGTCGCAAGACCGCCATGCCCCTAACCTAACATGGGAACAGCTGCAGATACTGCAGCCGCAGGGAGTCATTGCCTTAACCGGATGCCGCCGGTCGGCCGTCTGCCGCTCCCTGTTAGAACGAGATCCCGAAAGGGCTCAAAATATCGTGGGCCTGCTGCAGGATATCTTCGGCTCTGGCCAAGTATACATTGAAATGACCCAAGCCTATCTTCCGCAAAGCCGCTACCTGCTAGAAGCCCTGTTTTTTCTGGGACAGCAGACAGGTATACCCGTGGTTGCTGCGAACAATGTCCACTATGCCGACAAAGAAAATTTTCCCGTTCATGATCTGCTGGCCTGTGTGCGCACGAAGACAACGGTGGAGGATATCCATTCCGAGCGTCCCCTCAACGACGAACAGTATCTAGCCTCCAGTGCAGAAATGGCCCGCCGTTTCCATGACTACCCTGAAGCTTTGGCAAATACCCTGGAAGTTGCCCAGCGCTGTCAAGAAAGCCTGCGCCTTGGCCAGCATTTATTTCCGCGGTTTTCCCATCCGGCCATGGAAGGAAAATCCGCCGCCGATTTTTTGACCGCCCTGGTCTGGCAGGGAGCCCGAAAGCGCTATGGAAGCATAAACTCCACAGTGGAAAGCCGGCTCCAGCATGAAATGCATGTGATCAAAACATTGGATGTCGCCGATTATTTTCTCGCCGTTTGGGATATTGTCCAGTTCGCCAAAGGCAACGGTATTGTCTGGGCCGGTCGGGGGTCTGCAGCCGATTCGGCCGTTGCTTACTGCCTGGAATTGACCAATGTGGATTCCATTGGACGCGGCTTACTGTTTGAGCGCTTCTTAAGCCTGGAGCGTTCCCAGACGCCGGACATTGACATTGATTTTGATGCCTCCCGCAGAGACGAAGTGGCAGATTATGTCTATCGGCGCTATGGCAAAGATTATACGGCATCGGTCTGTACGTTCAGTACCTATCATGCCCGTTCTGCGCTGCGGGATTTTGGGCGCGCCCTAGGCCTGAACAGTCAAGAACTTCGGGCTGTAACGGCGCACATCCCCCATGTCCCCGCCGATGGATTGCCCCAGGCACTGCAGTCGCTGCCGGAACTAAGCGGGCATCCTCTGCAGCATCAGAAGTACCAACCGTTGGTTGCATTTTGTGCTGCCGTCACCGGATTTCCGCGGCACCGGGGTACCCACTTGGGAGGTATGGTCATCAGCGGCCAGCCGCTGTGGCTGGTAAGCCCGCTGCAGCCTTCGGCCAAAGGTGTATCCATTATTCAATTTGACAAAGAAACCCTGGAAGATTTAGGATTGATCAAGTTGGATCTGCTTTCTCTTCGTACCCTGTCCGCCGTACACCATGTGGAGAAGAAGTTGGAAAAACAGGGTGGTTACGAAGTCATGGAGCCAGATCGTTCTACCTATGCCATGCTCAACCGCGGCGAAACCGTGGGAGTTTTTCAACTGGAAAGCCCTGCCCAACGCAGTCTGCAAGGGCGTCTGCAGGCAGAATCCATGGAAGACATTATCGCCAGTGTGGCCTTGATTCGGCCGGGCCCGATTCAAGGAGACATGGTGCATCCCTTTATCCGCCGGCGAAGGGGTGAAGAACCGCCCAGCTATATTCATCCCAAACTAGAGCCTATTCTCAGCAAGACATATGGCGTGGTATTGTACCAGGAACAGGTGATTGCCATTGCCACGGAAATTGCCGGCTTTACCCCGGGTGAAGCCGACCGTCTGCGGCGGGTGATGAGTAAATTCCGCTCCCATCAGGAAATGGAATCCATCGGCCGGTTGTTTCAAGAGCGCGCCGCCCAGCAGGGCATTGACAATGATACAGCAGCGATTATATTCTCCTATATCCAGGGCTATGCCGGCTACGGCTTCTGCGAAGCCCATGCAGCCGCGTTTGCCGATACAGCCTACAAAACCGCCTATCTTTTGAATCATTATCCTGCCCAGTTCTATGCAGCCTTGTTAAATCAACAGCCCATGGGGTATTACCCTCCGAATACACTGTGTTTGCATGCCAGGCTGCGGGGCATCTCGATACAGCCTTTAGACATTGCCTTGAGCGAGGCACTGTGCAGTGCTGACGAAAGCCAGCTCCGCATTGGGTTTAACCAGGTAAAGGGCCTGGAACAGGCAGAAATCGATAACATCTTAGAAACGCGCCGGCAGAGCCCATTCGTCTCCGTTTCCGACTTTGTCTGCCGCACCTCTGTGTCCGGCGGTGCACTGGAGTCCTTGGTTCTCGGCGGGGCTTTTGATCGCCTTCGTCCTAACCGGCGTGCTCTGCTCTGGGACTGTGCCCGGCTCTTGAAACATCGCAAGAGCCAGCTTCATCTAGAAGAAGCAGAAGTTTCGTCCAGCACTGGAGACTTTCCGCCGCTGGAGCGCTGGGTCAGGGAGTACAAAGCCCTCGGCCTATCTGCCCGCGGCCATATTATGGAATTCTTTCGCGACAGCTTAAAACAGCGGGGAGCGGTCAGCAGCCGTCAAATCCGCCAAGGCCATCTTAGCCGCGTCACCACCGCCGGCTTGGTGATTCGCCCGCACCGTCCACCGACCAAAAGCGGTCGCGTAGTGGTCTTTCTTACCCTTGAAGACGAGGAAGGCTTAATCGACATTACGATCTTTGAGTCGGTGTATTACCGCTGCGCCCAAATCCTGTTTTCCTGCCCCCTGCTGGAAATTGAGGGGACGGTCAGCCGCGATGGCCAATCGGTCAGCGTCACAGCGCAGCAAATTCGAGCCCTTCATCCGGAAAAAAGCCAATGCTAGCGGTCAACTTCAGAGGATCGACAGCAGGAAATACGGCTATGATCCCCGAAGAAGTATTAGGTATTTTTGCGTTCTCTCGTCAAAGATACGGTGATACATGATTGATTTTTGCAAACCGCAAAGGGAGGACTCGCCATGCATCACCTTTCTAGGTTCGCTGTCAACCGCCCTGTGGCAGTTACGGTTCTTATATTAGTCATTCTTTTTCTGGGCGGCCTTTCAGCACAGCGAATTGGAATTGATCTATTACCTGACATTAACTTTCCCGTAGCTGTGGTGGTTACCGTTTACCCCAATGCCCAGCCCGAAGTGGTGGAAGACGATGTAACCCGCCCCTTAGAAGCAGCTCTGGCCGGCGTAGGAGGTATTCGAAGACAGGATTCATTCAGTTACGAAAATGTTTCTGCGATTATCATGCAGATGGATTGGAACACAAACATGATCGAGGCCGTCGACGCGATGCGCTCCAATTTGGCCCAGGCCTCCCTTCTCCTCCCATCCGACGCACAGGAACCGGTGGTGGCCCGCATTGATCCCAATGAGTTTCCCTTGATGCTGGTCGGCGTGTCCAGCGAAGATCTCGACGCCATTGATCTTTCCCGGCGCTTGGAGGAGCTGCAGCCTCTCATTGAACAAGTGCCCGGCGTGGCGGAAGCTGGGCTCTTGGGTCTGGAGCGTTCCGAAATTGAAGTCCGCTATACGCCGGAAAAACTAGCAGACATAGACATCACCGCAGGACTCTTGGAACAAATGATCACCTACCAGAACATGATCGTACCGGGTGGAGTGGTCTCCGACGATGAGCGGCGTTACAATGTCCGGGCCGGCCATCGATTTCAAAGCATAGAAGAGCTGAATGACTTGATTGTCGGCACCAAAGAGGATACTAGCATTCTCAGTCTTGGCGGCCTCATACCGTCGTTCCTCTACTTATCCGACGTCGCTTCTGTGGAGGAAAGAATCAGCCCTCGGGACGGATTAACTCGTCTCAACAACGATGACGCCATTATGCTCCGTGTCATGAAACAGTCGGGAGCCAATACGGTCCAGGTGGCTTCTGCGGTCAACGAACAACTGGACAGTCTCCAGGAAACCTATCCCGACCTCAATTTCGAGACCATAGTCAGCCAGGCAGACTTCGTGGTGTCTTCCGTCACCACGCTGGCCCTCAACGGGCTCATTGGCGCTGCCCTGGCTCTTATGGTGCTGTTTTTGTTCCTGCGCAACGTTCACAGTCTTTTGATCATTGGATTTGCCATACCGATCTCCGTGATCGGAAGTTTTTCCATGGTTTATTTCGGCAATTTGACCTTAAACCTCATGACCCTAGGCGGCCTCGCCTTGGGAGGCGGCATGTTGGTCGATTCTTCCATTGTTGTTCTCGAAAACATTTACCGCCACCGCCTGGAAGGGCAAGAACCGAAGCTCGCTGCCGAAAAGGGAAGTCAAGAAATGGCGTCCGCCATCATTGCGTCCACCACGACGACCCTGGCTGTGTTTTTGCCTGTGATTTTCATGGAAAGTATCGCCGGAGAAATCTTCAAAGAGTTGGGTATGACGGTATCCTTCTCTCTGTTTGCATCCCTGATCGTGGCACTGACCGTGGTACCCATGCTCAGTGCAAGGATGTACCGTGTAAACGCCGATGCTCCCACTTCCGGATACGGCCCATTGTTTTCCCGGCTGCAGCGCTTTTATACGAGGATATTGGAAAAAGTTCTCCGGCGCAAGGCAGTCGTCGCAGTGATTGTCCTCATCGCGGTGGGCCTGGCGGTTGCGGCCTTTCCCCAGCTCGGCGAAGAGTTTCTTCCCACCTTTGATGAGGGCTTTCTGGGCATGCAGGCCTCCATCCCCGCCGGACTGCCCATGTCCGACGTCAGGGAAATTGTCGAGTCCTTTGAAGAACAGGTCCTGGATATTCCGGAGGTAAACAATGTTTCAGTGCAATTGGGGGATCAGGGCGGTACTGACCTGTTGACCATGATCTACGGGGCCAATTTCTACTCGGCCGAGATCCAAATTACCTTGGCCCCTTCCACCGAGCGCCGGCGCAGCAGCTCTGTCATCGCCCGGGCAGTGCAGGAGAAGGCTGAAGATGCAGGTTTTTGGCGAAGTACCGTGGTGGAAACATCCTTGTTTGGCTCCACGGGCACATTCTTAGCTCCCAATCTGGTTTTGGAGATCCGAGGAGCTGGATTCGACAGCAACATGGAAATAGCTGATGAACTGATAGATGGCCTAAACCAGGTGCCGGGGGTGGCAGATGCCCATACCTTGGCCACGGAAAAAACCTATGATCTGTTCTTGGACGTGGACCCGGCCCGCAGCATCACCGCCGGCCTGACATCGGGCCAGATTGGCTTGGCGGTGCGCCAGGCCACAACAGGGGTGGAAGCCACGGAGCTTCTCTTGGAAGACCGCAGCCTTCCGGTGGTCCTGCGGCCGGATACGGACCCCAATACGGTAGAGGGGCTGATGGGCTCCACCGTCACGTCACCCATTCCCATTGACGGCTTTGGCGATCAGCCGGTGCGGCTGGATCGGGTGACGGAGAAAAAAGTAACCGAAACACCGCCGCTTCTGCAGCGGACCGACCGCCGCCGGGTTGTCAACGTTACGGCTATACTCGATGGCATTGACGTCTCCGATGCCAATGCCGAGGCCCAGCGAATCCTGGCGGACATGGACATCCCGGACGGCCATTCCGTGCATGTGGGCGGTATGCAGCAGTACATTGATGAATCCCAGGCGGACCTGTACAGCGCACTATTCATAGCCGTGTTTCTTGTCTATTTCGTCATGGCAGCCCAATTCGAATCTTTCCTGCAGCCGCTGACAATCATGGTATCGGTACCCTTGGCTTTGGTCGGTGCCATACTCGCCCTCTATCTGACAGGGCACCGCATCGGAGTGACATCACTGATCGGCATGATCATCTTGACCGGGATTGTGGTCAATAACGCTATTGTGCTGGTGGATTACATCAACCGGCAGCGGCGTCGGGGATTTTCTGTTCATGACGCGGTCATTCGGGCCGCGAGAATTCGGCTGCGGCCAATACTGATGACGGCCATTACCACGATCCTAGGCTTAGTCCCCTTGGCCATCGGATTCGGAGAAGGAAGCGAAATCCAGGTTCCCTTGGCCATTGCCGTCATCGGAGGCCTGATCACTGCCACACTCCTGACGCTGTTTGTTATTCCGGCCGCCTACACCTTCATTGCGCACGTCAGCAGTTCGGTGACAAAAGCATTTTTCGACCGTTCCGGGCCCCGTCATAAACCCCGTGATTGAATCCATTGCAACGGAAGAACTCCCACCGGCCGATGGCTGGGGGAGTTCTCTATTTTGCGGTATGCCTTTCCCCAAGGTTGTGGTCTAGCGTTCAAACACCTGCTGCCCTTCAAAGAATGTGGCCAGCACTTCCGTTTCTTTGAGTATCTCGGGATCCTCTGCCAGGATGTCCTGGGACAGTACGACAAAATCTGCCCGCTGGCCTGGGGCCAATGTGCCTCGGTAGTGGGCTTCGCCAGCTGCAGCCGCACTGCCGTACGTATAGGCACGTATCGCTTCATACACAGAGATGGCTTCGTGAGCGCGCCATGGATTCGTGTCCGGCTCCGTCCACTGTTTGCGGGCAACCGCACTGTAAAGGCCCAGCATTACATCCAATGATTCCACCGGTGAGTCAGAACCAAACGCCACCAGGGTACCGTGATCCAATAGGCTGCGGAAGGGATAGATCGTCCGGCAGCGCTCACCCCAGTGCCGCTCCGCCATATATCGATCCATGGGGCATTGGGTGGGCTGCATGGACGCTGCCGCGTTCACCGCCGCCAGGCGGGGAACGTCTGCCGGATCTAAGAGCTGGGCATGTTCGATGCGGTTGATTAGCCCATGGCTGCCTTCCGCCTCCAGGGCATTGAGCACGGCACGGTTGGCACCATCACCGATGGCATGGACAAGCACAGGGATTCCGCCTTGGTTGGCTGTGCGCACCAACTCTTTGAGTTCCTTTTCATCGGTCACGACCACACCGGTGTACTGCTGCTCTCCTTCATAGGGCTGCAGCATCCAAGCAGTTTGGGAACCCAAGGAACCGTCGGCGAAAATTTTGACGCCTCCAAAACGCAGGTATTCGCTGCCGAAGCCGCCCTGCAGGCCAAGCCGCCGCAATGCATCCAATTCCGATACGGGTGCCGCCAGCCATCCCCGGAAATCCACAGGCCCGCTGCGGATCAACTCCTGCCAGGTCTCCCAGGTATCGCGCCCTTCCATGGTGTGGACAGCGGTGATGCCATGGGCGTGGGCATGCTTGATGGCTGTCTGCAGTGCCTTCTTCTTCTCACTGGCCGTTGGTTCCGGCAGTTGGGAGACGATGGCATCGGCCGCCGTCTCTTTGCAAAGGCCGCTGAACTGACCCGATGCATCCCGTTCAATCACTCCGCCCTTGGGGTCCGGCGTATCCGCCGTAATACCCATCTGCTCTGCCGCTAGCTGGTTCAGCCATACTGTGTGCCCGTCCTTTGAGATCAATGCCACGGGATGCACACTGGTTTTTTCATCGAGCCATTCCCGCCGGGGCGCGCCGCAGTCCCAGAGATTGGCATCGAAGCCGCGGCCGATAATCCACTGTCCCGGCGCACTTTCGCCAGCAGCTTCCTTTACCATGGCCAATGTTTCCTCCAATGAAGCACCTTCCAGACGCAGACGCTCCAGGCCCAAGCCGAAACTCAGAAAGTGCAGATGGGCGTCGGTAAAGGAAGGCAGTACCGTACCCCCCTGGAGATCAACAAGGTTCGCCCTAGGAGCCAAGGTCCGTATGTCCTCCGCTTCTCCCACCGCGGCCACACTTCCGCTGCGTACCAACATCGCCTGGTACACAGCTCCTTCTTCTTCCATGGTGTAGATGTTTCCATTGGTTACAATTACGTCCAAGAAAATCCCTTCTTCCCGCAAATTCATGGATTTCGACAAAAAGAAAAGGAGGGAACCCTCCTTAGCAGACCTATTCCGCAAACACCCCTGCGGTGCCAAATGCAGCCGCAAACATCTTGACTCGACGGAAAAACCAGTTCCGCTGCGGCACCACGCCCGGGCAGCAGCCCGGTCAGTCCGCATCATCCGGAGAGAAACGGTCCTGTGAGATCACCGTCTCGGTGTCTAGCACACCCTTGATCTTGCGGATTTTGGACCGCACCAGATCGACAATGGCGCCAGTACTGTCGGACGTCAGACCGCGCCGCACTTCCAGCAGCACCAGGAGATCATGGGGCCCTGTTACCAAATGCACTTCCTGCACAAGATCAACCTGCAGCAGATGCTTGATCACTTGGTCTTCCTTGCCCGGAGCAACATCGACAAAAACAAAACCCGGCCTCGATATCCCTTTCACTGACACCACTCCTCCCACGGCTGTTATCCTCTAATATTGGGCACCAATGTGCATAGTTCCTGCTCTATTCCAAAATTTCTTCGTTCGCTGCGGCCGGTCACGGTATCCAGGCAACAAAAAAGGACGGAGGGTTCTCCTCCATCCTCCATGCCTCTGGCTACAGCAGTTCATTGAGCTTTTCCTTCAGTTCCTCTTCATTCGGCACACCCACCATGGTCTCCATCGGTTCGCCATCCTTAAACAGCATAATGGTGGGAATGCTCATGATGCCATATTGACCCGGTACCGATGCTGCGTCATCCACGTTCACTTTGGCTACTTTCACCTGGCCTTCGTACTCCTCGGCCAGCCTTTCGATCATGGGAGCCACCTGGCGGCAGGGGCCGCACCAAGGTGCCCAAAAATCCACCACAGCCGGACCGCTGCCCCGAAGAATTTCTTCTGCAAACGTATTGTCATCGAGTTCATGAATCTGCGCTGCCATGTAGATATCACCATCCCTTTCTGGGCACGCTGGCTATACGAAACCAACCTGTTGTGGCCTCTAGTCCCGCAGGCTGCGTGCAAAAGTTGTCGGGTTCATTATAGGGAACCGTATAGCAACTGTCAAACAAACAAGAGCCCGGGAAAGCACAACGCGTGCATTCCTGCGGGCCCTTGCTGACAGGTATTTACCGTTTCGAGAACTGAGGAGCCTTCCTGGCTTTTTTCAGCCCGTACTTTCTCCGTTCCTTCATACGCGGATCACGGGTGAGAAATCCAGCCCGCTTTAGGGGTGTACGCAGTTCGGAATCCACATGCAGCAGGGCCCGAGCAATACCATGCCGGACAGCGCCGGCCTGCCCGGACGGCCCTCCGCCGTCCACATTAACCATGACATCGTATTTTCCGTCTGTATCGGTTAAAACCAGCGGTTGGCGCACCATGGTCCGAAGTACATCGCGGCCGAAGTACTGGTCTATTTCGCGGCCGTTGATCAGTACTTTGCCGTTACCGGGAAGAACCCGAACTCGGGCCACAGCCGTCTTCCGGCGTCCCGTACCGTAATACATTTCTGTTTCAACTACAGCGCTCAACATTCTGCCTCCCTTCTTATCCTATCTCTTATCCGTTAACGAACGTTTATTGCTCCCATACCTCAGGCTGCTGGGCCTGATGCGGATGCTGATCGCCTTTGTACACTCGCAGTTTTTTAAACATCCGCCGTCCCAAGCTGTTGCTTGGCAGCATTCCCCACACGGCCAATTTCAGCATCCGTTCCGGATTTTTCTTCCGAAGCTCATAGGCAGTCACACTTTTGATACCACCCGGATAGCGGCTGTGTCGGTAATAACGTTTCTGCTGCAGTTTACGCCCGGTCAGGTCCACCTTTTCGGCATTGAGGATAATCACATGATCACCGGTATCCAAATGCGGAGTATATGTGGGCTTGTGTTTGCCCTTTAGAATCGACGCCACTTCTGTGGCCAAGCGCCCCAGCGGTTTGTTGTCGGCATCGATGACATACCATTTACGGTTCAAATCCTGTGGCTTTGCCATGTACGTCTTCATTGCTGTTCCCCCCTTTTCTGCTCCCCATGCCGCGTTCTGCAGGGCAGATCGCTTTGCAGGGGCCGATTTGTAATGCCTGTTTGGAGTAGAGTATTGCATCCTCCTTGGCAGCACTGCACGGGGCTGTGGCAGAGCTCCAAAGGGAGGTTTACAGATAGATCACCAGATATTATTGTACTGTACATGATAGGCAGTGTCAAGGATATTTCACTTCCTCCAGCACCAGTCCGTGCCCCGGCGCAGTAGGCCCCGCCGCTGAACGATCTTCCGCTGCCAGGACGTTATCGACCCACTGGGCAGGCTGTTTTCCCCGGGCCACTTCCAGCAGGGTACCCACCATATTGCGCACCATATTGTACAGGAATCCGTCGGCCGTGAAGTATAGGCAGGCCAGTGGACCTCGCTGCGCAATCTCCAGACGCCGCAGAGTTCTCACCGTTGTCTTGGCCGAACCTCCTGCCGCGGCAAAGCTGGCAAAACTGCGGGTACCTCGTAAGACGGCTGCCGCCTCTTCCACGGCAGCCCAATCCAGAGGATCCTTCTGCCAAAGGCTGTAGCGGCGCCAAAACACGTCGGCGTAGGGCCCCTGCCAAATCTGATAGCAGTATGTCTTTTCCAAGGCATCGTATCGGGCATGGAATCCTTCCCGGGCGTATTCCGCAGCCATAACGCGGATATCCGGAGGCAGCAGCCCGTTCACCGCCAAGGGCAGTCGTTTCAGGGGTACCGACAGATCGGCATCAAAGTGGACACACTGCTGGCGCGCATGCACGCCCGAGTCGGTGCGGCCAGCTCCGACAACACCCACCGGGCCTGCGGCCAATTGGCTGAGGACGGATTCGAGGGCCCCCTGAATGGTTGGGTCCTGGGGCTGTCTCTGGAAACCGCAGTAATCCGTACCGTCATACTGTACCCACATCTGGTAGCGCTGCATGACATCACCTAAAATAAAAAACTGATTACCACCACAAAGATAAGTACACCGGCCAGACAAACACCATCGAAGGATGTAAATGACAGTTCCCGGAATTTCGTCCTGCCCTCACCGCCCCGGTAACCCCTGGCTTCCATGGCGATGGCCAGATCATCCGCCCGGCGGAACGCATTGATGAAGAGCGGCACCAACAGAGGAATCAAATTCTTGGCCCGCTGCAGAAGATTGCCGCTCTCAAAGTCGGCTCCCCGCGCCATCTGCGCTTTCATAATCTTCTCCGTCTCCTCTAAGAGTGTCGGAATAAAGCGCAGGGCAATGGTCATCATCATGGCCAGTTCATGGGCGGGAATTCCAATCGGCTTGCCCGGTTTGAGAAGGCTTTCGATGCCATCGGTGAGATGAATGGGAGACGTAGTCAACGTCAGGATGGAAGTGCCTAACACCAGCAATATCAGACGCGTACCCATCATGCCTCCGCGGACAAGGCCTTCTTCGGTGATGGCAATAAAACCCCACTGCCATAGTACACGCCCCTCTGTCATGAAAATGTGCAGTGAAAGGGTCAGCACAATAATGATCAGAAGCGGCTTCAAACCCCGGATCACATAGCGCGGCGGAAGCTTCGAAATGTAGACTGCGGCAGCGATGAAAAGCGCCGCAAACCCATAGCCCGCAAAGGATTGTACCAGAAACAGCAGGGCAATCAGGGCCATGGTTGACAAGATCTTCGTCCGGGGATCGAGGCGATGGACGGGCGAGTTTCCAGGGATGTACTGGCCGATGGTGATGTTCCTAAGCATGGCCATGGTGCTTCAGCTCCAAAAACTGCATAATTTCCTTCTCTGCTTCGTCCAAAGTAAAAATATCTGCCCGCTTCGTCATACCCCGCCGGTGCAGTTCCTGCATCAACGTGGTCACCTGGGGCACCCCCAGTCCCATACCCCGCAGCCTTTCTGCGTTGGCGAATATTTCGCTCGGTGAACCTTCCAGGGCAATGCGGCCGTTTTCCATCACGATCAGACGCTGGGCCATACGGGCAATATCTTCCATACTGTGACTGACCAACACCACCGTCAAATTCCACTGATGATACAATGTCTGGACCTGCGCTAAGATCTCGTCCCGGCCCCTGGGGTCAAGTCCAGCCGTGGGTTCGTCGAGAATCAGAACAGACGGTTTCATGGCCAATACTCCGGCAATGGCTGCTCGGCGCTTTTGACCTCCGGAGAGCTCAAATGGAGAACGATCCCTGAGGGTGTCCAGATCCAGATCGACCATAGCCAGCCCCTCCCGTACCCGTTCCTCCAGGGAAGCCTCTGGTACGCCGGCGTTTTTGGGGCCAAAGGCCACATCTTCGAATACGGTTTCCCCAAAAAGCTGGTGTTCCGGATATTGAAACACCATGCCTACCGTCCTGCGAATGGAGCGCAGATCGACGCCTTTTCGGCTTAAGTCGACGCCGTCGACAGTGATTCGGCCATAGGTTGGTTTCACAAGACCATTGAAGTGCTGTATCAACGTGCTTTTTCCCGAGCCCGTGTGCCCAATGATGCCCACAAACTCACCATCATTGATGGTAAGACTGATATCAAAGAGGGCCTGCTTCTGCATCGGTGTGTCGGGAAGATAGACATACGATAGATTTTCCACAACTATTGGCATAGTGCATTCACCAACTCATCTACGGTCAAAGTGTTTCTAGGTACCGAGTAGCCATGGGCATTGATTCGATGGGCCAAGGCCGTGACCTGCGGCACATCCAAGTGCAGCTTATACAACGCCTCCACCTGGGAAAACACTTCACTGGGTGTGCCCTGCAGCGGGATGCGGCCATCCTCCATGACCATTACTCGATCGGCAAAGATGGCTTCGTCCATAAAATGGGTAATATGAACGATAGTAATACCTTCGTCCCGGTTCAATCGTCGCACTGTGCTCATCACTTCTGCCCGGCCCACCGGATCAAGCATGGCAGTAGGCTCATCGAGAACAATGCACTTGGGCCGCATGGCAATCATACCGGCAATGGCCACGCGCTGTTTCTGCCCCCCGGAAAGCTGATGCGGGGAATGGAGGCGGAACGGCGTCATTCCCACCACTTCCAACGCCTCGGCAACCCGATCCTGCATTTCCGCCGTAGGAACGCCCATGTTCTCGGGGCCAAAGGCCACATCTTCTTCCACCGTCGTGGCCACCAGTTGGTTATCTGGGTTTTGAAATACCATCCCCACCCGCTGCCGAATGTCCCAGACTTTTTTGTCGTCGCGTGTATCCATTCCATCCACAAGGACCGTGCCTTTGCTAGGCAGAAGCAGTGCATTGGCATGCTTGGCCAGGGTTGACTTGCCGGAGCCGTTATGTCCTAGGACCGCGACAAATTCACCCCGCCTGATGGTCACGTTGACCTCAAGCAGGGCGTCCCATTCCTGCTGGGTGCCCCGGCCGTATACATGGCTGACATTGTCGAATTGGATCAGTGCTTCTGCTGCCACTATCGATCACTCCACCTAACAGAGAACGCAGAGGAAAAAACCCTCTGCGACCTGGCTTATACCCATTCAATAATGGCCATGGGAGTGGCATCTCCACGCCGGAATCTCGTCTTCATGACTCGAGTATATCCTCCGTGGCGTTCTTCATATTTCGGAGCCACTTCGTCGAAGAGGCGTTTCACAGCTTCGGGCTTCATCAGAAAGCTCGCCGCCTGCCGCCGTGAATGCAGATCACCCTGTTTTCCCAGGGTTACCATTTTGTCAGCCAGAGGTTTGATGGACTTCGCCTTGGCCTCCGTCGTTTCAATGCGTCCCTCTAATACGAGCGACGTCACAAGACTGCGCAGTACGGCCCGACGGTGCCCCGAACGCCGTCCTAATTTCCTCAGTTTCACACCATTCACCTGCCTTATTCATCAGATTCCCGTAAAGAAAGCCCCAAAGCAGCCAACTTTTCCTTCACTTCCTGGAGTGATTTTTTGCCTAGATTGCGGACTTTCATCATGTCCTCTTCTGTTTTGCGGGTCAATTCCTCTACTGTGTTGATTCCAGCCCGTTTGAGACAGTTATAGGAGCGCACCGACATATCCAGCTCTTCGATGGTCATTTCCATCAGCCGGTCCATGTCTTCCTCTTCTTTCTCTACCATGATTTCCACATCATCGGAAGGTTCCGTTAGGTCGGTGAACAACTTCAGATGCTCCATCAGAACGCGCGCCGCCAAACTCACCGCGTCATCGGGGGTAATCGTGCCATCGGTCCAAACATCCAGCTGCAGCTTATCATAGTCGGTGATCTGGCCGACACGGGTATCCTCTACCGTATAGTTCACCTTCGTCACCGGAGTGAAAATCGAATCCACAGGAATCAGTCCAATGGGCTGCTGGGGATCCTTGTTGCGCTCTGCAGGAACATAGCCCCGTCCCCTTTCCACGGTAATTTCCATGCTGAGCGACGAATTTTCCTGCAGCGTTGCGATATGCAGGTCGGGATTGAGAATATCCACCGACGATGTCGGAACAATGTCAGCCGCCGTCACCAGGCCTGGTTCGGACTTTTCAATGCGTATACTGGCCGGTTCATCAGAATGCATCCGAACCAGCAGTTTCTTTAGGTTCAGAACAATGTCCACCGTATCCTCGACAACGCCGGGGATGGTAGAAAACTCGTGCAGAACACCGTCGATGAACACGGAAGTGACCGCCGTTCCTGGAAGGCTGGAGAGCAAAATACGCCGCAGGCTGTTGCCTAGGGTGATGCCATAGCCTCGCTCCAATGGTTCGACCACGAATTTGCCGTAGCCATCGCGTACGTCAACCCGTTCAATTGTCGGCTTTTCAATTTCAATCATTGAAACAGTACACCCTCCTTTTCGAATGCACGATGGGGCAGCGGCGGATCGCCCTGCGTGATCGTCCGCAGCCGAAGGACTCGAACCTTACTGAGGGTGATTGCATTGCCCTCACTATAGCAACCAAATTAAACTCTCCGCCGTTTCGGAGGGCGACACCCGTTATACGGAATGGGAGTTACATCCTTGATCGTGGTCACATCGATGCCGGCGGTCTGCAGCGAACGAATAGCTGCCTCCCGGCCAGAACCAGGGCCTTTTACGTACACCTGCACCTCCCGCATGCCGTGTTCGGTAGCCACTCGAGCTGCCGATTCAGCGGCCATGCCAGCGGCAAATGGTGTTCCTTTGCGGGAACCCTTGAAACCCATATTACCGGCGCTAGCCCAGGAAATCACGTTTCCCTGCAGATCACTGATGCTTACAATGGTATTGTTGAATGTAGAACGAATGTGTGCAATCCCGCTGGGAATATTTTTCCTTTCCCGACGACGGGTGCGCTGACCCCTGCGAGGTCTTGCCATAAGCTATCTCCTCCTTTCAACGGTTCTCACCGTCGTTTTCCTGCAATACGTTTTGGACCCTTACGGGTACGGGCATTGGTCTTTGTTTTTTGTCCGCGCACCGGCAAATTCCGGCGATGGCGCAGGCCGCGATAACAGCCGATGTCCATCAAGCGCTTGACATTCATGTTGACTTCCCGGCGCAGGTCCCCTTCGACCACGAATTGGTTCTCAATAATTTCACGCAGCTTATTGACTTCTTCTTCTGTCAAGTCGCGGACACGGGTGCCTTTATCAAGGCCGCACAGTTCAACAATCTTACGTGCAGATGTCTTTCCGATGCCATAGATATACGTTAGACTGACCTCTGTCCGTTTTTCTCTTGGTAAATCCACACCAGCGATTCGTGCCATTCTGGTCATACACCCCCTAATTGTGGACTATCCCTGTTTTTGCTTATGCCTCGGATTGTCGCAAATTACCATAATGCTGCCTTTGCGCCGAATCACTTTGCACTTCTCACACATCGGCTTTACCGAAGGTCTTACCTTCATGTAAACAGCCCCCTTCCCCTAGGACTTACTTTTTGCGATAGACGATTCTGCCCCGGGACAGATCATAGGGCGAAAGTTCCACTGTTACTTTATCACCGGGAAGGATACGAATAAAATGCATTCGCATTTTCCCTGATATATGGGCTAACACTTTATGCCCATTTTCCAGTTCTACACGAAACATTGCATTGGGAAGCGGTTCAATTACGGTGCCTTCAACTTCAATAGCATCATCCTTTGCCATGGCCCAACGAACCCTCCTCTCTGCCGCTAAATCTCTCGACGGCTTTTCTTACGTCCTCATCCGTGACCTTAATCTTACCGCTCAAGGCCTGGTCCAGGCCACTGTCCACATGGGAGTGGATCTGCAGATGCCTGGTGTTCTTGACTCTCGGGCGGTTGACTGTACGCTTTTTGCCATCGGCCACCAACACAGAGCGCTCGTCGATCATCTTCAGTACGCAGTAGACCGTTCCCGCATCCCTTCCCTGGCGGGAAGACACGATTTGTCCCGGCCTGATAGACTGCGCCACGGAGATCCCTCCTACAATCGGGTCAGAATGATTGGTCCATTGTCTGTAACAGCTATGGTGTGTTCAAAATGAGCGGATATACTGCGATCTTTGGTTTTCACTGTCCAATGATCCGGAAGCACCTCCACATGATAGCCGCCCATGTTCACCATGGGTTCCAGGGCCATGGTCATGCCCGACTTGAGGCGCACCCCTCGGCCAGGAGGGCCGAAATTGGGTATCTGCATTTCTTCGTGCATCTCTCGTCCAATCCCGTGCCCCACAAAGTCCCGAACCACCGAGAAACCGGCCGCCTCCACATGGGTTTGAATGGCATGGGAAATATCGCCAAGGCGATTGCCCACAACAGCTGCCTCAATCCCTTTATACAGGGATTCTTCCGTAGCCTGGAGCAGCCTTTGGGTACCGTCGTCCACTTGGCCCACCGGATAACTCCACGCCGAGTCGCCGCAGAATCCATCCATGAACGCCCCGATGTCTACACCGATGATCGATCCTTCCTCAAGAATCGTACGATCATCGGGAATACCGTGCACAACAACGTCATCAATACTGGCACAAATCGTGGCAGGAAAACCATGGTATCCTTTGAACGCCGGAATGGCGCCCTGCTGCACTAGATACTCTTCGACGATTCTATTCAGTGCTGCCGTGGATACGCCTGGTTTGACGGCTTCCTGCACCAATTGATGCGCTTCAGCCACTACGCGGCCAGCACGGCGCATGGCCTCTATCTCTTCGCCGTTTTTGAGGACAATCATGAAACTTCACCTACACTGTCAGCTAGGCGCGTTACGTCCAAGACGTGCTGGACATCCTTAAATACCTCATCAATAGCCCGTTCGCCGTCAATGCTGTACAAACGCCCCTGTTGGGCGTAATAATGGACTACGGGATGGGAATATTCCATGTAGACGCGCAGGCGCTCGAAGGCTGTACGCTCATTGTCGTCATTGCGCTGGTGGAGCTCACCGCCGCAGCGTTCACACAGCCCTTTGCCTCGAACCCGGTAATACTGCAGGTGGTACGTGGCGCCGCAGTCGCGGCATATGCGCCGTTCGGCCACACGACCAATGGCCTGCTCCTCCCGAATGCGGATTTCAAAAGCTATATCCACTTCAGACCCGCACTTGGCCAGCATCCGGTCCAGATCCCTTGCTTGATGGATGGTCCGCGGATAGCCGTCCAAGATCCACCCCCTATGACAGTCGGTGTCCCTGAGGCGCTGGCGGACAATTTCTTCAGCCAACTTGTCGGGAATCAAATGCCCTTGAGAGATGTGCCGGTCTGCTTCGCGCCCCATGGAACTCTGGGATGCAATACTCCTGCGAATGATGTCACCGGTGGAGATATGCGGTATTCCATAATAGGCTGCAATACGTTCACCCTGGGCACCTTTTCCAGCACCGGGCAGGCCCAGCAGAACCAAGCGCATGCCGCGTGCCCCCTTTACTTCATAAATCCTTCATAGTGACGCATCATCAAATGCGCTTCAATCTGTTTCATAGTATCCAAGGCCACACCCACCACAATCAGAAGTCCTGTTCCGCCGAAATAGAGGAAGTTCTCAGGAATGCGGGTGACAATCGCAACGATATACGGAAGCACTGCGATGAAGGCCAGGAAAACAGCACCCGGAAGGGTGATGCGGGTCAAGACGCGATCGAGATACTCTGTAGTCGGCCGGCCCGGACGCATGCCAGGAATAAATCCGCCGTTCTTCTTCATGTTATTGGCCACTTCCGAAGGGTTGAAGGTAACCGCTGTATAGAAGTAGGTAAAGAAGATGACCAGCAGAGCATACATCAGGTTGTAGCCGAACGTACCATACCCAATCAGCTGGTTCACTGCTTCCACCGCGGGCACAAACTGCGCCAAGGTCAACGGGAAAGTCAGAACCGACGATGCAAAGATGACAGGAATAACACCGGCTTGATTGACGCGCAGAGGAATATGGGTGGTCTGTCCTCCATACATTCTCCGGCCTACCACACGCTTCGCGTACTGCACTGGAATGCGCCGCTGTCCCTGCTGCACCATGACAATGGCCGCAATGACGGCCACGCCCAAAAGACCGAAAACGAGCAAACTGAAAACGTTCAAACCGCCTTCGCCGACCGCGCGGAACGCGTTAATCGTTCCCATGGGCATGCGGGCGATAATGCTGGCGAAGATCAAAATCGAAATACCGTTGCCGATCCCGTGCTCTGATATTTTCTCGCCGAGCCACATCAAGAAACCGGTGCCGGCCGTCAATGTCACCATGATCAAAGCCAGGTTGAATACGCTAGGATCGGCGACGACGCCCCAATTGCGGGCCATCATAGTGATACCGAAGGCCTGAATAAGACCAAGTCCGATGGTACCATAGCGAACATACTGCTGGATCTTCTTGCGGCCTTCGCCGCCTTCTTTCTTCAGCTGTTCCAAATGGGGAACAACGACAGTTAACAGGTTAATGATAATCGATGCAGTAATGTATGGGTTGACTCCCATGGCAAACACCGTGAAACGCCCCAACGCCCCACCGGTAAACAGATCCAAGAACCCAAAAATACTGCCCTCATCTACACCAAGCTGCTGCCCAAGCGCGGCCGCATCCACTCCCGGCACGGGTACATAGGCTCCAATCCGGTACACGGCCAGCAGTGCGGCTGTAAATATGATCTTGTTGCGCAGTTCTGGAATGCGCATGGCGTTCACTAATGCTGCAAGCATTCTAGATCACCTCTGCCTTACCGCCAGCCTCTTCGATCTTGGCTGCCGCCGATTTTGTGAACCCGTGGGCCTTCACTGTGAGATCCCTCTCGATGCTGCCGCTGCCGAGAACTTTGACATTCCCAGCGGCGCTGCGAATCAGACCGGCCTCCTTTAACACCTCAGGTGTTACAACGGTGCCGGAATCAAATCGATTCAGATCCTCCAGCTTCACTTCCGCAAATTGCTTTTGAAAGCGGTTCTTAAAGCCGCGTTTTGGCAAACGGCGCTGCAATGGCGTTTGGCCGCCTTCAAAGGCCGCACCTTTACCGCCGCCGGAACGCTGTCCCTGGCCGCCCTGGCCTCTGCCGGAGGTTTTGCCCAAGCCGGATCCGATACCGCGGCCCACGCGTTTGCGTGCCTTTCTGCTGCCCTCTGCGGGCTTCAGTTCATGTAACCGCAATACGTACACCCCCTTGCCCTAGTTAACTTCTTCCACTTCCACCAGATGACGGACTTTAAACAGCATGCCCCGTATGGCCGGCGTGTCATTGTGCGTCGCTACGCTGTTAAGCTTCCGCAGTCCCAGCGCCTTGACGGTATCTTTCTGGTCTTGGGAATAGCCGATGCTGCTCTTCTTGTAGGTCACTTTCAATTTCGCCATCGTTTAAGCCCCCTAACCCAGGATTTCTCCAGGAGATTTTCCCCGAAGACGGGCTACATCATCCACAGTCCGCAGATTCTGAATGCCCTTCAATGTCGCGCGCACCACATTGATGGGATTAGAAGAACCGAGAGATTTTGTCAGAATATCCTTTACGCCAGCCACTTCCAGCACTGCACGAACTGGTCCGCCGGCAATTACACCTGTACCCTCTGCAGCAGGCTTCAAAAGCACAGTGGCGCCTGCGTAGCGTTCCGTTATCTGATGAGGAATGGTCGTCCCGTACATGGGAACGTCGATCATATTATTCTTCGCATCGTCAACACCTTTGCGGATCGCCTCAGCCACTTCTTTGGCTTTTCCCAATCCAGCGCCGACCCGTCCTTTGCCATCACCTACGACGACCAGGGCGCTAAACGATCGTGTCCGACCACCTTTTACGGTCTTGGAAACGGGATTGATACTGACCAGTCTTTCTTCCAGTTCGGTACCAGTTCTTTCCGTTCGTTTTGCCAAACCTCTTTCCCTCCTTTTCGGACTAAAATTCCAAACCGCCTTCCCTGGCGCCTTCAGCCAAGGATGCCACACGTCCATGATACAGGAACCCGCCGCGATCGTAGGTCACTTTGGTTATTCCTTTGGCTTTGGCCCTTTCGGCCAACAGCTTCCCTATCTCTTTGGCAGCTTCGCGGTTCTTTGTGCTATCCATTTTACCCTTCACCTCTGGCTCCACTGTGGAAGCCGCTACTAGGGTGTGCCCCTGGAAATCATCTATGATCTGAGCGTGCATATGACTCAGACTGCGGTACACATTGAGGCGCGGACGCTCTGCGGTACCGATCACTTTTTTGCGGGTCCGCTTTTGGCGGCGCTGACGGGCTAACCGCCGGTTAAACTTGGCCATGGATCTCACCACCTTTTCTGATGACGTACAAATCTCTGCGTCGTCGCGGCTGTTTACCTTGCTGCCTTACCGGCCTTACCTGCCTTGCGCCGGACATGTTCTCCCTGATAGCGTATGCCCTTGCCGAGATACGGTTCCGGCGGACGCTTGTCACGGATATTGGCTGCCACCTGGCCTACCAATTCTTTGTCGATGCCCTTCACGGCAATGCGCGTAGGGGCAGGCACTTCAAACTCAATACCATCCGCGGCGGTCATTTCCACCGGATGGGAATAGCCCAGCGACAATACCAGTTTCTTACCCTGCAGCTGCGCCCGGTAGCCAACACCTGTGATCTCCAGGTTACGCTGGTAACCGTCGGTGACGCCCTTGACCATATTGGCAACCAATGTACGGGTAAGGCCATGCAGGGAGCGGTGTTCCTTATGATCACTGGGCCGTGTCACCACTACCGTGCTGTCTACGACTTCAATGTTCATTTCCGGATGCATGTCCCTTTGAAGCTGGCCCTTGGGGCCCTTGACCTCAACCGCTGAACCGTTCACCGTCACCTCAACGCCGCTGGGGATCTGCACTGGAAGCTTTCCAATTCTAGACACTGTTATCCCCCCTTACCATACGTAGCAGACTACTTCGCCGCCGACACCTTCGGTGCGGGCTTGTTTATCGGTCATGACTCCGCCGGACGTAGAAAGGATAGCCACGCCTAATCCTCCCAATACCCGGGGAACCTCTTCTTTGTTGGCATAGACCCGCAAGCCGGGCTTACTAATGCGCTTTATACCCATAATTACCCGTTCCTTTCCGGCCCCATACTTGAGAAAGATGCGCAGATTGCCCTGCTTTTTGTTTTCGATGAATTTATATTCGCGGATAAATCCTTCTTCCTTGAGTATCCGTGCTAATTCCAACTTGAACTTTGATCCCGGAACATCCACAGTATCGTCCTTTACAGAACTGGCATTCCGGATCCGGGTAAGCATATCCGCAATAGGGTCAGTCATTACCATTCGGGTTACCTCCTTTCAAGCATCAAGCTTGCATCTTACCAACTGGCCTTGGTCACACCGGGAATTTCGCCTTCATGAGCCAAATTCCGGAAGCAGACCCGGCACAGCTCGAAGCGGCGCATATATCCCCTGGGCCGTCCGCAGACCTTACAGCGGTTTACCCTTCGGGTGCTGAACTTCGGCTTACGCGATGCTCTGACGATCATAGACGTCTTTGCCACGGTATCTCTCCTTTCAGCTTCTAAACGGCATACCCATCAGCCTCAGCAGTTCAAAGGCCTCTTCGTCGGTATCCGCGGTGGTCGCCATGACCACTTCCAGGCC
>Ga0207421_10002069_pt1 | contig 25266 bp, 11 predicted proteins | sample SodLakKL_010_SED_4_FD_187542 | JGI IMG/M metagenome (GOLD analysis project Ga0207421, IMG submission 187542) | Alkaline sediment microbial communities from Lake Tanatar, Kulunda Steppe, Russia - 8KL_010_SED (SPAdes) (version 2) | ecosystem: Environmental > Aquatic > Non-marine Saline and... | reverse complement strand
GTGAGGATAGGCTTCTATTACGAAGGCACGGACGGGACGAACTGGTACGTTGACGAGGTCGTTGTCACCGATTCCGACTGGGGCAACACGACCGATCTGTCAGAGTATGAACTTGAAGGCGGTGAGATGAGCGACGGTATAGGGAATCCTGAGATCGAAGACGGTAGAAACGAAGGAGACGAAGATAAAAGTGAGACAGGCGAGAGGAAAGAAAGCCGTAAAGGATCCGAAAGAGGATCTTCAGGATCGAAAGAACGAGATGGCGGAGATGAGTCCGAAAAGAGTGAGTCACAGGATCCGGAAAAGAGAGAAGAACGGGTAGCGTAATACGGACGGAGGATCACTCCCTCAAAACCCCTTTTCTCATCTTTCTTAAGATGAAAGGGATCGACGTACTAAGTCCACAGGTCTTTGAATCTATCATCCTCTAGGTCTCTCTTTCCGAACAGATCAAAAAGTTTTCACCGCATTTAAGAGGAAAGTGTAAAATAATATAAGTCTTATCTCTTCGATATGAGCGTGAACGGAATAGTGGTATATTATTCACGGACAGGGAACACTGAGAAAGTTGCTGAGCTCATAGCTTCCAAAGCGGACTTTGAAGCCATCAAGATAATCGATAAAAAAGACAGATCCGGCCTTTCAGGCTATATGAAGGGCGGCTGGGAAGCATGGAGGGAGAAACACACTGAGATAGATACGGAGCAAGATGTAGCCATATCAGACCGAGGTCTCGTGGTGATAGGAACGCCGGTATGGGCGGGCAAACCCGCTCCGGCGGTAAGAGCTTATCTTTCTAGAAAGAAAAAAGAACTCGGAAAAGTAGCTTTCTTTTGCACGTTGGGTGGAACCGGCTCAGAGGGTACGTTTAAACAGTTAGAAAAGATGACCGGTAAGGATCCCGTATCCACTTTGATGGTCACAGAAAAAGAACTCGAAAAAGAGATATATGAAAAGAAAGTGAAAAAATTCGTAGATGATTTAAAGGGATGAGATTGATTTTAGCTAAAAAAACCATCTGGTAGCTTATTATCAAAGTAGTAGTACTTTCGCAAATGATATATAGCACCCCCTATATAATATAACAAAGGAAAAGTGGGAACATGACAGGAAAAGGATTGACTGAAAAACAAAAGGCGTTGGTAGATAGATTGGTAAAGACCGGCTTCAAAAAAAATACGGCCCATGCTTTGGTTTTCGTTGCCAGTAGAGACGAAGCCAAGAGAGTTGATATCGAAAAGGCTACAGGTCTGAAACAGCCCGAGGTCTCGATGGCTATGCAGGAATTGAGAGAGCGTGGATGGGCGGCAAAAAGGGACATCAAGAAGGAAGGAAGGGGAAGACCGGTTCATGCATACTATCTCGATGCTTCTGTAGACGAGGTAATCAAGGCAATAGAGGAAAAAGAAGAAAAACGTGTGGAAGAGATAAAACAAAATCTTGACCGCATCAAGGAGCTCGCCGACACCGTTCTTTAGGTGTTAGCGGTTTCTATTTTTTGTTCAGGGTGCGTAGGTACCTTCTAGGAGCGTTTTATCGACCACGTGCCCCTTCATGGCGTTTTCTACCTCTTTCTTTGTGGACACTGGTGGGAGTTTCAAGGTTTTATCCAGAGCGTAGAGCTTAAATTTATACGTGTGTTCTTTGTCCGGTGGATTCGGTCCTCCGTATCCTCTCTCTCCATAGCTGTTCTTACCCTCCACGCTTCCGGGGGGGTTTTCTCCTTCCGGTAATTCTCTGGTGTTCGGCTCTATATTGAACAGTATCCAGTGGTCCCATACTTTTCCAGCAGGTTCCACTGCATCGGGATCGTCCATTATCAGTACCAAAGATTTTGCTTCGTCGGGAACATCGTTTATCTCCAAAGGTGGACTCATATTTTTTTCCGTGTAACCGTACTTCCTTGGTATCTTTTCTCCATCCGAGAAAGCCGGGCTCGACAAATTCATTTTTGACATGATCTCGTTCCTCCTTTTACGTGCAGGGAATCATATTTGTATTTTAAAAAGATTTCGTTGCTCGCAATTTTTTTAAAATCATTCGATTTCATCTTTCCTGCTCTTTTCAAACAGATCTTTCAAGTCTGAGATATCACAGCTGAACTCAAGATGCTCTGTAGGTCTTGGAAAAAGATGTTTCAACCCAGATCCGGTTATTATCGAGACCACTTCTGCTCCCTCTTCTATCTCCTCCTTCTCTCTGAGCTTTTCTACCGCAGCTACACCGACGGCTGATGCGGGTTGAGAAAAAATACCTTCGGATGCGATCTTTAGCTGGGCGGAGATCATCTCATCATTTGAAACAGTCGTACAGATGCCGTTGTGATCATCCAACTTTCTCAAGACCTCCTCACCTCCTGGAGGATAGGGATTTGCTATAGCCGATGCTATGGTATCGGGGTCATGCCATCTTTTGATCTTTTTCTCATGTGAATCAAACGCTCGACAGATGGGAGAACATCCCTCCGCCTGTACGCATATAGGCACGGGCATCCGGTCCAGGATCCCACTTTTTTCCATCTCGACAAATCCTTTCAATACTCCTCGGAAGAGTCCGCCCGAGCTGGTCGGAATCACCACATAGTCCGGCAGCGATCGCTCTTCTATCTCGAAGGATATGGTTTTGTACCCTTCTATCCTATAAGGCGAATTTGAATTTGAAAAGTAGATATTTTTGTTCTTACCTATCTTTAGACTTTCATAGTAAAGATCTCCGTAATCACCGGACACTTTGATCACAGTCCCTCCGTAGATCGCTATCTGGTTCAACTTTTCATTGGATATATCATGATCGACTAAAACCACCGGATCTAATCCGGCTCTTTTACAGTAGGCCGATACGCTGACACCCATATTCCCTGTTGAAACCGTGCCCACTTTTTTAACGCCTATATCCATAGCTCTCTGCAGGCTCAGGAGCGTACCTCTATCCTTGAAGCTCCAGGTAGGATTTACGGTTTCGTTCTTGAGTACGAGCTCCACTCCGAACTCTTTTGAAAGTTTTTTGGCTTTAACACCTGGCGTATCTCCTTCAAAGATAGATAGTTTTTTAGAGGGCTGACAAGGTAAAAATCCACGGAATCTTCTCCAGACGGATCCACCGGATCTAACTTTCCCAGAAAAAAGTCCCATCTCCAAAGGTTCTTTACATTCACATATATGACGGACCGACTCGGAAGGGTATTCTTTTCCACAGGAGACGCACCTAAGCATATCTTTCTGTAGCGTCGTTGTATTTGTAAGTGTTATGGTCATATCATGTGTTCGGGGAAGATCACTAGTCAACGACCTAAAACCTTTTTAGCAACTTTTCCATCACACTACCGGTGTGCAGATGACCAAACGAGAAGAGAAGGATATGTTGGACCTTTTGGAGATCGATGAGGTAGAACAGCTTTTTGAAGACATCCCCGAAGAGGTCAGAGTGGAGTTGGATATGCCCGAAGGCCTTACGGAAATGGAACTAATGTCTAAAGTAAAAGATAAGTTGAAGAAAAACCATATAGAGTCTTCTTCTTTTTTAGGGGCGGGTATCTACGAGCATTTTATACCATCAGCAGTTCAGGAGATCATAGGTAAGTCAGAATTTTACACATCTTACACCCCATATCAGGCGGAGATAAGCCAGGGTATGCTAAGGGCGCTTTTTGAATATCAAAGTTTGATAGCTGAGTTGACGGGACTGGGCGCTGTAAACACAAGTATGTACGACCATTCCACCGCGTTAGCCGAAGCCGTGCTCATGTCTACCCGGATAAACAGGAAAGGCGATACATTCCTGATGCCAAAAAATACGCACTGGGACCACGATCCTATATTGAAAAATTATCTACGAGGCAAGGATATCGATATGAAACTTGTAGATCATGATGACAAAGGGCAGATAGATATAGAAGATCTAAAAGAAAAGATCGGCGATGACACCATAGGATTTTATGTTGGATCACCGAACATTTTTGGTATCTTAGAAGAGGAAGTCGATACATTCAAGGATCTGAGAGAGGATAACGGTTGTGTGATGGTAGTGGGTACGAATCCTTTGATCTTATCGCTCATGAAACCGCCGGGAGAGTGGGGTGCCGATATCGTGGTGGGTGACAGTCAACCTTTGGGCATTCCCATGGCTTATGGGGGTCCCTCGGTGGGTATGTTTTCGTGCCGCAAAAAACACATAAGGAGGATGCCCGGCCGTATCATAGGCGAGACAGAGGATTCTCAGGGAAAAAGGGCTTACTGCATGACTTTGCAGACCAGAGAGCAGCACATAAGGAGGGAGAGAGCCACTTCTAACATCTGCACCAACCAGGCGCTCATGGCCTTGGCCTCCGCGGTCTTTACGTTCATCCAAGGGAGTACCGGTTTGGAGAGACTTGCCAAGGAGAACTACGAAAAGGCGCACGACGTAGCTCGAAGGATAAACGAATTGGAAGGGTTCGAAGCCCCTTACTTCAAGAGCGAGTTCTTCAACGAGTTCACCGTAAAAACTCCCATGGATTCCGATTCGTTATACGGCGAGTGCCAAAAAAGAGACGTACTACCAGGAGTGCCCCTGGACAAAAAAGAAAAGTTCTCCTCTCTCCCCAGTTCCATGCTGACTGCGGTAACGGAAACAAAGACCGAGAAAGAGATAGAGAAACTTATAGTGGCCCTGAAAGAGGTGGTAGCATGAATACAGATTACAGGCAGGCACGGTACAAGATGGATCTTTTGATGGAAAGAGGTGAAGGAAGAATGTTGAAAGATAATCCTTTACCGGAAGGGATAGCTAGGAAAAAAGCACCGGACATACCTGATCTTCCGAAACATGAGGTCGTTCGCTACTTCAATCGTTTATCCCAGATGAATTACGGCATAGACACCGGCTTTTATCCCTTGGGTTCTTGTACCATGAAATACAATCCGAAGTATACGGAAAAACTGGCTTCCCTGCCTGAGGCTACGGATATACATCCTTATCATCCGGAAGAATTTTCTCAAGGTAATTTGGAGATAATGTGGGAGTTGCAAAATTCACTGGCGGAGTTAGGTGGTATGCATTCCGTCAGTCTACAGCCCGCGGCGGGAGCCCACGGCGAGATAACCGGGTTGATGATAGCCCACCAGTATCATAAAGATAATAACGAAGAAAGAAATGAGATAATTTTACCGGATACCGCACACGGAACCAACCCTGCTAGCGTATCCATGCTGGACTACAACCTATTGGAGATCCCTTCCAAGGAAGGATGTGTTGACCTAGACGCGCTGGAAGAGGCAGCGGGAGATAACACAGCCGTGTTTATGATAACCAATCCGAACACATTGGGGCTCTTTGAAAAGGACGCGTGCCAGATGGCTGAAATAGTACACGATGCAGGGGGTTTACTTTACTACGACGGTGCCAACTTGAATGCGATAATGGGTAAAACCACTCCCGGGGCCATGGACTTCGATATCATGCATTTCAACCTTCACAAGACCTTCGGTACGCCGCACGGTGGAGGAGGTCCTGGATCAGGACCCGTGGGAGTCACAGAAGAACTAGCATCTTACCTTCCCGTGCCGATAGTTGAGAAAAAAGGCGACGGATATCGACTGAATTACGATCTTGAAAACACCATCGGCCGCGTCAAAGGTTTTTATGGGAATTGGCTCGTTCTGTTGAAAGCCTACGGCTACATCTTGAAAGAAGGTAAGGACGGGCTGGAAAGAGCTACTGAAAGGGCGGTTTTGAACAGCAATTACCTGCGTGAAAAACTCCAGGGTGTCCTTGACCTTCCTTACAAGCCTTTGAGAAAACACGAGTTCGTACTCTCGGGCAAAAGATTGAAGGACAAAGGTCTTAAAACTAAAGACTTGGCCAAACGTTTGTTAGACTACGGCTATCACGCCCCTACCATATATTTTCCACTTTTAGTGGACGAGGCACTGATGATCGAACCCACCGAGACGGAGAGCAAGGATACTTTAGACGGTTTTGCGGAAGCCTTTGCTTCGATAATGGACGAGGACGAAGAGACTATCAAAGAAGCGCCGAAAAACACCGCCGTGGGTAGAGTTGACGAGACCAAGGCCATAAGAGATTCTGTACTTAGCTACATGATGAGAGACTGAACATATAACGTTCAGTTTTCACCTTCCTCCAGCAGGCTTTCTACCGTCCGTATCTGCATCATGTTGGTTATACCTGTAACTGGTGCGGGAACACCGGCGGTTATTATGAGTTCGTCTTTCTCCTCGACCTCGCCTAGATCGTAGAGTTTTTTCGCCGTGCCACAGACCATCTCATCTACATGTTCTGGAAATTCAGAATAATAAGCCCGAACACCCCATACGAGACTCGATTTTCTCTGCACCCTTTTCCTATCGGTGAACGCTATGATATCAACGTCGGGTCTGAATTTAGCGATCTTCTTCGCTGTGTAGCCTGAGGAGGTATGCACCACTATATACTTGACGTCAAGGTCCCTAGCGGCCCGCCAAACGTTCTTTGCTATCATATCCGCTACATCTTCGCTCTTGTTTTCAGCCAAAGGGTACTTTTTTCCTCTCAGGTGATCTTCCATCTTTTCAAGAACTTCCGCCATGAATCGTACCGTTCTTACAGGGTAACGGCCTATGGCGGTCTCTTCAGAAAGCATCACGGCGCAGGCTCCGTCTATCACGGCGTTGGCCACGTCGGACACTTCCGCTCTTGTGGCTCTGGGACTTTCAGTCATGGATTTTAACATCTGAGTCGCTATTATCACCGGAACTTCTCTCATGTTCGCTTTCTCGATTATCTCTTTTTGGAGTACCGGTACGTCGGAAGCGGGAACTTCTACTCCCAGATCACCCCTGGCTATCATCAATCCGTCTGAAGCGTCGATGATCTCGTCGATATTTTCAACTGCCTTCAGATGTTCTATCTTAGCGATTATGTCCATATTTGAGTCACGCTGCAGGAGGATATCTCTTATATTCTCCACGTCTTCAGCACTCTTGACGAACGAGGCCGAGATGAAATCAAAATCTTCCTGGGAACCGAACCTTATGTCCTCAACGTCTTTTTCCGTAGGAGTTTTAAGACCGAGGTCTTTCTCGGGTACGTTAACTGATTTTCTAGGTAGGACCTTACCACCGTGAAGAACTTCACATCTTATCAAGTCGTGGACTTCTAAAACAACCAGTTCGATCTGTCCGTCGTCTATCAATATCTTATCACCGATATCTATGTAGTCTTTAAAGTTGGGATGGTCTAATACGAGCACGTCTTTTTCATGGTGTCTAGCGCTGGTCAGTTCGACTTCTTCTCCTTGGGAGATCTCTTTTTCTTTAACTAGATCGTCCAATCTAACTTCTGGACCCTGGGTATCCATCATCACTCCTGCTCTGTTGGATATATCTCTGATCTTTTCCAATGTTTTTGCATGTTCTTCCCTGCTCCCGTGAGAAAAGTTCTGCCGGAATACGTCGACACCTGCTTCAACGAGCTTCCTGATCTCCATCTCATGGTAAGAAGCGGGCCCTAATGTAGCGACGATCTTTGTTTTTCTCATAGACGACACGTTCCTCAAAGGCAAATGAACCCCATGTTTAAATAATTTTCAAATCCGTTCATACCTCCCGGTATCACAAATCTATAAATATAGAATTTACCATCCCCTGCTAGGGATAAAATGTTGGAGCTTAGTAAAGTCAGGAAGAAGTTGGAAGATTATGATCACGAGGAGATGAAGATAGGAGTCATAGCGTCTCATTCCGCATTGGACGTATGCGATGGGGCCGTAGACGAAGGCTTTCCTACCTTGGCCGTATGCCAAAAGGGCAGAGAGAAAACTTATGACAAGTACTTCAAGACCGTCAAAAAAGATGGGAAAAGGGTGAGAGGCGTTGTGGACGAAACATGGGTATTGGATAATTTTGCAGACATAATAGACAGGGAGAATCAAAAAAGACTTTTGGAAGAGAACGTTATCTTCGTACCAAACCGTTCATTCACCGCCTATGCCTCATTAGACAGGATAGAGAACGAGTTCGAGATACCCATGGTGGGCAGTAGAAACCTGTTGCGCAGCGAGGAAAGAGAAGAGGAGAGGGATTATTACTGGCTTTTGGAGAAAGCTGGCCTGCCGTTCCCAAAGAAATACGAAGGTCCGGAAGAAATAGACAAATTGGTCATGGTGAAGCTGCCCCACAAGGAGAAAAGGCTGGAACGAGGATTCTTCACCGCCTCTTCTTACCAAGAGTATGAGGAAAAGGCGAAAGATCTCAAGGAAAACGACGTGATAACCGAGGAAGATCTCAAAGAAGCTAGGATAGAAGAGTATATAATCGGACCAGTTTTCAACTTCGACTTTTTCTACAGCCCGATAACTGAAAGGGGAGTTAAGACTGAATTGCTCGGAATAGATTGGAGGTTCGAGACGAGTTTGGACGGCCATGTGAGACTTCCCGCCCCTCAGCAGATGACGCTCACGAAAGAACAATCAGTTCCCGAGTACACCGTTTGCGGACATAACAGCGCTACCTTAAGAGAATCTCAGATAGAAAAAGTGTTCGAGATGGCGGAGACCTACATAAAAGCAACGAAAGAACATTATGCTCCAGGGATCATAGGCGCCTTCTGCCTGCAGACGTGTATCGATAAGGATTTGAATTTCTACATATACGATGTGGCCCCTAGGGTCGGCGGTGGAACTAACGTGCATATGAACGTGGGACACCCTTACGGTAACACTCTATGGGGAAAAAGGATGTCTACTGGTAGAAGAACGGTTCTAGAGATAAAAAGAGCTCTGGAAAAGGATAGGTTAGAAAGGATAATCACATGAACCTATTTCACCACCATATCTTTAATCAAAAAATCCTATATATATGCAAATAACAAAGAATATATATAGCGAATAGGCCGATGGTGGAATCTACTCGGAGGATATAATAATGGATCTCTTGGACTCTGTCAAAACGCTTTTCGATAAAGAGAAGATGGCGTTAAGGAAGACTCAGAGGTATCTGGAGAAGGCAGATCACCTCAGTAGAGATGGAAATATAGATGCTGCTAAGCAAAAATGTGATGCTGCCTGGGATCACCTTCAGAAAAAGGAGAGCATGGTTGAAAGAAGTAAAAAAGAACTTTCTAAACTCTATCACGATATGGCCGAATTGTACGACCGTATGGGATTCGAAGACGAGGCCTTGAAGGTGGAGAGTAGAGCATTGAAGAAAAATCCCAAAAATATCGACACACTGAATCACACTGCCGTGCTTTTTGCTAAGAGAGGAAAAGAGAAGGAAGCGCTGAAGATGTTGAGTAGAGCTATGCAGGTCGATCCTAAATACAAGGAAACATATAAAAACAGAGGAGACGTTTTGACAAAGTTGGGACGGGATGAAGAGGCCATCGAATCATATGAGAAGGCGATCCGCATCGACCCTGATGACCTTACTTTATACGACAAGATATTGGAAAAGGAAAAGGAGCGCTCAGACTTGTTGAATGAGAAGGCTCTAGCTTTCAAAAGAAACGGGGCTCACCGATTAGCCATAGAAACCTTCGATAAGGCTTTAGAGCTAGATCCTAGTAACGAAGAGATATGGTTCCAAAAGGGTATCGCTCTCAAAGAACAGGGCAAATTTAATGACGCCATGGTCTGCTTTGATAACGGTATAGATACGAATCCTGATCACAAAGAACTCTGGGGGGAAAAAGCCAGGACCTTAAATCAACTTGAAAGATATGAAGAAGCCCTACAAGCGGTGGACAGTGCCTTAGAGCTCGAACCAGAAGATAAAGAGTTATGGAATTTAAAAGGAAGTATCTTGTTCGAAATAAAAAGGTATGAGGAGGCTGTGGAAGCCTTCGAAGAGGGTCTTGCCGTGGATAGGAACGATATGAGACTTTTGAACAACAAAAAGGAGACGCTGAAGGTACTAGAACGTTTTGAAGAACTGGTGAAAGTTTGTGACCTGATATTAGATAGGAATCCAGAAGATGCTACCACCATGTACGATAAAGGTGTAGCTCTCAAAAAACTTGGAGATGAAGACGCAGCCATAAAGGAATTCGAGCAGGCTCTTTCTTACAATCCTAAGGATATTTACGCGTTGGAACATGAGAAAGAGATCTTTAAAAAGAGGGAGGAATGGGAAGACGTGGTGCGAACCGGTGAAAGGATAACCGAGATAGACTCGAAAAATGTCGACGCGTGGGTAGACATGGGTCATGCGCATCTTGAAGATGAGGACGCATCTGATGCTTTAAAATGCTTTGAAAAAGCTTTAGATATAGATGAAAATCCTCTCGATGCTTTAGAAGGTGAAAAAGAGGCATACCTGGAGATGAAAAAGTATGAGAACGCCTTGGACGTGTGTGAGAGGATACTTGCCAACGATCCAGATAACCATGATGCGTACTTCGACAAGGCGCATATCCATAAGATGATGGGGGATTATGAAAAGGCTCTAAAGGATTATGAGAGAGGCCTTTCACTGAAAGATTATGATCCCTCCGCATGGAACTCAAAAGGAATGTGTGAATACGAATTGAAAATGTATGAAGAGGCTTTAGAAAGTTTTGAAAGAGCCATCAAGATAGATCCGGAAAACAAAAGATATTGGAATAATAAAGGGCACACCTTGGATAAGATGGAGAGGTACGAAGAATCCATATATTCGTACAAAAAAGCCATGGAGCTGGACCCGAAAGACTATAAGTTATTGTATAGCAAAGGACTGGCTGAAAAAAGAGCGGAACGGTACGAAGAGGCTGTTCGGTCCTTTGAAAAGGCCCTCGAGATAGAGCCCAAGGATGAGAATGTATGGTACAGTAAAGGTCTGTGCCTGAATTGGCTGGATAGGCACGAAGAGGCGGTTGAGGCTTTAAATCACTCATTGGAGCTGGACCCGACCAATCACTCCGCCCACCACAAGAAAGGTGTGGTTTTGGCAGAGATGGGCGAACACGAAGATGCAGTGAAATCATTCGATAGGGCTTTAGAGCAGGGAGAGCCCGATATGGATCTGTTGGAAAACAAAAAAGAATCTTTGAAATTATTAGGTAGGTGGGAAGATCTAAAAGAGATCACGGAAAGAATTTTGACCCTGAAGTCCAGCAACGTTCAAGCATGGAGGGATAGGGCGGAAGCACTCCGAAGACTAGGTGATCTTGAACCTGCATTGAAGTCCATAAAAAGGGCTTTGAAATTAGAGGAGACTACTAAAGACCTGAAGAAAGCTAAAGATATCTTGAAGGAGATGGGTAAAAACGAAGAGGTCGTAAGCATCTGTCAAAAACTTATAGATAGGGATGAAAAAGACCTCGAAGCATGGACAGAGATGGCCCTGACCCTCAAGGAGATGGGCAAAAAACAAAAGAGTATAGATGCCTTCGATCAGGCTTTAAAATTAGATCCTGAAGACAAGAATCTATGGCTCCGTAAAGGGGAGGCTTTAGAACTACAGGAGATGTATGATAACGCGCTAAGGTCTTACAACGAGGCCTACGAGTTGGATAAAAATGATGTAGAGGTGGTCTACAGAAAGGCGGAAGCTCTTCGCAAGATGGAACGGTACGAAGAGGCTGTAGAATGGTATGATAAGGCTTTGGAGCTAAAGCCAGATAACGCACATTATCTAAACATGAAAGGAAGGTGCTTCGTAGAGTTAGGTGACTACGAAGGAGCGGTTAAGATATTCGAGGAGTCTTTGGAACAGGATGATCAAAATCGTGAAACCTGGAAGTACAGAGGGATGCTGCTCATGGAGATGGAAAAATATGAAGAGGCCATAACCTCTTTAGATAATGCGATCAAGCTCGGTGAAGATGATGCGGATGCCTGGATCATGATGGCGGAATGCTACGATCTCATGGGAAGAAAAAACAAAGCCGTCGAGGCTTACGAAAGAGCTATCCAGAAGGACTCCGAGGATGCCCGCTTGTGGTACAAGAAAGGGGAAGTGGAGGTGGAAGTTGAAGGCATGGAAAGTGAAGCCCCTATAGAAAGTCTAAAGAAGGCCACTGAGATAGATCCAAATTATGAAGAGGCCTGGTTCAAACTCGGTACCGTATATGAGGATGTAGGTAGATTCGATAGAGCGTTAGAGGCTTACGACAAAGCCATAGGTTTGGATCCCGATGACAAATATGCGTGGAACAACAAAGGCAGAGTTCTTTTGGAACTAGACAAGCCAAAAAAGGCGGGAAGAGCTTTTGAAAGAGCTCTAGAGTTGGACGAAGAGTTCAGAGCCGCCAAAGAGGGGATCAAGATGTCCCAAGACAAGGAGAAGTCCCAAAAATTGGAAGAATATGCAAGAAGGATCCTGGAATATGAGTGTACAAGGGGCAAGCCAGTAACCAAAAAGGATGCTTTCCAAAAGTGCGACGTACCCTATAACTACATAGAAGACGTGTTCAGATACATATCGCTCAGCGAAGGGCTCAATCTATCTTCTTTGTCTAAGGAAGAGAAAAACAGATATGAAAATGCTTCTAAAGCGGTCCTGTCAAAACTGAGCACCATCAAAAGAGATAAAGTCATAAGAGAGGGGATAAGACTCTGCGATATCGTCATAGAGTTCCCGGACAAAAGGGTGGAAAAGTGTAAAAAAATTCTCGAATATATCAGAGCCGTTGATCAGATGGATGTCTCCTCCGAAGATATCGATGAAAAAACAGAGCACATGCTGAAACATGAAGCTCTCAATCTACTGCCCGAAAGAAGGGATATACTGCATATGATCACCGATCTTGATATAGGTATATATCAGGCGAAAAAACTTCAAACCGCTTTAAAGAAGTTCGAAGGTGAAGAGTACGAGGCACCTAAGACTAAGATAACAAGCTTTGTACAAGATGAGCCGGACCGCGAAGAAGAGGATTTTAAAGAGGAGGATGCTGAGAAAGCCAACGTAGAGAAGAAAAAGTCAGTCGATGATAAAAAGAAAAAGACATCCTCGAAAAAAACAAGTACTAAATCCTCAAGGCCCCGATGCCATTTTTGCAACAAGAGAACAGACTTTGAACACGAATGTGGAGACCTTCCTCTCTGTCCAAGGTGTAAAAACATACACTCCCGCAAAGAATGTCCAAAATGCGGTGAACTCATAGGTGATGATATGAGCGACGATAATGACATAGATGATGATATTAGCGACGATAATGACATAGATGATGATATTAGCGACGATAATGACATAGATGATGATATGCTGTTGTAAACTGATATCTATACACAAAACTTATAATCTGAATTGTCCATCTTATCTATGGGATCGAGGATAATATGAGGATGATGGACAACTGCCATATATGTGGGAAACCGGCCACCCAGTCCTGTGGACTGTGCGGCTCGGTAACGTGTGACAAACATTTAGTCGATTGGATATGTTTGGAGTGTAGGAAAGGGAAAAAAAAGACCGAGATAAGTGAAGAAGGTCAACCCATGGAAGAAGTGTATTCTTAGATCATTTCTTTATCAATATCACAGTATCTCCTAAAGAGATGGATTCGACTTCTTCTCCTTCATGTACTTTAGTCTTCTTTATCTTTAGTTCGTCTTGGGTGAGAGACGCTTTACCTCCTTTGAGTTCGATGTTATATCCTCCATCTTCTTCAAGAGCCTCATAGATGGTCTGAGCATCGGTTTTGCCTAAATGTTCAAAGATATCCTTGGCCTGGTCTCCGAACTTTGGCCCTATCTTCGAGTAGATCGGTTTTACTTCCACCGCTTTCTCCTCTATTTCTCTTTCATCTATCAAAGTTATAGAGTGAGCTCTCAAAGTCTCAGCTATATCTTCTTCACACTCTTTTATACTTGGTTCAGGTGTGACTATCCTGAGCTCACCGATCTCTTGATTCAAAGGTATGCCTTGGTCGGATTTCCACTTTCTTACCTCCGCCACTATGTTCTTCACGGATTCACCTATGTTCTCTGCTGTCTCGTCTACAAGACTCAAATTCGGCCAATTACTTTCATGTATGCTCCTTTCACCTTCCCATGCACTGAACATCTGCTGATAGATCTCCTCGGTAATAAATGGGATGATGGGTGAGAAAACTTTCAGCATGGAGAGCAGGGTGGTTTCAAGTGTGTAGAGCGCCGCCAGTCTTTTCTCTTCACATATATCTTCATAAAGTCGATATTTTACAATCTCAAGATAATTATCGCAGTAAACATGCTTAAAAAAGTTGGAAATTTTTTCTCGAACGTTGCTTATCTCGTAATTCAGATAATGTTCTTCACATTCATCGACGACTCTCTTTGTTTTGGACAGTATCCATCTATCGATCAAGGGAAGGTTCGGTTTTTTTTCCTTTTCATGCTCTTGTAAGTGGATACTCACCAGTCGAGAGGCGTTCCAAAGTTTAGTGAGTATCTTACGTCCCCTTATGACGTCCTTTTCCCTGTACACTATATCCTCGCCACTACCTGCTCCCGCGGCCCAGTACCTAAGACAGTCGGCACCGTACTGTTGTATCACGTCTTCGGGACTCACACCGGTCCCTTTGCTGCTGCTCATACCCTCTCCTTCTTTGTTGTAAACATAGCCGGAGATCACGATATCTTTCCAGGGAATGGAGTCGTGATGTAGATGAGATTTCAGTATGGTGTAGAATGCCCAGGTCCGGATTATGTCATGAGATTGAGGTCTCATACCCATGGGAAAGTTATCTTGAAAAAATTCTTCATGGTCGTTCCAACGCAGAGCTATCTGAGGCGTCAATGAAGAAGTCATCCATGTATCCATAACGTCCTCTTCCGGTACCAAGTTTTTCGAACCGCAGTTTTGACAGTGGTGAGAAGCCTTCTCTATCCTGGGGTCAACTGGTAGATCTTCTTTCTTTTCTAGGATGATCTCATCACAATCTTCGCAGTACCATACAGGGAAAGGAACTCCGTAATATCTCTGCCTAGATATACACCAATCCCATTTCAGGTTCTCAACCCAGTCTCGGTATCGATATCTGTAGTAGTCAGGATACCAATCTATTTTTTTCCCCAGTTCCAACATCTTCTTTTTGTGATTTAACGTTTCTACGAACCACTGCTCCGTGGGTATGAACTCGACTGGAGTTTCACACCTCCAACAGACCCCTACGTTCTGCTCCAAGGGTTCTTGATCGTAGATTATACCTTCTTTTTTCAAGTCTTCGATTATCTTTTTTTTCGCTTCATTGAGGTCCATCCCCTGGTATTTTCCTGCTCGATGGTTCATCCTTCCTTCTTCGTCCATGGATATCTTTAAAGGTAGGTCGTATTCTTTCCACATCTCCACGTCCGTGTTGTCTCCGAAGGTACATACCATCACTAGGCCTGTTCCGAATTCAGGATCAACCTCTTCGCTCTCCATTATAGGTACTTTTTGACCGAATAGAGGTACCTCCGCTTTTTTTCCTATCATGTGTCGATATCTTTCGTCTTCTGGGTGTGCAAAAACGGCAACGCAGGAAGGCAGTAACTCCGGTCGAGTAGTGGCTATGTTTATGGTATCCTGTTCACATCTGAAATAAAGATAATTCAGCAAGGTCTCTCTGTGGATCTCTTCTACTTCCGCTTGGGCTAGAGCCGTACTGTGGTGCGGACACCAGATAGTAGGTTCTTTGTCCCTGTAAAGCTCCCCCATCTGGTACAGTTCTATAAAAGAACGCTGTGCCGTCCTCACGGACCTGTCATCTATGGTCTGATAAAAAGTGGACCAATCCCATGACATACCGATGCGGTTGAACACCTCGGTCATGGATTGCTCTAGTTCTTCGGCCGTCTCTCTACATCTTTTTATGAACTCTTCACGATCCATGTCTCTTTTGCTCATGTCCAGTTCGTCTTCGACATACCTTTCCGTGGGCAAACCGTTGTCGTCGTATCCCACCGGAAAAAAAACTTCGTACCCCAAAAGCCTCCTGACCCTCGCTATCATCTCGAACTCCAGGTAGTTTTTAGCGTGCCCCATGTGAAGAAAACCTGAAGCGTATCTGGGAGGAGTATCTATGGAGTAGATCTCTTTGTCCGAGTTCAAATCGAATCTGTAGAGGTTCATCTCCTTCCACTTTTCGATCCATTTAGTCTCTACTTCTTCGTGACGATAATCACCAGTGGATGTCATGATGAGTAGTGCCAAGACGGTAGATTACTATTAAATTTTCGGGATAGTCCTTCAATATCTCTCCAGTTTCCCCTCGTTCAACGCCTTCCGCAGGCAGAGATGTTCATCGTCTTCATAATTGGACGGTGAGTTGCCCATAGCTCTGAGACCTTCTACTCATATATTAGATTTCATCGCTTTCCTAGCTTTATTGATATCCTTTTTGGATATGTCTAGAGCTATACCCAACTCTATCTCCTCTCTCGCGCCTGGTCCGCTGAACATATTCGATATAAGAAAGGCCATGTTGATCTCTCTGTTGCATGTCACAGAAGAAAATGCGCGGGCCCCCTCAACAGCAAATCCACTTAAAGATACATCTCCTTTTCTGAAGTGGAACCACGGCTTTTCGATGTTCGATGGAGTGGAAAACTGATAGGTCTGATTCGACCATATCCACTCTTCGTGCTTTCCTGGGAACTCTACCAAGGTACCTTCGAGAGAACCGTTGAGTAAAACATCCATAAACAATTCTCCGACCCAGTTGACTTCTCGAGCCTTTGGATTTTTATGCACCAAAACGATCTTGATGAGTTTTATACCCGGCAGTGTCAAGTATTTTACCGAAAAGTTTTGTCCTCTTAGATTGTCGTGTTTTTCTATCTCGTAATCCACCTTAACGCCTTTCCACTTTCCTTCGCTGATCATAGAGGAAGATACGTTCTCGATCTCATAGAATGAATAGAAATCATCTGGAGTAATGAACCTAGGCTCTACACCTCCCATGAGATTTTCGAACCAGCTTTTAGGCTCCGGTTCGGGAAAGTTATCGGCGAGATATGTGTTTTTTTCATCATCGACAAGTCTTATAAGACCACCTCCAAAACCGTCCAAAACGTCGAACTGTATCTTTCCGTTATCTACGTGCAGTACCTTTTTGCCTTCAAGATATCTGGGTTCAACCTTTATATCGCAGTCGTCGATTATCATCATAGGTAGCTCGAAGTCGATCTCTCTTTCCCCGCTGAAATGGATTGAGATATCGGCGATACAACTTTTCATGTCCTCTCTTACCTCCAGATCCAAAGGTAATCGTAACTTCTTTTTGTCTTCTTCCAGGGATATCTTGATTTTACCGCCGTTAGTAAATTTAGCATCCAATCCCTGGGATGCGTGTATCGTGTACTCACCAGGCATGGGATAATTTACAGCCTTGTCTATGATAAGAGTTCTTTCCAAAATCTTCCCCGCTTCCAGTACGTTATCGTCTAGTCTTACATCGATGTTTTTTCTTATCTTTTTACCGTATATGCGCTGGTCGAGTTCCATATGCATTTTTCCAACTTTTCTGTTCCAGACGTCTCTAAATGAATTCAATGACGGTTTTTTAACTGTTATCCAAAGGTGTGAAGTTACAAAGCTCTCCCCCGGCCTTAATGTCTTTGTTATGCTCTTCAATTCATCTAGTGCTCCTTTACCCAATTTGACCTTTTTTATGTTCTTCTTGTCCCAGATCATACCTGAAACTGCTCCGTCCCCGAAATCCTCGTATGCTGTCCAGGTCTCCTCCCATCCGTTGGGATCCTGGGGCATCATGGTGGAAGAGAGCATATCTGTTATGGGGTCGCTCTCTATTATCTCGTGGTCTAGAGGTGTGTATTTTCTCGCTCTAGATTGATATGGTTCTATATCAAAATCCCACCTTCTAGTATTTGTTTTTGTCGCACATTTTAGGGGTACGTCATCTAAGTTTTCCAATTCCGACCAGAATTCGACTTCAGAAGATCGCTTTTTTAATCTTATGTGTTTTTTTATCAGGATGCCCGGTCGGTGAACACTTTCAACTTGTAGAGTAAAGTGAAGATGGTCCCCTTCCTGGGTAAGATCGTATTCGTACATCAGTGTCGAATCTTCAGTTCTGCCAAAAGGTGGTCCGATCTGTTGGCTTATCTCGAAGGGTAATTCAGAATCTCTGATCACCTCGCTGACTTTTACAGTTCCTCCTTCTAGTTCCGCCTTTACTTTGACCTCGCCGTTGACCAAGAAAACTTCCTCCTCTTTTTCCGCCGAAACCAAAATTTCGTCGCTCTCTTTCACCAAAGGATGCACATAAGTTTTCATCGGAAAGAAGTCCTCTTTTATTTGGATGGATGGCGTTATCTCTATGCATACTACGTCTTCATCTATAAAATCAAGTTCAACAGGGAGTTTGATTCCAGAGATCTCTTTATCATCTAGTGAAAAATCTATCCGCCCTTCTTCATCTTTTATTTTGAAAGTGAGCTCTCCTTTCAATTCTTTTTCAGTATTGTTTTTCAAGTCGAAATATAGGTCTGTTTTTTTATCCGGAAATACGTGATGAAGATCTCTCTGGCTGTTGACTTTTACGGCAGGTTGTATCTTACCGCCGGTCTTGAGTTCTATCTCTTTATCATCGATTTTGAGCAATGTATCGATGGTCTCTGAAGCCTCATGAGTGGATCCGTATGCTTCTGCTTCCTTACTCACCACGAATTCACTAGAGACTGTCTTTATCTCTCCATCTGCTATCTTGATAGAAGAAGGAATATCATCCATAAAATTCAGACCGGTAAAGGGATCTAAATCTATCTGGATCTCTTTTTCTTCACCGGTATCGTTCTCGATGGTCAAAGAGTAAGAGTTCTTTATTCCTATGTGTATATCGTGTGATCTCACCTCAGCTTTCACGCTGATCTCTTCATGCCCTAATTTTCTACAGATACCCGTGATACCCCATCCATACCTATCGATATCTACCTCCATCCAGTCATCTCCTTCTCCAAATCTGTACCTGTATATCTTCATGCCCCCTACGGTCATATCGTCGGGCTCCTGTTTCAACTCCCTCTGCTGAGCTTCATACCAATCAGGGTGTGTTTCTAACCATTCCTTGGTCAGATCGTTCTGGTGTAGAAGAGGAATATAATCTTGCATGTACACGGTCGTGTCAGGAACCCAGAGCATACCCACCTTCTTGTAAAGGGGCACGGCTCTTAGGTTACCGGACCAGGTGTGAAGATCAACTCGTTCTATACCTTCTTCGGATGCTTTTTCGACGCATTTCAGTAGGAGTCGCTTACCGTACTTTTGCCCCTTCACCCTCTGTATAACGCCCAGAAGGCCTATGTAAGCAGCGTGTTCTTCCCTCCAGTGCGGTTCTAGGTTGCAGAAACCCACCGGCACTCCGTCCTCGTCTAAAGCTACATAATCTACTATACTGGAACTCTCGTCCATCCAATCCACGACTGTTTCTTCAGTGAAGGGAACACCTCCTCCAAAACCACCCGGCCAACTTTCTTTGAACTTGTTCAGCATATCAGCTACTCCCTTGGCCATGGATGGCTCGTACTCGACTATTTCTCCGTCTAACTCGTTCAATCTACTCACCAGTATCCTTAAACAGAGAAAAAGGAGTTATTAATATGTTTAGGCCCATATCCAAGTAAAAAAAGGATGGAAAAGTGGTTTCATGCCCATGAACAGCATCTATCAATAGCTTAGAGAATTCTTTGGATTGTATAACAAGATGAAGGCGCATATGAGTGTAAATCAGGATGATCTTGAAATGCCTAACTGGCCTTTTGGATATTATAGTGGAAACGCAACTCATAGTCAAACGATCGAAAACCTCGCATCCTTGAATACTGATATGAGACCAATAAGTTTTTATAAACATAAAGCACCATCCTTATTAGAACAACTATTATATATGGAGCATGAAAATATGGATATAAAAAAGATAAGATCGCTTTTGGTAGTGATGCTGTTGTTGGTGAGCGTTGTTAGTGTAGCTATTGTGTTCAGCACAGAGGCAGATGCTAAAGAAGAATATATCATCCGAACAACAAAAGAGGTATACACGTGGGAGGACTTGCATAATATAAGTGAAGATCAGAGCGCAGATTACATCCTCATGAATGATTTAACACCAGGATGCGAAGGTTACGATAACTTTGTAGATACGGAGGATGGCTGGGCACCTTTAGATTTCTCAGGCACCTTCGATGGTCAAGGTTACGATATAATAGGGCTTTACATCAACAGGCCAAGCACGAGTAATATAGGCCTGTTCGGATCTGTAGGAGATGGGGGTCAAGTGGAGAATGTTGACTTAGTTGATGTGGATGTGAGCGGTGACTGGCGTGTAGGTAGCCTTGTGGGAAATAATGAAGGTATGGTATCGAACTGCTATTCTACTGGGGAGATCACAGGTGATGGGTACCGTGTGGGCGGCCTTGTGGGAAATAATGAAGGTATGGTGTCGAACTCTTATTCTACGGGAAACGTGAGTGGAAATACAGTCGGCGGTCTCGTAGGACAGAACGAAGGTATGGTGTCGAACTCTTATGCTACGGGAAATGTGATTGGTGAGGCATGGAGCACAGGGGGTCTCGTGGGATACAACTACGTAGGTGCTGGTCCAAGGAACGGGGACGGCGTGGTCAGTGGTTCATATGCAGAGGGATATGTTAATGGTGAATGGGCTGTAGGCGGTCTCGTGGGAGAGAACTCTGGTACTGTCATCGATTCGTATGCCTATGGTGTTGTGAGTGGAAACGAGTATGTGGGCGGTCTGGTGGGATGGAATGACTGGGGAGGAACGGTGCAGAACACGTATGCCTATTGCAACGTGAGTGGAAACGATTATGTAGGTGGGCTGGTGGGAGATGATGATGGTACGGTATCGAGCTCATTCTATCATGAGGATATGCCTGAATGCGATGCATACGGATATGGAAGTTCGCCCCTTAACGATAACCAGTTCAACTCCATAAGCACGTTCCAGTCGGCAGGCTGGGACATAGAGATGGTGGATACCGAACGAGAACGTCCGTTCCTGTCCTGGGAATACCCGGAACACGGTTCTTACACATGGTTCATATGCGAGACCGAGACCAAATACGAATTGATTATCGAGATAAACGGAGACGGAACTACCGATCCGGACGAGGGCATCTACATGTATTCTGAGAACAGTATGATATCTCTGAAGGCACATGCCTACCCAGGGAGTTATTTTGCCGGCTGGACCGGCGATGTCGAATCCAAGAGTTCGGATATATACATCACGATGGATGAGGACAGGACCGTGGTCGCGAACTTTAATGAGATCGATCATGAGATATCCGACTGGGAACAGCTCTATCATTCGAGGGCGGATCTGCAGGGCGATTATGTTCTAGTATCAGATTTAGACGAGAACAGCGAGGGCTATGATGAATATGTAGATACCGAGGACGGATGGCTGCCGTTGGGTGAATCTCCGGAATGGCCGGATTACGGAACCCCATTCACAGGCTCCCTCGACGGCCAGGGTCACACCATCACCGGACTTTACCTGTACCGGCCGGACACCTATTATGCGGGACTCTTTGGCTATGTTGGTGCCGGGGGCGAAGTCTCGGATATCGGCCTCGTTGATGTGAATGTGAGTGGAGAGGGGGCCGTAGGGGGGCTCGTGGGAGAGAACAGAGGCGTGGTCTCGAATTCGTCCGCAACGGGGAACGTTAGCGGAGAGTGGGCCGTGGGCGGGCTCGCAGGGGAGAACAGCGGCGTGATATCGAACTGTTATGTCTTCGGAGCCGTGGACGGAGAGTGGGACATAGGCGGTCTCGTGGGACAGAACAGGGGTACGGTGTCGAACTGTTATTCAGCTGGTAACGTTGGCGGAATTGGCAATACGGGCGGCCTTGTTGGTAATAACTGGGAAGGCACGATAACCGGTTCATATGCCTCGGGCGACGTGAGCGGAGACGACCGGGTAGGCGGGCTGGTGGGACGGAACCGTGATACGATCGAGAACTCGTATGCAGCCGGTGATGTGACCGGCAACGATGATGTAGGCGGGTTAGTGGGATCGAACGAAGACACGGTGTCCGCCTCGTTCTATCACGAGGATATGCCCGAATGCGCAGCTCATGGAGAAGGGAGTTTGGTACTCAACGACGACGAGTTCAACTCGATAAGCACGTTCGAATCCGCCGGTTGGGACATTGATATGGTGGATACTGAACGAGAAGGTCCATTTCTATCCTGGGAATCCGGGGAGGAGAACACAACTTGGTTGATTCAAGAGGCCGACACCACCTATGATCTGACCATCGAGATCCAGGGAGAAGGAGAAGGTACCACAGATCCTGAAGAAGGTACTCACCCGTACTACGAACACGGCAAAATAGTCGTGAGCGCACATCCGGAACCTGGGAGCTATTTCGAAAACTGGACGGGAAGTGTGGAATCGAACGAGAGTATGATCACTCTTACCATGACCGACGATATGACCCTGACTGCCAACTTCGGAGCCATAGATACGGAGATAACCAACTGGGAGCAGTTGCACGACATCCCGAAATACGACCCCGAACTCCGTGCGGATTACATATTGATGAATGACTTGAATGAAACGACCCACGGATATGAAGAATATGTGGGTCCCTCCGCTAACGATGGGGAGGGATGGCTGCCGTTGGGTGAAAATCCGGATTGGCCGGATCACGGAACCCCATTCACCGGTTCCTTCGACGGCCAGAATAATACGATCTCTGGTCTCTACATAGACAGAGATGCCACTATATCAGATAATAATTATCAGGGATTGTTCGGCTATGTAGGTAGTGGGGGTGTGGTAGAGAATGTTTGTTTAATTGATGTTGATGTGACAGGCTACAGGGGAGTGGGGGGTCTAGTGGGAGAGAATGACGGTAGAGTTTCCAATTCCTCCGCGACCGGGAATGCGAGTGGAAATAGTCGTTTCGGTGTCCTGGTGGGACATAACCGTGGTATGGTCGAGAACTCGCATGCAACGGGTAACTCGTCGGGGACCATACATTCGATCTATCATGCCGGCATCCTAGTGGGTTGGAACCATGGAACCATCATGGGATCGTATGCCATGGGTAACGTGAGCGCGGGTGCCAATTCGGGCGTCTTGGCCGGATTCAACGATGGAGGTGCCATCAGTGATTCTTATGCAACTGGAAACGTGGACGGAACCTGGAACGTAGGCGGGCTGGTGGGACGGAACCGTGGTATGGTCGAGAACTCGCATGCAACGGGCAACGTGAGTGCGACTCACGATGATGTAGGCGGGTTCGTGGGATCGAACGAAGGCACTGTATCCGCCTCGTTCTATCACGAGGATATGCCCGAATGCGCAGCTCATGGTGAAGGGAGTCTTGTCCTCAACGACGACGAGTTCAACTCGATAAGCACGTTCAAATCCGCTGGTTGGAACATAGATATGGTGGATACTGAACGAGAAGGTCCATTTCTATCCTGGGAATCTGGGAAAGAGAGCACAACTTGGTTGATCCAAGAGACCGACACCACTTATGATCTGACCATCGAGATCCAGGGAGATGGAGAAGGTACCACAGATCCTGACGAAGGTACTCACACGTACTCCGAACACGGCAAAATAGTCGTGAGCGCCCATCCAGAACCAGGGAGCTCTTTTGTCGGCTGGACGGGAGATGCGGAATCGGATGAAAGTGTGATCACTCTTACCATGACTGAAGATAAGATGTTGACCGCCAGTTTTGGTACAATAGACACAAACATAACAAACTGGGAACAGTTCTACAATATAACGCAGTATGATTCCGAACTAATGGGAGATTACATGCTTATGAATGACTTGAATGAAACGACCCATGGATACGAGGAATATGCAGGCCCCTCCGCTAACGGCGGAGAGGGCTGGGACCCCATAGGCACGGAGGAAGTGCCTTTTCAGGGTTCCTTCGACGGTCAGAATCATACTATCTCTGATCTGTACATAGATAGAGAGGCCAACTTTGAAGATTACCAGGGGCTGTTCGGATATGTTGGTAGCGAGGGTATGGTGAAGAATGTTTGTTTGATGGATAGTGAAGTGGCCGGAAACGGGTATGTAGGGTCACTTGTAGGATACAATGAAGGTGTGGTGAACACATCTTATGCGAAAGGGAACGTGACAGGAAATTGGCAGATAGGTGGTCTTGTAGGTAGGAACGAGGGTATAATGTCTAACTGCTATGCAGTAGTAACCGTAAGCGAAACAAATACTCGTATAGGCGGTCTTGTTGGATATAATGGTGGCACGTTGAACTCCTCTTATGCGGAGGGGAACGTGACAGGAGATGAGGGTGCCTGGCTGATAGGTGGGTTGGTAGGAGAGAACACAGGTACGCTGTCGAATTGCTATGCAGTGGGAACCGTAGACGGTGGATCAACATTAGGCGGCCTCATCGGAGCTAATGAAGGAATTGTGGTGAACAGTTATGCTACAGGAGACGTGAGTGGAAACGATCACGTAGGCGGTTTCGTCGGAGCTAATGAAGGAATTGTGGTGAGCAGTTATGCTACAGGAGACGTGAGTGGAAACGATTACTTAGGCGGTTTCGTCGGAGTTAATTTCCAAGGGCGTTTGAGAAGAGAGAGAGTGTTTATTGGAGTTACGATAGAGAACTCGTATGCTATAGGAGACGTGAGTGGAAACGATTACTTAGGCGGTTTCGTCGGAGGAAACTACGGGAGTACAGTGGAGAACTCATATGCTACCGGAAACGTGAGCGGTGATGAGGATATAGGCGGTCTCGTTGGAGATAACGAAGGTACGGTTTCCAACTCGTTTTGGGATATTGCAACGTCAGGTACTGAGGAAAGCGATGACGGTATTGGTTTACCAACTGTTAAGATGGTGATGGAAAGTACTTTTGATGAGAAGGGATGGGATTTTGTATATGTCTGGAATATTGATGAAAATGAAACATATCCTTTCTTACAGTGGCAGGAAGAGGACACATATCCCTATGCACCAAAATACCAGTTGAGCATCGAAGCACCTTCAGGCGAGGGTAATGTATCAGTTGAAGGGGAGGATATTACCGATTTCCCGTATACTAAGACCTTCATCAATAGTATGGAATTGGAGTTAAAAGCGACTCCGTCAGAAGGCTGGACATTTGTTGAATGGACAGGGGACTACGAAGGAACGGATCAAAATATAACCATAGTGGTGGATGAAGACAAGAATATAACAGCTAACTTTGCTATACAAGAGCACACGTTAACGGTTGATGTAGAGGGAGAAGGTAGTGTGGATATAGATCCCGAACAAGAAAATTACGAGCATGGAACTGAAGTGAACTTGACAGCTACAGCGGTCGATGGTTGGTATTTCGTCGAGTGGACAGGAGATTATACTGGAACAGAAGAAGAGATC